>Ga0105095_10000304_pt1 | contig 23159 bp, 14 predicted proteins | sample PPLLak2March2015_2_FD_79180 | JGI IMG/M metagenome (GOLD analysis project Ga0105095, IMG submission 79180) | Freshwater sediment microbial communities from Prairie Pothole Lake near Jamestown, North Dakota, USA - PPLs Lake P8 Core (3) Depth... | ecosystem: Environmental > Aquatic > Freshwater >...
ACCGGCAACGGAAGCGCAGAAGCATGGAAAATAACAGAATGGGTCACTCTGCAACAGCAGGGCCCGGATAATTCGCCTTACCAGACCAGGGCTAAGGTGCTCTATTCCGGAACAGGGATCTATTTTCTTTTCGATTGTGGGGATAAGAAACTGACCTCAAAGATGAAAGGCGAAAACCTTAATCTGTGGAATGAAGATGTTGTAGAAGTTTTCCTCTGGACAAGCGAAGACTTCCCTGTTTATTTTGAATATGAGATATCCCCTTTGAATTATGAACTTCCGATAATGGTTCCAAATTACAAGGGCTCATTCCTGGGATGGCTTCCATGGCATTACGAGGGTGACAGAAAAATTCAACATGCTACAAGTACTGCTGGCGGAAAAAAGAAAAGCGGAGCCTCAGTGACCGGCTGGATCGCAGAATTCTTTATTCCATACAAGGTACTTGCTCCATTGCCAAATATGCCTCCCGAATCGGGAACAAAATGGAGGGCAAATATGTATCGTATTGATTATGATCAGGGTAGCTCGCATTTCGCATGGCAGAAAACAGGTAAATCCTTCCATGAATATAATAGTTTCGGAACATTCATTTTTGAATAATAAAAAGCTATGAAAACAAACAGGAGAGACAGATTGCCATTAAAGTTCCTGATTCTTGCATTCCTGATGACTTTTCCGGCACATGCAAGGGAGTACCATGTTGCTGTAACAGGAAATGATACCAATGAGGGAACGGGCCAATATCCTTACAAAACAATCGGCCGTGCAGCACAAATTGCACAACCCGGCGATGAAATAGTAGTTCACAAGGGTATATACAGGGAAAGAATCAACCCGCCGCGTGGGGGTGTCTCAGATGAAAAGCGAATCGTTTACCGCAGTGCCGGTGATGGAAAAGTCGAAATAAAAGGTTCGGAAGTTATAACCGGCTGGACGAATCTTTCAGGCACTGTATGGAGGGTCACTATTCCGAATTCATTTTTCGGCAAGTTTAATCCTTACAAGGATCTGATATACGGCGACTGGTTCAATGATTACCTGAAGAGACGCCCTCATACGGGAGAAGTCTATCTGAACGGTAAATCGTTGTTTGAAACAAATCTGTTTGAAGAAGTTCTCAATCCAAAACCTGTTGCCGCTTCACAGGACAAAGCAGGATCGACATTCACCTGGCTCTGTGAAAGCGATGAGTCAAATACCTATATCTATGCCAATTTTCACGGTTCTGATCCGAATAAAGAGTTTGTTGAAATCAATGTCAGACAGAGCTGCTTTTACCCGGACTCTGTCAGAAGAAATTTCATTACAATAAGAGGATTCACCATGAGCCAGGCAGCATCACAATGGGCAGCACCTACTGCGGAACAGATTGGCCTTATCGGGACCAACTGGAGCAAAGGCTGGATTATTGAGGACAATGTTATTCATGACTCAAAATGTTCAGGGATCACCCTGGGTAAGGACAGGAAAACCGGGCAGAATGTGTGGCTGGCTGATCCGTCCAAAGGTGGTGATGTTCATTATAATGAGGTCATTGTAAGGGCATTAAAGGACGGATGGTCAAAAGAAAAGATCGGTTCCCATATCGTAAGGAACAACACTATATTTAACTGTGAGCAGACGGGAATGTGCGGAAGCCTCGGGGCTGCATTCAGCCAGGTTTATAACAATAATATTTTCAATATCTGGACCAAACGGCTCTTTACAGGCGCTGAAATAGCCGGGATAAAGATCCATGCTTCCATCGATATGATCATCAGGAATAACCGGCTTGCCAATGTCGGCAGGGGACTCTGGATGGACTGGATGGCCCAGGGAACACGTATTACTGGTAACCTGTGTTACAATAACACTCTTGAAGACCTTTATTGCGAAGTCGATCATGGCCCATATCTGATCGACAATAACATATTCCTTTCCGAAATCGGTTTGCGCGACTGGTCGGAGGGAGGTGCATTTGTTCATAACCTTTTTACAGGGAAGCTTGTCAGAAGCCCTGATGCCCGGACAACTCCTTACCATAAACCTCATTCGACGGAACTTGTGGCTCTGAAGAACTTAACAGGAGGTGATAACAGATTTTATAACAATATTTTTGTTGAAGGATATGCTCCTGTTCCGGAAGGTAATAATACTACACAAAGAAGGACCGGGTATGGACTCTATATTTATGACAAAGCCGAGCTTCCGATGTATGTTGACGGAAACGTATACTATAAAGGGGCAAAGCCATTTTCCGCAGAAAAAAATCTGATCAGTCTCCCGGAGTTTGACCCGGCAGTAAAACTGGAAGAGAAAGGTGACAGTGTCTTTCTTAGTATTACTCCTGATAAATCCTTTAAAAAGCTGAAGAGTATGCTAATCACCACCCGGCTTTTAGGTAAGGCGATCATTCCGGATCAGGCTTATGAGAATCCGGATGGATCTCCCTTAACGATTGACACTGATTATTTTGGAAATAAACGTAATCCCAAAATGCCTTCTGCGGGTCCTTTTGAAAATCCGGTGGCAGGTAAACAGCTTAGACTCAAAGTGTGGTGAAACATGTACTGAATGATCAGATTAAAGAATATAAATTAATTGTATGAAACAAAGTTTAGCCACACCTTCATATTCCTATGTGTACAGACTGACCCTGGTTGCGACACTGGGAGGATTGCTTTTTGGATATGATACTGCTGTAGTATCCGGGGCAGTTAATGCTATTCGCGACTTTTTTGTTGTTCCCCTGGGAATCACAGGCGACAGGGCAAATGCAATAATGGGATTCACAGTCTCGAGTGCTTTGATAGGTTGCATTATAGGAGGATCGGTTGCAGGTTTAATAAGTTCATCTTTCGGAAGGAAGAAGGGACTGGTTTTGTCTGCATCATTATTTATTTTATCCGGAATCGGAGCTGCATTTCCTGAGAAAATGAGCCTTTTTGGAATGCAACCTCTTGCTTCGTTCATTTTCTACAGGATAATTGGCGGTATCGGTATCGGTCTGGCATCAATGCTTTCACCGATGTATATTGCCGAGATTGCACCTCACGGTATTCGCGGAAAACTGGTTTCCTGGAACCAATTTGCCATTGTGCTGGGGATACTGGTTGTCTATTTCGTTAACTGGTTCATAGCCCGTCAGGGTGATGAACAATGGAATCTTGCCACAGGGTGGAGGTATATGTTTCTGTCAGGAGTTTTTCCTTCGCTGATCTTTATTCTTCTGCTGTTTTTTATTCCTGAAACACCACGGTACCTGGTCTTAAAGAAGAAACACAATAAAGCACTTGATGTGCTCAAAAAAACAGTCGGGGAAAACGAGGCACAGAATAGTCTGAAGGAGATTTCCGAAACAATTACGGGAAAATCAGCACCATGGCTCTCTTTTGGAGGTCTTATTATCATCATTAGTATCCTGATGGCAGCATTCCAGCAGCTGACCGGAATAAATGTCGTGCTCTATTATGCTCCGAAAATATTCCAGAATTCAGGTATCAAACTCGATATTTCACTTCTGCAGACTATCCTGGTAGGGATTGTCAACCTTATTTTCACTGTTGTAGCCATTTTTACTGTCGACAAACTGGGAAGAAAGCCCCTTCTGATAGTGGGCGGATCGATCATGGGAATTGCAATGACTGCAATAGGATTCACTTTTTATGGTGAAAATATGGGAATTTTAGCCCTGATATTCATATTGTTATATATTGCAGGATTTGCCATGAGCTGGGGACCTGTCATGTGGGTGGTGCTATCGGAGATGTTTCCTAATTCTATCAGGGGAGCAATGTCAATTGCAACTGCAACTGTATGGATTACCGACCTGATCATTTCCTGGTCATTCCCGGTACTTGATGGTAATACCTGGCTGGTAGATAAGTTCCATCATGGATTTGCCTACTGGTTATATGCAGGAATTTGTATTCTGGCTGTAATCTTTGTCTGGAAAATGGTGCCTGAGACAAAAGGGAAAACGCTCGAACAGATTGAAAAGCTATGGCGTTGAATATATTATCTTTCCGCCAACTATAGTCATTACAGATTCAATATCCCTGATCCTGTCGGCAGGGCAGGTGAGAATATCATCTGTCAGAACTGCCATATCGGCAAGTTTACCCGGTTCGATGGATCCCTTAAGGGATTCTTCAAAGGATGCAAAAGCATTATTTATAGTATATGCCTTCAGTGCCTCTTCTCTTGTAATTGCCTCTGAAGGTTCTATAACCGTCCCCCGTTCGGTAGTCCTGGTAACCATTGAATAGATGGCAAGGAACGGATTGTATGGATTAATGGAAGCATCAGCATCCCATTTTACCATATGATCAGAACCTCCATTGATCATTACACCCGCATCTATCATTGATCTGTTAGGATGAAATGTCTTAATCCTTTCTTTTCCAAGGATGTATTGCATTGCATCAGCATCCTTGTAAAACCAGGCCGGTTGTAAATTGGCATATACACCCAGTTCGCTCATCTTTTTTATTGCTTCCTCGCTGAAAAAGTTACCGTGGATAATCGAAAACCTTCTGTCATTGATAGATTTACTCTGATTTACTTCGCTGAAGACATCAAGCAGAAGATCAACTGATCCTCCTCCAGTGGCATGAGCAGTAAAGCTCCAGTTGAATTCATTGGCAGCAGATACTATTGCCAGAAGTTCTTCACGGGAATAATTGACCACACCACGGTATTCAGGATCTTCAATGCCGAAAATCTCACCTGCTTTTTCACCCCAGGGTTCCTGAAGGTAAGCGGTGCCGGTAAGAATACCTCCATCCAGATATATCTTCAGTGAGCCAACCCTTACCCATTTGTCGCCGGAACCTGTAATTCTGTCGTAAGTTCTGAGTCTTTCAATTACTTTTTCTTTTGTGATCTTCCCTTCCACATTGAGGAGTATATTCTGATAAATCCTCGCTGTGAGCATCTTCTTTCCTGACATGTCATTGTACATTCGCATTGATGCAAAACTGCCATTCGCAGAAAAAAGACTTGTGATTCCATAACGGTTGTAACGCTCAAGCATTTTTCTGAGCGCTTCCTGTTCGTCCTGATCTGAAAGTGTTTTCCTTGGAGGTAGCTTAAGAAGACTAAATGCAGAAGATCTGATGAATCCCGTTGGTTTTCCTGTTTCGTTATCCTTAATAATTCCGGGATGAATAAGCTTCACCGTTATACCCGAAAGAGTCATGGCCATTGAGTTAATCATTCCTCCAAATGATCCATTCAAAAAAACAGGATTATAAGGAGCGACACTGTCAAGTTCAGCGAGCGTCGGTTGCCTGTATTCTGACAGCCGGGTAGAAAAAAACTTGGGATGGATTATCCAGACACCCTTGTCTTTTAACATTGTCTGCTCCTTTATCCAGGCAAGGAGTTCCCTTATGGTATGAACATCGGGGATCACTTCATCAAGCTCGCTTAAAGCCGCCGATTCAGGGTGAAGATGAGATTCAATAATTCCAGGGATCACTGTTTTTCCCTCTAAATCAATTATTCTCGTCTCATTTCCGGCATATTTCCTGATCATTCTATCGGATCCGACAGCAATGATTGTGTCGCCCGAAACAGCAACAGCCCGGGCAACTGAAAAATCCTGATCAACTGTGACTATCTTTCCGTTAACAAAAATGAGATCTGCATCAGGGACCCTGGCGCAGGCAAAGAGAAAGAGTAAGAAAAGCGCAATAACGAGCTTTAAATCAGGTATTTGAATCGGAGATTTCATGCAGGGAATTTTTTGGTAAAATTAAGCTATTCCCGGTATAATCCTTTACTTTACTCTCACAATTATTGAATCAGCTATCCGGAGCGCTGTCGTTAGCGTACTGAGATCGGGGAATATTTCTCCTGTTTTACCTGAATAATGACTATGTCCCACAGGTACCATCCGGTATGAGTCTTTCAGGGATTTCATTTCGACTGTAGCCTCATAGACAAGGGCTGGCTGGCACGACCATTTATAATTTTCATCATCGGGATATTTGTTGTTGGTCCAGTAATCATTCCAGTCCCAGTTCTGGTTTATTTCCAGCATCACTTTAAACTTTTCGGGAAGCTGACTATCAGCACGGGATGTCAGCACAAATCCTGTGAGGGGAGTCGCTCCGGTGTATGCATCAGGTACAGTGGTTTGAGAATCAGGCATATACAATCCGTCGGCAGCCTTTATTCCTCTTTTATGAGCCCAGTATGGAAGTGTCTGCGGAGCTCTTTTATCGGAGGTGATCCATCTGTTTTCTTCCTGTTTTCCATATTTGAATACACCCGTTGCAACAGATTTTGCAACATAAAGTGTCTGAATATATTTGCCTTCATTATCCTCGAGCCAAATGGCAAACAAAGGATAGTAAAATGATTCTCCTTTCGAGAAGTCGACAACTATTTCCGGACCAGGGCCACCGGTATTCGTGGAGAGAGTTGTTTTTTCCTCAGCAACCGGTATTTTCTTTTTCAACGTCCCTGCTGAACATGAACCGGTTAGAATAACAATTAATATAAGCAATATCCTGTTCATCATTTCATGCATTAAAATTCAACTATTACCCCGATTGTTGGCAGGACGGTCCCTGCTGTACCATCAATATATTTGAGGTTGTATCTCAGGGGATCAGGATTTATACTTCCTGAATCTTTTATCAGAATAGCAGGCTGATCGGCCTGATGGTTGTAAACATTCTGAACATCAGCATACAACATTAATGACCAGCCTTTAAAGTAGTATTGCTTATCGACCCGGATATCGAGCTGATGAAAAGCTTTTAACCTTACACTGTTAAATAAGGAATAATCCGGATAGCCTTGTCCCTGGATATCCCATGCTGCCTTCAGTGAAGATTTTTCAAGGTCATAAGGTGTGTATGGTGCACCACCGACAAATCGCCATTTAAATCCCAGATCCCAGTTCCTGTTGAATTTTTTCGTTGCGGTGATATTGAACAGGTGTCGGTTATCCCACGAAGATGGGATCCATCTTGAATCTACCCCTCTGAATTCGCTTCTTACGAACGTATAGGAGAAAACCAGGTTAGTTTTCTTAAATTCCTTTAGCCTTCCGAGCAATTCAACTCCGTAAGCTCTTCCGTCTGATGTTGAAACAAGGGCTTCATCACCAAATATCCCGTAGTCTGCGCTTTTGCTTGAGAGGGGAACTGAATCCCTGACAGAGAAAGGATATTTTGAATAGTTTTTATAAAAACCTTCCAGTGTTAGCTGAATATTCTCAGTCGGAATGAATTCAATACCGCCCACCAGATGATCCGATTGTATGTATTTCAGATTATTCTCTTTATTGATAAATGCACCTGAAAGATCAGAATATCCCATTGCTGTATAGGGAGGAAGCTGGAAATAACGGCCAATATTAAAATTGAGATTCAGCTTGTCGTTAAGGGAATAGCTTGCCGAGAATCGCGGTGATAGCTGCGTCAATGGATTTGACATGTTTCCTGACCAGGTATTAAGATCAGTACGAACTCCCACTGAGAGTTTGAGCTTTTCATTAAAATAAGGTCGGCTTATCTGCCCGAATGCATTGAACTTGCTGAATTTCAGATTCGTATTGTATTCCAGCTCTCTTTCACCGGTCATGGAATAAAAGAGCCTGTAGGTGGAGTTCCTGTAATGCGCATATTCATAACCAGTTCCGAAGTTGATCCTCAGTCCTTTGTCACCAATGATAGTCCTCTCAAATCTTGCCTTGATCTCGCCCTCACCCGATAAATAATCCAGCAGCCTGTTCGTGTCAGCTTCGATGTTGCCCGCATATTTATACTGCGAATTATTGAGGTAATTACGGCTGAGTACCCAGGTGTCGTAACCCGATTTCCTGAAGTGCTTGTAAACTATTCCGGTTGTATAGCTGTACTGTTCCTGGACAGGTATGTAATCAAGTATATAACGCTGATATTCGGTTTCATCAGCATCGGTATTCAGCCTGAAATCATCCTTTGCTCCGAGACCGAGAATGGAAATCTCGTTTTTATCGTCAAGTCTGACCCTGTACTTGAACTGGAAATCAGTATAGTTGGGCAGGAATGGCAGTCCGAGAGCACTGAAAAGAAACTGCAGGTATGAGCGCCTGACAGACAGGAGCAGACTGCTGTTTTTACCTGTCGGACCATCGATTGTCAGCCCGAGGTCTGAAGCTCCAACAGTTGCGCGAAATTTCATCTTCTCCTTGTTCCCGTCAAGGAAAGTGAAATTCAGGACCGAGCTGAGAGCATTGCCTTTTGAGGCGGGGAATGCACCCGAAATGAAATCAACAGACTGTACAAAGTCGACATTTATTATTCCGACCGGTCCTCCTGATGCACCCTGTGTTGAAAAATGGTTAAGGTAGGGGATCTCGACATTGTCAATATAAAACCTGTTTTCGTTGGGACCGCCTCCACGTACAATAACATCATTCCTGAAAGCAGGAGTGGAAGCCACACCGGGAAAAGACTGGATAACTCTTGAGATATCCCTGTTACCGCCGGGATTTTTTTCAATCTCATCAATGCCAATTATCCTTGCCGATACAGGTGTCTCAATTTTTTTCAGAAAAGGAGATGCTTTGATTACAACCTCTCCCAGTCCAATTGCGATCTCTTCCAGCGGGATGTCAATACTTACCTCATTACTGTTAGTTACTAAAAGTGCGGAAGTAATAAACGGTTTAAATCCCACTGATGAAGCCCTCAGTTCCACATATCCGGGCTTAATTCCCGTAAACAAAAAGTTACCGTCAAAATCAGTGACAGCACCGATCGTTGTTCCCCATACCTGAACGGTAGCAAAAGGTACACCCTCATTTGTTTTTGAGTTATAGACCCTGCCCTTTACAACCCCGGCGTTTATTTGTCCGGAAATATGGCATATTAAGGTAATCAACAGCAGAAGAGTAGTAGTAGTTCTTTTCATGCAGCAGTAATTTGTTTGGAGAACATTGGACAGATTAAAATGTTCAATGAAAATTAAACCAGACAGGAATTATTTCTTCGGTGGCCACGGAATGAACGAACTCGTCTTTTCGATATACTCTCTGTATTCAGGTTTGGTTTCTTTCAGACTTTTTTCCAGGAGTGATACCCCCGACACTTTGATTATCAGAGCAGTCATCAGCAGTGAACCAAGCACAGGCAGATAGCTGCCGGCAGCCAGGCATATCAATCCATAACCCCACCAAACAGCCGCATCACCAAAGTAATTGGGATGACGGGTATACCTCCAGAAGCCCTGGTCCAGCACTTTACCTTTATTGTTGGAATCGGCTTTGAAAACCGCAAGCTGGTAGTCACCGCCTGCTTCAAAAATGAATCCGACTGCCCAGATAATAACTCCGGCATAATCGAGGATACCTAAGCTTTTGCCGGTTCCGTAAAACTGGGCGCCCAGCAGTGGTGCGGAGATCAGCCACATCAGCAGGCCCTGGAGCAGGAATGTCTGGAAGAAGCTGATCCACCAGTACCTGTTTTCGCCGTATTTTTTGCGAAACTGTCTGTAGCGGAAATCCTCGCCTTTGCCGTAGTTTCTCCATGCCAGATACGCCGAAAGGCGGAGCCCCCAGATGGCGACAAGGAACACCAGCATTGTTTTTCTGATGTCGAAACCTCCACCCTTAAAGTAGTAGAAAACAGAAGCGACGATAAAGCCCGGACCCCAGAAATAGTCGATTATACTTACGTTTTTCAGGATAATGCTCAAAATCCACAAAACTGTCATCATTACAATGATAACCAGTAAGGCCTGAAGATAGATTTGTATGAAAGTCATAAACGAAATATTTAGTCATAGAGTAATGCCACCGACGCAGCTCCGATACCTGCGTTGGCACCAATGACAGGAGAGATATTGACCACTGAAACCGGTTTTTTACCTGTAAGCTTTTCCATTTTGTCTGAGTACCATCCGGCAGCGTCTTTGTTGTTTGCATGAAGAACAATATAATTCCAGATGGTTTTTTCAGAACTGATCTTTTCGATATGTCCCATCACCTTGTTCATATTTGCCCTCTGGTTAAAAGCCTTGTCAAAAACCACAGCTTTTCCTGACTCGTCGAGAGATACAATCGGATTTATATTGAGAATTTTTGCGATCAGTCCTTTCACGGCAGATACTCTTCCGCCGCGAACCATATATTTTAATGTCCTGACACTCACTAAAATGCGGGTTTGACGTACCCACTTCTCTGCCAGCGAAACTATCTGGTCATGAGAGTATCCGGCTTCAATAGCCTCTGCGGCTTTCAGTACAATCAATCCTAATGCCCCGGATATGTTCCTGGAATTTATGACAGTTACAGGTTTGTTTAATTCATTGGAGACTTTTGCGGCTGCTTTCTGAGCGCTGTTTAAAGTCCCGCTCAGCTTATCGCTAAGATGGATGGCTATTACAGAATCATAATGGGATGCCAGATGCGAATATACATTTATAAAGGTGTTCTCATTTATCTGAGCTGTTTTCGGATATTCACCCTTCTCATTCAGCAGTGAATAAAACTGATCCGGTTGCATTGTTACCTTATCCAGATAATGGTTCTCCCCAAAATTGAGATTGATGGGCACCATGCTGATCTGGTACTTTTCAAAAAATTCCTGCGACATGTCGCAGGTAGAATCGGTTACAAGTGCAATATTCCATTTTCTTTCATTGACCACCTGGTAGTGACGGATCATATCATCAGCTTTCTGAAGTGAAATTGTACCGGTCTTTCTAAGTTCATTGAAGAGATCAGCCGGAGTATTGGTATGCAAATGCAGTCTTCTTAAACTGTTGGAACCGGCCACGACCACAGAATCCCCGTAGGTTTCAAGTTTTGTGACTAAAGAATTTTTATCCATCGAACAGTCCCTGATGAGTGCTTCTGTACAGTACCTGAAGCTAACATTTTCAGGGATCGTTTCTTCAATTTTAGGGAATACGGCAACAGCCGATTTTGCATGGAATATTTCCCTTATATTCCGCGAGTTGACAAACTCTGTAATGCCCTCAATAAAAAGAACAAAACCTTTGGCTCCTGCATCTACAACATTGTTTTTTTCGAGGATCGCCAGCTTGGTCCTGGTTTCAAGGAGGGATCTCTTTATGATCTCGTATGAACTCTGAATAAGGTGGTTGAAATCAACAAATTTGTTCCAGCTGCTGTAAATATAATCAGCCATCTCCCGGATGACTGTTAGCATTGTACCCTCGACCGGTCTTGCAACAGCTTCATAAACATAACCTACTGATCTTTTTATGGCTTCCGCAAACTGTTTGAGAGTGATTGACTTATATTCACCGATCTCGTTGCTCAGTCCGTAAAAGAACTGGGCAAAAATAATCCCTGAATTGCCTCTTGCATTTATCAGGGTGGCTTCTGCAATCCTGTCAACTGTGATCTTATATGACCTGTGCGGCTGCAGTGATTCAATGACTGAACGGACTGTGCCGGCCAGATTGGTTCCCGTATCCCCGTCTTTTACAGGGAATACATTTATTTTGTTTAATTCAACCTGATTTTCGATAATTTTCCTCGCACCTGCAATAAAAGCATAATATAGATTCCGACCATCCATTTCGACAATCGGACCTGTACGAGTGAGAGTCATTCAATTTAAATATTAAGTTTACAAAGTTAGTAAAATAACATCTTTAATATCTATTTGTTCGCCAAAAGTGGAAAGAGTAAAATGTAATTATCAGAAATTGAAGAGAATACTTTGATTTTTGTTGAGTGTTTCGTTAATCCTCTGACCTGATCTTACAAAGAAATATCATTTTGTTTTTTTAGTTCAAAAAATACCAAACTATCAGGGATTTTTTTGAACTTAGCAATAAAAACCAGAAATCAGTAGTTAAAGCCGTAAAAGAGAATGCTGAGATTGGCCGGCAACGGCATATAAAAGTTTCTGACCGGTTTCATTGTAAGTTCCTGCAATCAAACGTACATGAAAGGGTAGGGGATTGCAATAAGAAAGTATTATTAAAAACATGTAAATCAAATAAATATGAGAAGGAATATATTATGCCTGGTTCTTATTCTCAATTTAACGCTCCTGTCCGGTCAGAAGAACTTTTCATTTGTTTTTTTACCTGATATACATTTAAGTTCTGATTCAATGGTAATTGCGAGCTTTGAAAGAATGACAAATCAGGTAAATAAACTTCATCCTGATTTCGTCATTACCGGTGGTGATATGATCTATACCGCCAAGAATGTGGATGATAAGAAGGCCGGAATTCTCTTCAACCTTATGGATAAGGAATTCAAATTGTTAAAAATGCCTGTATATTACACAATCGGTAATCATGAGCATGTAGGAATAGCAGGGGAAACAGGGATTGATCAATCAAATCCTGACTGGGGTAAGCAAATGTGGATTAAACGTTATGGAAAGCAATATTATACTTTTATCTATAACGGATGGAAATTTTTCGTACTTGACGGAATCAGGATTCTTCCGGAACAACAAGGCTATACACAAGGTATTGATTCTGTTCAGATTGACTGGATAAAAAGTGAGTTGAGTTCAACCGACAGAAAAATGCCGCTTGTGATATCAATACATACTCCGATTGTGAATCCTCATGCGATCACAACATCAGCTTCGCGGGTCATGTCGCCGGATACCGAGGCAGTTCTGAATTTGTTCAATGATTATAACCTTAAAATTGTGCTTGAAGGCCATACGCATTTATATATGAACCTGTACTTTGATGGTACATATTTTCTTTCAGGCGGATCTACAGTCTACGGGACAAGTAATGAAGACGACGGATTCTATCTTATTAAGGTCAAAAAAGGCACTGAAGATCCTGAATTTATTAAAACATCCAGAAATAATTCAGGGAGAAAATAGTTTTTTTTGCCGAACAACGATCGGAAAGTTGCCTGATATGGGATGATTATCAATAATATAAATTAATGGCTTATCACGGTGTAATTGAAGATTTTCGGAAAATAAGGGAAAACAAGGTACCTCGCAGAGTCCCCGTTGTTACAGAAAGTGAGGAGTTTGACGTCAGATGGCATGGCAAATACACCTATGAGGAATTTTGCCAGGATGGCGATAAAATATTTGAAGTTTACAAAGCTGCGATTGAAAGATTTGATTATGACTGGGCATGGGTTCAGATAGATGATTGCTTCGAATTTGAACCTGCAGGCGTGAAGGTGAAAGGAGAGGGAAATATTCTAAGGGCAACCTGCGGATATCTTCCTGCCAGCCGGGAGACTCTGAAGAATCTTCCTGAAATTGATCCTTTAAAGGATGGCCGGATGCCGGAAAAGCTGAAGGCGATTAGAAAGTTAAAGGATTATTTCAAGGATACGGTACTCATAGTTGGTTCATGTGCAGCTCCGTTCTCAGCCATTGGACTTACATTCAGCATTCAGGAATCCATGACGCTAATGTTCACCGATCCGGATTTCCTGCATGCTGCAATGGACTACTGGAAAGAATTCTACAAAAGATATATAAAGGCTCAGAGGGATGCCGGTGCTGATGCAATATGGCTGGGTGACTGCAATGCCTACAGCTCTATGGTGTCGGTACCTCAGTATATCCAGCATATACTTCCAGTGACTAAAGAGCTGGTAACTTACTGTGAAAAAGAGTTGAATATTATGATGTGGATGCATAACAGTGAGACAGAACTTGAACATATCATTTCGCATCTGCCCCTTGGATTAAGTTTTGAAAGTATCGGTCCGGGAGGGAATATAGAAGAGATACGTAAAGCAACAAAGGGCATTCAGGCTATCAGCGGTAACCTTGATCCGATAAAAGTTTTTATGGAGGGAACACCCGATTCCATAGCTGAAGAAGTAAGGAGAATAATGAAAATATGCAAGGAAGGTGGAGGTTTTATATTTAATGCAGGTGAAATGAATCCGCGAATGATACCCGAAGAGAATATGGATGCATATATGAAAACAGCCAGAAGCCTCTCAGGATATTAATAACCCCATATAACAATTTTTGGACTAATACTATATCTGAAGTAAATAATACCGTGATGAAAAAATCTTTGTTTAACATTATTATTTTAGCAGGATTGTTGTTTTCCCGGAGTTTACCTGCAGCACCGGCAGGAGACTACAAACTGTTAATATTCCCTCTTCCTCTTGATATTCAGGTTCTTGAAGGGAATTTCAACATCGATTCCGGTACTTTTATACTGATCCCGCAGAAACCTGCCAGACAGGATAACTTCCTCGCCGGACTTATATCAAATGAGTTTGCGGATAAATATGAGATCCCGGTTATGATAAACCGTAAACAGGCTTTTACCGGTAAAGACAAATTTATTCTGATAGGTGATATAACAAATCCGCTTGTAAAATCATTTTGTGATCAAAAAGGGCTGACAGGCGATCTTAAAACCCTTGGTGAAGAAGGGTATTTTTTGTCGGTAACTTCAAATAATATTGTTGTTGCTGCTAACACCGGTAAAGGAGCTCTTTTCGGACTTGAGTCACTCAGACAACTTATAAAGCTTTCAGATGGAAAATTAATCGTACCACAGGTAAGGGTGAAAGATTCTCCGGTATACCCCTTACGTGGTATAAAGCTCTATCTGCCGGGACGGGAGAATATCACATTCTTTAAAAGGTTTATCAGAGATTTTGCAGCATATTATAAGTTCAACACAATAATTCTTGAGATGAATGCAAATATGCGTCTTGAGAGGCATCCGGAACTGAATATAGGTGCTGTTCAATTTGAAAGGATGCTGAATTTCAGCAGGCTCGACAGGCCTCCCGGTCAGCACATGGAATTCCAAAATTCTTCACACCAGGACAATGCCGACGGTGGCATACTGGAGAAGGAAGAGGTAGCCGATCTGGTCAGCTATATGAGACAGTTCAGCATGGAGGTGATCCCGGAGCTTCCATCGCTGACTCACGCATATTACCTGCTTGCAGGTCATGAGGATCTGGCTGAAAATATGAACCAGCCGGTCCCGGATACATACTGCCCGTTGAAACCCGGTAGTTACGAGCTTTATTTTGATGTCCTTGATGAATATATCGAAGTCATCCATCCGAAGACAATCCACATAGGGCACGATGAATGGAGAATGGAAAAGGATCTCTGTGAATTGTGCAAAGGGAAAGACTACGGAGAGCTTTATGCCGCTGATGTTACAAAGATCCATGATTACCTGGCGAAGAAAGGCATTAAGATTGCATTATGGGGAGATCATCTGCTGGAGTCGGTTACTGAAAAGGAATTTCAGACATGGAAATCCTCGGCAGGTTACCAGTACAAGATCCCCGGTGCCCTCAGACCAGAGCAGGTACTAAAGCTTATACCCAGGGACATACTGGTATTCAACTGGTTCTGGGGCGAAATAACAAATGATAAGCAGGTTTCTGACTTCGGTTTTAAACAGGTTTACGGAAACCTTCGTGCTGATATTGACAAATGGGATGAGAGGCATAATATAAAAGGGCTGCTCGGCGGGGCACCATCATCCTGGGCTGCAACAACGGAGTTCAACTTCGGGAAAGATCAGCTCGTTGATTTCCTGGGCTGTTCAAATCTGTTGTGGTCGAAAAAATATGTTCCTGTCGATATACTGGCGCAAGTTACCGACGCACTGGTCAGCGATATTAATTTCAGATTCAGTGGGAAAAAGCTTCCTTCACAAGTGGGAAGCAAAGTGACACCGGTTGATCTTTCGCCTTATTTTAATTCTTCTTTAAGACGCGGAATTGACAGCCTTAATTCCGGTGATCTCTTAACCGGGAAAATAAGTTCCGGAAACAGACTTTTTGAACTTAATACCCATTCTGCCGACAATCTGCGGGCAGTTGTTGTGTCAACCCAGAAAGGTTATGCAGGAACAAAAACCGTATGGGGTATCAAAATTAACCAGGATGTCAACAGTCTCATCTTCCTCCATGCATGTGCAAGGGAAGGGAATAACCAGAAAGCCTATTCAGCTATTTACAACTTTGACGACACATCGGAACTCCTTGGCTGGTACGAGGTTATCTATGATGATGGGCTGGTTATAACGATTCCGGTCAGGTATGGGGTAAACATTCTTGACTGGTGGTGGAAGCAACGGATAACAGGACCTGAAAAGCCAAAAGTTAAATCGGGCCAGAATCATTACGCATATAATGCTCCTTCAGTACTTTGTTCAACGGAAAATGCAAATCCGGTGACCTTCTTTGCCTTTGAGTGGGAAAATCCAAGGTTTGGTAAAACAATCAGGGAAATAAATCTCAAGTCAGTAAATTTTGGACAGAATAATACAAACGCCATAATTCTGCTGGGTTTAAGTGTTACTGAGAACTCGAAGAAAGTCCAGTCAAAAGGAAGCGAAAGACAATGAAAGGTGCATCATTTTATTGATTTATAGCTACTAACTTTAGACCTTAAATCCTGTACCTTGAATTATGGAACCAAAATCCCAGACCTCACCCGGTGAACGATTGGTATGTGTCGATGCTCTCAGAGGCTTCGACATGCTTTGGATAATAGGTGGTGCAGAAGTACTTATATCACTCTGTGAAGCATCGGGCATCGGATTCCTCAGTAACATGGAGGTCAATTTTGACCACACCTGGGGGCAGTTTCATTTCTATGATATCATAATGCCTCTATTCCTTTTTATAGTGGGAGTAGTTATGCCTGTAGCATTCCGCAACAGATTGAATAAAGGAGCCACCAAAAAAGAACTTTACCTGCATATTATTAAAAGAGTAATTGTGCTTTACATACTCGGACTTATAGCTTCAGGGAATCTCCTGACCTTTGATATAACAAAAATACATTTATGGACCGATACTCTCCATGCGATTGCTGTGGGCTACCTGGTCAGTTCAATTCTGATACTGGAGGTTAACAGGAAATGGCAGCCAGGCATAACTGCCGGATTATTGATACTTTACTGGCTCGTGATGGCGCTTATACCGGTTCCAGGTCATGGTGCAGGCATTTATGACCCTGATGTGAACCTTGCTCTTTATGTCGATAATGCAGTACTGGGTCACTGGCAGGAAGGCTCAGGCTGGACCTACATAATCACCAATATGACCTTTATCTGTTCTGTCATGCTGGGAGTCTTTGCCGGACAGCTTCTTCTATCGGATAAGCAACCCATGAAAAAAGCCGGATTGATTGCACTTATTGGGATCTGCTGTGTGATTGCAGGAAAGGTTTGGGGTATATGGTTCCCCATAATCCACCATCTCTGGACCAGCTCTCTGGTTCTGTTTGCGGGGGGACTGAGTTTTCTCCTGCTGGCGTTCTTCTACCTAGTTATTGATATTTGGGGATATAAAAAGTGGTCATTTTTCTTTGTGGTAATCGGTATGAATGCTATTGCTGTTTATGTTGCCACTCATCTGTTTGATTTCACAAAAATCGGGAATGTATTCGTAGGCGGGTTGCTGAAATACCTGGGACCATGGGCTGATTTTGTGGAATCTTCTGCAGCCATGGCTGTAGTTTGGTTTATCATGTTCTATATGTATCGTAACAAAACCTTTATAAAAGTATAGACTGAACAAATTGTTGATCAATGATATATCAGTTCTGAGTAAAATGAAAAACCACTTAAATAGAGTATTTATTCTCGTATTTTGTCTGGCAGTTTCAGCAGCATTAAATTATTGCGGAAGAACAGAAAAGAAGATTAGTACAGAGGAAGGGAAGCCGGTAAATGTAATCAGCAAACCATTCCGTGTCCTGGTGATTATCGGCGACCAATGGTCAGATCCGATGAGTTACAATATTGATCCCTTCCGCGTAAAAAATGAAGACTTTCTGGATGTGGTTACAATGCTGAAAATATGGGGAGTTCCATTCGATATACTTCGTCTTGATGAACAGAGGCTCCAGATAAACAGGTTCCTCGATTATGCTGCAAAACCTGCTTACGGGTGCGTGATCTGGATGGCTGATCCGGATAAACTATCCGGCATGTCGGCAAATTATGAGACACTGGAACGTGCAGTAAATGAATACGGTATCAGCATGATCGCTTTATTTGATTATATTAAAACGGATAAAGTTGCAAATCTTGCCGGAGTCAGCTACAGCGATGTTAAAAACATCAGGCTGGGCAGTGGCGGCGATAAATTTCAAATATCAGGAAGTCATTTCATCTCTGCAGATGCAATGGGCATACAGCTGCCAGATAGTAAACAGCTCGCCGGTTCCAGTATACCTGAAGCTAACGGCATCACAGCAAGTGTCATTAATGATAGTGAGAATGTCTCGGATATCCGACTGGTTAATTGTTCCGTCTCCGGAAATGCAACTGTCATTGGCAAAATTGGTAATATCCCGCAGTTTGTGGTCAGGGATATTAACAATGAAACAAAAACTGTTTGGATTGGTGGCGGAAAGGACTGGTTCCGTAAATATCCGGTCATGAGAAAGCTATTCCGTAAGGCACTTATTTACTCGATAGGCTATGGTGTCTTTAATGATAATTTTGAAAACGGATTTATATGCATTATGGACGATGTGGGTTGCAGTGAACATGCATGGAGCCTGACCTGGCATTACCCGACACCTGCGAAGGACACTCTTATAAGGTACCTCATTGAACCGCTGGAAAAATACGGGAAGATGATGGTGCAGAATATCACACCTGGATTTGCGAACCCTGAAAAGAAACTTATTGAGTCCTCCTGGGATGTTCCACCGTTCACTGATATCTTTGGCAACTGGCAGGACTATGGATCCACAAAGGAGGGTTTAGATGAAGGCCTGAGACGAGGTGTTTTTGAAGTTCAGCCTCACAGGGCCTGGTCGCATATGAACTGGGATCTCGATTCTCCACCGGGACCGTGGTGGGGAAGTCCTGTTGATGGTGAAATGAAAATTACCGATTGGTATAATGAGGTTGTTGATGTCAGGCGCGGACATGCACCGGTACCTTCGAATGATCTGCTTTTCATTTACAAAAAAGGAATTGAAGCAATTCAGAAATCATTTGGTGTAACACCTCTCGCAGCAGAGGTACGCCCTGGTGCTGAACTTAAGGAAGGTACGCATGGAGGAGATGACAATGGCCGAATTGCGGCAATTGCAGGGCTTGGTGTAAGTCGGGAGTGTTACGTGGGTATCGACAGGACAATAGAATTTAAAATGATGATGCCTGAACAGTTTACCTTTCATGATCTCGATCTGACGGCACAGACAAATTATCCGGCCGACGAGACTGAAGCAGGCTGGGAAAAGCTATGGACACTTACGACAGAACAACTGATGAATTCCAAAATTGCCGGAGGCAGAAGATTGAATGTGCATGACAACCTTAACTGGATCGAATCGAGGAAAGATAAATACTGGATGGGATTCAATGAAACATGTGCTTACCTTCACTCCGAAATTTCGGATACGGGAACTGATGGATTCGGAATTAATTTCAACTATGACGGTCACTACTGCAAATACTTCGAAAAGAAACAGTCAGTATGGACATTTGAAATTTCAGACAATTTCAGGCATGCCCTTGGAACCGGCGTTTCGATTCTGGTGGATGGGAAACCGGCTTTGACAGGTTTATCGGCCAGTCAGAAGATTGAGATTCCCGCAGGACTTGGAATTCACACACTTAGAGTGGTAAATAATTAATTCAAATGACACGGAAAGAGCGAGTCATAGCAGCAATGAACCACCAGGAAACTGATATTTTCCCCTATCAGATGGATTGCCTGTCAGCAGCTGAAAGAAAGCTGAAAGGGTGGTTTGGTGATGTTGACCTCAATGAAGTAATTGGCAATCACATAGCAATGTTCGAGCCCAGCTACTATTCAATTTTTAAAACTGAAGATATTGATAATAACAGGTTCAGGGATGCATTTGGAGCTGTCTGGGAACTTAAGCCAAATGAAGATATTGGCACCGTGATAAGTAATCCGCTGAAAGAACCTGCTCTGAGAGGTTACGAATTTCCTGATCCTGAAAAAGTAATGGAACTGGATGGAATACCTTCTTTCGTTGAAAGAAACAGGGACAGATTCATCATTGGTGCTATAGGATTTTCTCTTTATGAACGTGCCTGGATATTACGGGGAATAGAACCTGTTTTGTTCGACTTTCTTGAGAATCCCTTATTTATTGAAGAACTCTTTGACAGGATCATTGACTTTAACCTGGTGATTACAAAACGCTTGTGCAGGTTTCCGGTTGATGCTTTCCATTTTGGCGATGACTGGGGCCAGCAGCATGGATTGATAATTGATCCGGAGATGTGGCGCTATTTCTTTAAGAAAAGGCTGAAGAAATTATACGACGTGGTACATGATGCAGGTGTGCCGGTCTCGATCCATTCCTGCGGCGATATCACTGATATAATCCCCGATCTGATTGAAATAGGTGTTAATATGATAATGCCATTGCAGGCAGAAGCTCTCGATTTCAATTTCCTTAAAAAGGAATACGGTAAATATCTGACTTTCTGGGGCGGAGTGAGCACCCAGCGGACTTTACCATTCGGAACACCTGTGGAAGTCAGGGCTGAGATCAGGGAACTTAAAAGAGTCCTGGGAAAGAATGGCGGGTATATTCTGGCTCCGTCACATGAACTGCAGGGTGATGTCCCTCTAGAGAATATGCTTGCTTTTATTGAAGAAGCAAAGAGGCAATGAATAAAATAAAGAAGAGAATTATGAGAAAATCATCATTTATTATGAAAAGACTGATAATGATCCTGACAGGGGCTTTTTTCTCTGGTTTGTGCCTGTCCTCAGGGTCAGGAGCTACACAAAAGACTTTGATCTTCCCGATACCTCAGAAAATTCAACTGACGGAAGATTCATTTGACCTGGATGAGAAAATAACAATAATCATCCCTCAGAATGCTGGCAAAAATGACATTTTTCTTGCTCGCTTCCTTGTCAGAGAACTTAGCGACAAATACGGTATCGCGCTTAAAATTCAGCAGATGCCTGACATTCCGGTAAGTGGAAAGTTTGTACTTATGGGCAGATTTGATAATCCGCTTGTGAGCAAATATCTTAAGAAGAATAACCTGATTGTATCTGAAAAGATCCCTGGTTCTGAGGGTTACGTCCTTGATGTATCTTCAGATAAGATAATAATTGCAGGAAGTGATGACGCAGGTGCATATTTCGGTTTACAGTCGCTTCGGCAGCTGATAGATGCCGGAGATGGTAAAACAGTTCAGGGTCTGAAAGTCACTGACTGGCCGGCATTTCCGTTCAGAGCTATCAGGCTCTATGTTCCCGGCCCTGAAAATATTGCATTCTTTAAAAGATTTATGCGTGATTTCATGTCACTTTATAAATATAACAAAGTGATAATAGAGCTTAACTGTATGCGCCTCGACAGGCATCCTGAAGTAAATGCCGGATGGATAGAGTTCTCAAAATCGCTGCAGTATTCAAGATCGAATTCAACTGAGGGAATCCGGGGCGAGGAAAAGAACTCAAGTCATTTTGATGCCGGAGACGGATTTATTATTGAAAAGAATGATGTGAAGGATATGGTGGAATATGCAAATGAGAATTTTCTGGAGGTTATACCGGAAATACCCTCTCTGACTCATGGCTACTGGTTGCTCACACGGCACCCTGAGCTTGCTGAGTATCCCGGCGATAAATGGCCTGATACATATTGTCCTTCAAATCCGGAATCCTATAAGCTCATGTTTGAGGTGTATGATGAATACATTGAAGTCATTAACCCGAAAATGATCCATATTGGTCATGACGAATGGTGGGGAGCACCTGTTGGAGTCTGCCCGCTATGCAGAGGCAAAGACTATTCTGAACTATACGCTGGTGATGTGAAAAAAATCCATGATTACCTGGGATCGAAGGGAATAAAAGTAGCAATGTGGGGTGATTACCTTCTCGAAAGTGTCAGAAAAAAAGGTTTCCAGAACAGGACATCGTCAACTGGTGTGAAATACCAGACACCCGGTGCGGTGCGGCCGGAGATTGTCAGATCAACAATTCCCAAAGATATTCTCGTATTTAACTGGTTCTGGAAAGACCAGAAAAAGGAAATGGAACTTCAGGAATTAGGGTTTAAGCAGATTTACGGGAACTTTACTCCAAATATCACCAATTGGGAGGAAAGAGTAAAAAAGGTCGATCTCCAGGGTGGGGCACCATCTTCATGGGCTTCTACAAATGAATTTAATTTCGGTAAGGATCTTATATCTGATTTTCTTGGCTGTGCAAATTTTGTATGGTCGAATCATATTGTAAATCAGAGGGAAATGGTCGCAGTAGTGAATGCGCAGCTTCCTTATATAAGATCCAGGCTGAATATCAGCAGAATTCCCAGCAGGGACGGAGATCCTGTCGGCCAGATAGATATTTCTTCGGCTTTCAACCTTACAAAAGAATCAAAGGTGTTTAATCTGAACCTGAGCTCATTAAAATCCGGTAAAGTCGGAGTACAGGGTAAAATATTTAATCTTGTCAGTCCGTCTTCCCAATCAGGAAATTGTGCGATTGCTGTCGGATCGAAAGGAAAGGATGAAAATCCATTGCCGGTAAGAGTGGAGGGTATCCCTGTGAAGGAAGATGTGAGCAGCCTGATCTTTCTTCATGCCTGTGCATTGCCTTCTGAAAATCAGAAAGCCTATTTTAATATTCCGGATTTCTTTGATACTGCTGACCTTCTCGGGTGGTATGAAGTTATCTATGAGGATGGATTTAAACTCACGATCCCTATACAGTACGGGGTCAACATACTGGAATGGAATCCAGGAGCAGAAAACCGGCTTGATATAAACGAGGGTGAGACGGGATCGGCTCAGAATGTCTACTGTTATAATGCTGATCCGGTTATTTGTTCTTCAGGGCTTCCTCAATTAACATTTTTTGCTTTTGAATGGGTTAACCCAAGATATGGCAAGAAAATAAAGGAAGTAAATTTGTGCGGAACCGTAAATTATCAGGCAACGCAGACCAATTATGGGGTGCCTGAATATGCGCCGATGAAGAGCAATGCAATTATACTCGCGGGACTAAGCAAAATTAAGAAGAGAGAACCTTATGTGCCTAAAGCTGAAAGCATTACTAAAAATAAATAAGTATTTTACAAACTAATAACAAATTTAAATTAAATCACTATGAGCAAAAAAGAATTAATGTTCACAGGTTCCGATACTGAAGGCGGAATAACTTCCGGTTATCAGATGAATGATGGAGTAAAACTTAAAGTTCCTTATTCGTTTTTCGGTTCCATTTATGA
>Ga0105095_10000305_pt1 | contig 23146 bp, 29 predicted proteins | sample PPLLak2March2015_2_FD_79180 | JGI IMG/M metagenome (GOLD analysis project Ga0105095, IMG submission 79180) | Freshwater sediment microbial communities from Prairie Pothole Lake near Jamestown, North Dakota, USA - PPLs Lake P8 Core (3) Depth... | ecosystem: Environmental > Aquatic > Freshwater >...
ATTATCTCGACATCAAGACCGTGCTGGTGTCCTGCGGCACCTGCATGGATCAGCTGCTGCGCTACCAGTTCGGCAAGATCTTTCCCGGCTGCCGTTTGCTCGACATCCACGAATACCTGATGGAAAAGGGCGTGAAACTCGAAGGCGTGCCGGGCGTGAAATACCTGTACCACGACCCCTGCCATACGCCGATGAAGACCCACGCGCCGATCAAGGTGGCCGCGGCGCTGATGGGGCAGGAGGTACTGCTCTCCGACCGCTGCTGCGGCGAGGCCGGCACCTTCGCGGTGTCGCGTCCGGATATCGCCACGCAGGTGCGATTCCGCAAGGAAGAGGAAATACACAAGGGCATCGCGCAACTGACCGGCGAACCCCGCGCCCGCGACGGCAACGTCAAGATGCTGACTTCCTGTCCCGCCTGCCAGCAGGGATTGGCGCGCTACGCCGACAGCACCGGGCTCGACACCGACTACATCGTGGTTGAGCTGGCGCGGCTGAAAATGGGTGAAACCTGGGCCCAGGATTTCATCGCCCGGGCCAGGCAGGGCGGCATCGAGCACGTGCTTCTATAAAGGCATGGCGGAGCACCGCCGGCGCACGACGCCCGCATCGCAGAACCTCGCCGTCGACTGATCCCTATTTCAGCCGCAAGCGAAACAGGCCGTTGGTATCGCTGTCGCTGGTGAAATAAAGCGCGCCGTCGGGGCCGACGGCGACGCCCACCGGCCGGGCCCAGCGCTCGCCGTCGGGTAACTGGAAACCCGTCACCAGATCGTCTACGCGCACTGCTTCACCGTCCTTGAAGCGCACCGCGACCAGCTTGGGCGGCCGGCGTGTGGCAGCGCTGCCGACGAACCCGCCGGTTGGTTGCGTGCCCCACGAGCCGCGCAGCGCCACGATCGCATCGTGCTCCAGCGCCTTGCCCAGCGCGCCCGCCGGCACGAAGGTCACGCCCATGGGCGCGTTGCGCGACGGGAAGGTCGCGACCGGCACAGCGACCTCCGCCAATGGCCGCGGCGACTTGCTCGGCACACAGTCGTCGCGCTTCAGCTGTTTCCCGTCGAACTGGAACCACGGCATGCCGTGAAACGAACCTGCGGTGACGCGGCTGAAATATTCCGGCGGCTGGTCGTAGCCGAGGTGATCGGGACCGTTATTGCTGGCGTACATGATCTTGGTCCCCGGATGCCAGGCAAAGCCCACGGGATTGCGCAGCCCGGAACCGAACGCCTCCCAGCGCGGCTGGCCGCCGTCTTCGCGCAGCACGAAGACTCCGCCGCGTCGCTTATCAAAGGGATAGCGGTCGCCGAGATACTGATTGCTGCAATTGCCCTGGATCCCGAGGCTCACATACACCCGGCCGTCGGGGCCGACACCAACCGTGCGGCTGCTGTGGCCGCTGCCGCCGGGCAAGCGCGCGAGCAGCGCGACCGATTCCGGGGCGAGACTTTTCTGTCCAGACTGGTAGGGCGCGCGATACAAGCCATTAGTACGCGCAATGAGAATTTCCCCGCGCCGGAATGCCACGCTGTGCGGATAGTCGTCCAGCCTGACCAGCACCTCGGGGAGGTTGTAGGGTGGCGGAACGCGGTAAATCATGCCGGACTTGGAACCGATAAAGAGATCCTTATTGTCCGCGAACGTCAGCAACCGCGGGCCTTCAAGCTTCCCCGCCAGCAGCTCCAGCCGGTATCCCTTCGGCACGCGCGCAACCTGGCGCGCACCGTCGAGCATCAGCGTCTGTTCCTCGTAGGCCAGCGCTTCGGTGCCCGCTTCCGCCACCGGCAGAGCCAGGACCGGGGACAACAAAAAAGCCAGGGAACGGACGGCAGTGCGCCACGGCGGCGTGACCTTTCCATGAGTAACACGGGTAATCATGGTACCGATGGTATCAAGGGTTTGCGGCAGGAATAAACCAATCCGGGTTAACCCCATTTGTGCCGTCATTATTCATGCCGATGAACGGCTTGATATTCCCGGTCAACGTGGCGCAAAACGCGGCGCGCGCCGGTCGCGCAGAAATCCCTGTGCTAGCTTTATTAAGTACATCCGGGGCAGCGGCAGCCTGCCCGGGGAGGGCGGTCTTGGAACGGATATTGAAACATCTGCGGATCGGCTGGCGCTGGTTGACCGGCGGCTGGCGGCTGTTCATGCACAATCCGTGGTTGCTCGGCGGCATGGGGCTCACCACGGCGGTTCTCGTCGGCGTGCTCACGCTGATTCCGCTGCTCGGCGGACTGCTGGTCGCGCTACTGGCGCCGATTTGTCTTGCCAGCGCCTATCTTGCCATCGACGGCGTGCGCAAAATGCCGATGGCCCTGCCGGCCTCGCTGCGCATGCCGGCCCTGCAACAGTCGCCGTGGCAGCTCGTCGGCGTATTCCGCAATCATGCGCATGTATTACCCATGGCGGTGGCGTGTCTGTTCAGCGCCGCGGCGGTGCTGCTGACCAATCTGCCGCTGCAGGTGCTGGGGGGCAACGCCTGGGTTGCAGACTGGTCGAGCCTCGAACATGTTGCGCAGGCGGGTGTCCTCGTGGCGATGCTGCTGGTGTTCACGCTCTATGTCGTGTTCGCGGCGTCGCTGATTTACGCCTTGCCGCTCACGTTCTTGCGGGACGAGCCGCTGATCCCCGCGCTCCGGCACAGCCTCCGGGCCAGCCGTCACTTCGCGGTCGCCTTGTCGGTGCTGTTGGGCGTCCTGCTGGCGCCTTTCCTGCTCGGCGCGATAGTCTCCCTCTTCTCCCCCTGGGCCGGTTATCTGGTGTCGTTCAGCATCAGCGCCGTCGTCTTTCCCGTGATAGCCGCCAGCCTGTATTGCAGCTATCGCGACATCTTTGCCGGCAGGAATTATCAGGCGGGCACCGAAATGCGCCGGGCGACTGATCGGCGCATCACTGGCGCCGATGCCGTAACACAATGACCTCGATGCGCCCGCGCGGGCCGATGAAATAAGAGGCGAGCCAGCCGGTCAGGCTCACCACGATCGATCCGAGCACGGCCGGCCAGAAACCGGAAATCGTGAAGTTGTCGAACATCTACGCCACCAGCCCCAGCATGGCGGCGTTGACGACCAGCAGAAACAGTCCGAGCGTCAGCAGCGTGATGGGGAGCGTCAGGATCACGAGCAGCGGCCGCACCACGGCGTTGACGATCCCGAGCAACAGCGCCGCCCCGAGCAGGGTCCACAGGCCCTGCACTTCGATACCGGGCACCAGCGCCGAGGCCAGCCATAGCCCGAGCGCCACCACCAGCAGCCGCAACCACAAGCCGATCATGGGCTTATCCTCACTGTCGGGAAATAACCGCCGGCATTATGACACGGCGCTGGCGCCCGGTTTCTTGACCGGGAGCAAAGTCGGGCTGCCGGCGGTGGCGCAGACTCGGTTTGTCCCTGACCCCGGCCGAGGTACCATGCACGGCGAACATCATCACGATCTGGCGCAAGAGTTCCCCGAACTCAAGCAGCGCGTCCACGAACTCAAGCTGACGAGCCCGGAATTCAACCAGCTTTATGCCGAGTACCGGGAACTGGACAAGGCGATTTACCGCATCGAAGAGGAGATCGAGACCCCGTCGGACAGCTATACCGAAGAACTCAAGAAAAAACGCGTGCGACTCAAGGACAAGCTCTACGCCATGCTCGCGGCGGTCAGGCCCTGACGGCCGACGCCGGGAGCATCATTACAAAGGAGAATTGCATCATGTACAACCGTGTTTTGGTACCGATCGATGGCAGCGAAACCTCCCTGTGCGCCTTGCGCGAGGCGATCCGGATCGGACAGTGCCAGCAAGTGGGGACCCAGATCCGCCTGCTGTATGTCATCGACACCCTCAGCAACGTCCCGCAGACCGAGACTTCGCCATCCTATATCAAGGAGATCTACACGCAGGCACGCAAGTACGGGCAGGACATTCTGGACCAGGCCAAGCAGGAGATCGAGAGTGCCGGATTGCACGTCGAGACACGGCTGGTCGAACTCAAGCGCGCCAGCGACCGCATCCCGCAGGTGATCGCGGACGAGGCCAAGGCCATGCCCGCGGAACTGCTGGTCATGGGCACGCACGGCCGGCGCGGCCTGAACTACCTGTTTCTCGGCAGCGTGGCCGAAGGCGTGATGCGGCTCACGCTCTGCCCGGTGCTGCTGGTCCGCAGCGGCTAGCCGCGCGCGGCCGCGTTCAGCTCTTGCGCTTGCGCCGCATAGGCTTGATCGCGCTTTCTCCCAGCGGCTGGAAAATCTTCACACGTAGGCTCTCGCTCCACTCAGCCGCGAAGTCGCGCTGCAAACTCAGGTTGACCGCCGCGGTCGCGAGCATGGCGATCAGCGCCCCCAGGCTCGCGAGCACCATGTCCTTGTGCGCGTCCCAGACGTCGCCCTGGGTGCCGAGATAGGCCATGCCGAGATCACCGCCGAAAAATTCGGCGGCGCCCCACTCGAACAACTCGAACAGCATGGAAGTGGACATGGTGAGGTCGAGCGGCAGGAAATAACCCCAGAAGCCGCGCACCGTGGCGATGCGGATGAACACCTCGCGGATCGGATACGCCAGCAGCAACCCGTAGGCAAAATGGATCGCGCGATCGAAATGATTGCGCTCGAAACCGAGCGCCTCGTTCAGGCTGAAGCCGAAGAGAAAAGTGAAGGCCTCGTCGTAGGGCACCTTGGCATAGGTGTAGTGCGCGCCGATTTCGTGCAGCAGGAGAAACAGGAATATCAGCGTGTAGGAAATGCGCGACAGCGGGAACACGCGATGGGTCGCGGTCAGGACCAGCACCGCTACCACGACCAGTGCATTCTCAAGCGCCCAGTCGGCGCGGTCGTAGGGATCGATGGCCAGCAGCGCCCACTCGATGGCGAACAGGATGCCCAGTATCAACAGATAGCGCCGGTGCGAAATGCGGGTAAGCATTGAAGCATGGTATAGCTGTTCCGGGCCGGGATAAATCGGTCCCGATTCCATTCATCCGTCGGCCTCCTCCGTTGGGCGCGGCCGGGCGCGGGCCATCGGGGTGTTACAATCGCGTCGTCCCCAACGCCGCCAGGAGTGCCCCATGCCACGGTTCGTCTGCCTGATCGTCACCGCTTTCACCCTCGTTTTCGCCGTCACTGGTCCGGCCACCGCGGCCGACGATACGCCGCGCTATAACCAGATCCATTTTCAGGTCGAGCGCAACCGCCCGGTCGACAACGACCGCATGCACGCCGTGCTCAGCCTTACTGCTGAAGACGACAACGCCGCGCGCCTCGCCGATCAGGTCAATCGCACCATGGACGGCGCGCTCAAAACTGCCAAGGCCCGGCCCGGAATCGAGGTCCGCACCGGCAGCTATCAGACTTATCCGGTTTATGACAAAAACAGGATCCGGCGCTGGCGCGCGACACAAGAACTGCTGCTGGAGGGATCGGATTTCGCGGAGCTGGGAAATCTGATCGGACAATTGCAGGAGCGCTTGCAGGTTGGCTCCATCCATTTCTCGGTAGTGGCCGCACCCTTAGAAAAGGACGAGGATGAGCTGATCGTGCAGGCACTCGCTGCCTTCAAGCAGCGCGCCGAGCTGGTGCGGAGGCAATTCGCGGCCAAGGGCTACCGTCTCGTCAATGTCGCGATCAACACCGGTGGCGGGCAACCGGTGCCGCTGATGCGCGGCATGGCCATGGAGGCCATGGACAAATCTGCCGCGCCGCCCGCACTCGAGGCCGGCACCAGCCTCCTCAGCGTGAACGTGAGCGGGATGATCGAACTGCAGTAATCTTGTATGTTCATGCGGAATGAGTCGCGACTGACGCCATTCATTCCGCGCCGTTACACATGACCCAGAGGGAAAATCGGTGCCCCACAGCGTCGCCCTGATCACCACGCTCGCCACCGGCCTGGGACTGGCCCTGGTCATGGGCTTCATCGCCATGCGCCTGAAGCTGCCGGCCCTGGTCGGCTACCTCATTGCCGGCATCATTATCGGTCCCGGCACGCCCGGCTTCGTGGCCGACATCGGGCTGTCGCAACAACTCGCCGAGATCGGCGTGATCCTGCTGATGTTCGGCGTCGGCCTGCACTTCTCGCTCGACGACCTGCTCTCGGTGCGCCGCATCGCGCTGCCCGGCGCGGTGGCGCAAATCGCCGTGGCCACGGCGCTCGGCATGGGTATCGCCGCGCTCTGGGGCTGGAGCCCGGGCGCCGGGATCGTGTTCGGCCTGGCGCTATCGGTGGCCAGCACCGTGGTGCTGCTGCGGGCGCTGGAGGATCGCGAATTGCTGGATTCGGTCAACGGTCGCATCGCCGTCGGCTGGCTCGTGGTCGAGGACCTGGCGATGGTACTGGTGCTGGTGTTGCTGCCGCCGCTCGCGGGCTGGCTCGGCGGCACCTCCGGCCTCGCGGGAAACACGGAGGACCAGAGCCTGCTGAAGGCGCTCGGCATCACTCTCGGTCAGGTCGCCATCTTTGTCGCCCTGATGCTGGTCGTCGGCCGGCGCGTGTTCCCGTGGCTGCTGGCGCAGGTGTCGCGCACCGGATCGCGCGAGCTGTTCACCCTGTGCGTCATCGCGGTCGCGGTCGGCATCGCCTATGGCTCGGCCGAGCTGTTCGGCGTGTCGTTCGCGCTCGGCGCCTTCTTCGCCGGCATGGTCATGCGCGAGTCCAACCTGAGCTATCGCGCCGCCGAGGAAACCCTGCCGCTGCGCGACGCGTTCGCGGTGCTGTTCTTCGTGTCGGTGGGCATGCTGTTCGAGCCGGCGGTGCTGGTGCGCGAGCCGCTGCACGTGCTGGCCGTGGTCGCCATCATCGTGCTCGGCAAGTCGCTCGCGGCCTTCGCCATCGTGCTGGCCTTCCGCTATCCGCTCAACACCGCGCTCACGGTCTCGGCCAGCCTGGCGCAGATCGGCGAGTTCTCGTTCATCCTCGCCGGCCTCGGGGTGGCCCTCGGATTGCTGCCCGCGGAAGGCTACAGCCTGGTGCTGGCGGGCGCGCTGATCTCGATCGCGCTCAACCCGCTGGTGTTCCGCGTCATCGAGCCGGCGCAGGCATGGATCCGTTCGCGCTCCGGGCTGGCGCGCATGCTGGAACGTCCCAACGACCCGCTGGCGGAGCTGCCGATGACGGTGGACCCGGCGCGCCTCACCGGCCACGTGCTGCTCGTGGGTTACGGGCGCGTCGGCCGGCGCGTCGCCGAGGCGCTCACCGCGCGCGGCGTGCCGATCGTGGTGGCGGAGCAGAATCGCGAGCTGGTGGAGGCGCTGCGCGCCCGCGGCATCCCGGCGGTTTCGGGCGACGCCGTCGAGCCGGCGGTGCTGATCCAGGCGCACGTGGCGCGCGCCCGCCTGCTGGCGATCGCGGTGCCCAATCCCTTTGCGGCGCTGCGCATGATCGAAATCGCGCGCGCGCTCAACCCCGGCATCGAGACCGTCGCCTATGTCCACAGCGAGGACGAGGCCGAGTTGCTGCGCAAACAGGACATCGGGCGGGTATTCACGGACGAGCACGAACTGGCGTCGGGCATGTCGCGCCACGTGCTCGACCGCGCCGCGCGCGCTGCCGCGATCAGGCCGGTGGACGCCTAGAGCCGGCGCCGGGATAAACCGGAAATGTTGATTTTTGTTAAAGAAAACCCCGCACCGGGCCTGCACTATTTGGCGGCCCGTTAACAGGTCGGGTGGCGTTTCTCTATACTGGTACCGTTTTCAAAGTGGAGGTCCTTTCCATGGCAACCAAAAAGAAAGCCAAGGCCAAAGCAACGAAAAAGAAACCCGCAGCCGCCAAGGCGACAGTCCGCAAAAAAGCCGCTCCCAAAAAAACCGCCGCCAAAAAGAAAACCGCGGCCAAGACCAGGGCCGCGCCCAAGACAAAGGCAAAGGCGAAGCGCAAACCGGCCGTGATGCCGCCGCCGGCCGCCCCGGCAGCACCACCCGGCATGGAGCGCATCGGCGTGGTCACGCATTACTACAACCATCTCTCGGTTGCGATCCTGAAACTCGAGAAGGGCATCCTGCGGGTGGGTGATCACATCCACATCCAGGGCCACACCAGCGACTTCGCCCAGCCGGTCGACTCGATGGAAATCGACCACGTGCACGTGAACGAGGCCGGCCCCGGCCAGTCCTTCGGCCTGCGCGTCCGGGAACACGCACGCGAGCACGACGTCGTTTACAAAGCCAAGTAACACTCCAGCGGCACGCGGACTGCCGGATCGTAGCGGCCCTCCCTGATGAGGGGGGCTGTCACGTTCATTTTATGGATGAGGTCCCATGCTCGCTGATCTTCTGGTTGTCCTCGGTGGCGCGCTGGCGATCATGCTGGTCGCCGAGGTGGTGATCCGCCTGACGCTGCGCCTGGCGCGTCACTATGGACTGTCGGGAAGCTTCGTCGGCCTGACGATTTTGTCCATCGGCACCAGCCTGCTCGAGATCATGACCCACATCGTGGGCAGCATGCGCATCCTGCGCGAGCCGGAAACCATGGACACGCTTTCCGGACTGCTGCTCGGCAGTAACATCGGCTCGGATATTTTTCAGCAGAATTTTGTGCTGCCGCTGGTGGGCCTGATCGGGACCGTGACGGTGGCACGGCGAATGCTGGCGACAGAGGTCGGTGCCCTGATCGCGGCCTCGACCCTGCTCTGGCTCACCTGTCTGGGCGGCGCGGTCACCCGCCTCGAAGGCGGGCTGCTCGTCCTGACCTATCTTGCCTATTTGTATTATCTCGGACGCGTGCGTCACGATGCCCGCTCACGCGAGCGCTCCCCCTTGCCACGCTTGCGTGCACCGCTGTTGGCCTTGCTCATCACGATGTGTTTCATCGCCATGGGACTTCTGGCGGATCCGGTGTTGGCGGCGGCACAGCGCCTGGTGGCGTTCCTGCCGCTCAGCGCCTCGCTCTTCGGCGTGCTGGTGCTCGGCATCTGCGCGGCGCTGCCCGAGCTCACGACGGCGCTGGTATCGATCCTCAAGGGACAGCGGGATATTTCGGCGGGCATTCTGATCGGGAGCAACATCACCAATCCCCTTTTCGGCGCCGGGCTCGGGGCGCTTATCTCCGGCTATACCGTGCCGGCGGTGATCATGGTCTACGACCTGCCGGTGAAAATCGCCACCGGTGCGCTGTTGTTCATCTTTCTGTGGCGTAACGAAAATCTGAGCCGTTATGGGGCGTTGATCCTGCTTGCACTCTATTTCGGCTATGTACTGTTGCGTGCCGCGTTTTTTCCGGACGATTTCTAGAACGGGAACGAATTTGCGGAGGAATCAACGCCGCTCACGGTCGCGCACGGGCACGTTGAAAGAACGCACCGACGCATTCGGCAATAAAACCTTGACCCGGTAAGAGGTGCTGCCACGCTCTTTGCGTGTCTGGGCCGACAGCACGCGTCCGCCGGTATCGCGCCGGACGTTCACGACCGCTTCGTCGAGCGAAAGCCGTTCCTGGCGCGTGCCCTCATGGCGCGGCGAACGGCCGTCGCGCCGCGCCTCCGCCGGGGCCATGGCGGCCCACGCCAGCAGCCCGGCCAGGAGGCATGTCATGAATTTTGCGCGGCGCATCAGCGGTCACGATGACGCGCGATGTCGTAGCCGATGACGGTGCCGATCACCGCGCCGACCGCCGTGTGGCCGGGATCGCCGCGACCGACCTCATGCCCGATCACGCCACCGATGACGCTCCCGAGGATAACCGGCGCGGACGAACTGGAACGGCGCTCCGGGTAATAACCGTCATGGCCACGGTCACCACGCGGGCCGTATTCGTAATATTCACGACGTTCGTAGTAGTCACGACGGTCGTCGTGCTTGTACTTATGCTTGTCCTTGTACCATCCACGGTGCAGGCCGTTATCATGACGCGAATAACGCTCCTGAACCTGATATACCCGGACCTCGCGGTAACCCCTGTCACGATCACCGCGATCGGCCAGCACCAGCGGCGCGGACAGCGAGGTAACCACGGCCAGGACAGCGGCACTCAGTATTTTGCGGTTCATGTTTATCTCCTTCGTTTGTGTTTAAGGGTTACCGCTTGCTTCAGAGACAAGGTTACGCGCCCATGGCTGAACGGGGACTGAACGGATTTCAGTTATATCTTGTTGATTGACTTGGCTTTAAAATTCACGCCCGTTGAACCATCGTTGTTTTCGCGGACACTTACAGGTAAATGGGCATCGCCAAACAACCTTCCGTAGTAACTCTGCCGGCGGTGCCCACGCCCTACCCTTCGATAGTGGAATTCCTGTGCCGGGCGTTCCCGGGCATCTCGCCTGACCAGTGGGCGCAACGCCTGCGCGAAGGAAAGCTGCTGGACGATCAGGGCACACCGATCAACGCGGATACGCCGTATGCGCCCTCGAAACGGATTTTCTATTTCCGGGAAGTTGAAAACGAGCCGGTCATTCCTTTCGCGGAACAAATCCTGTTTCAGGACCGCGAGATCCTGGTGGCCGACAAGCCGCATTTTCTGCCCGTAACGCCGGGCGGCCGTTATGTGGAAGAATGTTTACTGAACCGCCTGCGCGCCCGCACCGGCTTGACCGATCTCGCGCCGCTGCACCGGCTCGACCGCGAAACCGCGGGCCTTGTCATTTTCTCCGTTAATCCAGAAACGCGGGGCGCTTATCATGGGCTCTTCAGGCACGGAAAAGTGGAGAAAATTTATCACGCACTGGCGGAGGTGAATCAGCCGCCGCGGGAAAACCAATGGACCGTCGAAAACCGGATCGTCCGGGGCGAACCGCGTTTCCGCATGAAAACCGTTGCGGGTATCGTCAATGCCCGCTCGCATATCCAGCTGCTGGAAGTGAAACACAAGCGGGGGCTGTTCCGTTTGCAGCCGCTGACCGGCAAAACCCACCAATTGCGCCTGCACCTGAGCGGCCTGGGGTTCGGGATCATCAACGACCGGGTTTATCCCGAACTGCAACCGGAGCGAGACGATGATTTCGACCGGCCGCTCCAGTTGCTGGCCAGGGAAATTCGATTCCATGACCCCGTCACGGGTACCGACAGGGGGTTTCGGTCAGAGCGGGGGCTATCGTGGTAATGCCATGGATTAAGGGCACAAACTCATTGTGAGGGTCCCGCTCCGACCTTCCCGGGAATTAATGCTCACTGCAAACCGTGGTCTACCCCCCCCTCTTACGCTCTCGTTCCCGCGAGATGACGGCATACAGATTGACGTGTATCAAAGCAGTCGGCGATCAGCCGTGGCTAGATGTTTGCCAGGCAGTCGTGAAAGACGTAAGCCTGGCGGTTTAGATTCATGTGTGCGCGATGCGTGGGAGGTGAGCCATGACCGGACGAAAGAAGCGGGAAGACTACAGTCATCAGCCGCGACGGGATCGCATGGATGCAGAGCGGGTGAGCGATCCCTATCGGGCGCGAGGTAAGTGGCCGGAGCCGACCACCTGCCCCGAGTGCGGCGCGATCATTCATCACGGGCACTGGCAGTGGGGCGCGGCACCGGAAGGGGCCGAGCAGCATCTCTGCCCCGCGTGCCAGCGGATACGCGACCGGGTGCCGGCCGGGCAACTGACGCTGAGCGGGAAGTTCTTTTCCGAGCACCGCGAGGAGATACTGCATCTGGTGCGCCATGCCGAGACGAAGGCGAAAGCCGAGCATCCGCTCGAACGCATCATGGACATCAAGGAAGAGGACGACCACACCGTGGTCACCTTTACGGATTCACACCTGGTTCACGGGGTCGGTGAGGCGTTGCGCCACGCCTATCACGGCGAGCTGAACTCGCATTATACGGACGAAGACGGCCTCCTGCGCGTCGCGTGGAGCCGCTAGCCGCCACCCACGGCCAAGACGGTTCGGTTCCCTATGGAGTCGCGAGGTCCGATGCCCGAGTTGAAATAGATAAGTGATGACGTCATCTCGAACGAGTAAGGAGGTGGAGCATGCTTAGCTACGTCATGGGTTTGGTCCAGGCATTTGAGCATAGACACGGATTCAGACCGCAGATGGTCTGCCTGAATCCACGTCACCTGCGTCAGTTGCTGGCGGAATATCCTGATGTCGACCCGGAAAAATTCTTCAGTCAACTTGGAGCTCGGATTCTCGTGCTTCCGGAAAATGACTTGCCTCATCCACGCGTCGTGTGGCTGCCGCCCAGCAGGCCGGCAGGCGGAAGGCGGCCGGCCACTGATAGATTCGCTCTGCACCAGGCCGCTTAGTGCAGCGCAGTGAGCCGGATGGATTTACATCCCGTCTGATGCCCGACGGAAATAAAGCCGTCAATCGCCGTGGTTTTTCTGCCGGATCGAGGCCGCGAAGTCGAGCATCCGCTGCGTGGCGCGTAGCGCCTTCACCCGCACCGCCTCGTCGACGTGCACCTCGTTCGCGCCAGTCTCCAGAACCTGCGCGAGGTTGTCCAACGCGTTCATCGCCATCCATGGGCAATGCGCGCAGCTCTCGCAGGTGGCGCCCTCGCCCGCGGTGGGCGCGGCCATGAGAATCTTTCCCGGTGCCGCCTGCTTCATCTTGTAGAAGATGCCACGATCGGTGGCGACGATGAGTTTCTGCTGCGGAAGATTCTTCGCCGCCTGAATCAGCTGGCTGGTCGAGCCGATGACATCGGCCAGTTCGAGCACCGCCGCCGGCGATTCGGGATGCGCGATCACCGCGGCATCGGGGTGCTGACGCTTGAGCGCCGCCAGTGCCTGGCCCTTGAACTCGTCGTGCACGACGCAGGTGGCATTCCACAACAGCATGTCCGCGCCGGTGATCCGTTGAATGTAATTGCCGAGGTGCCGGTCCGGCGCCCAGAGGATTTTTTCGCCGCGGGCTTTCAGGTGTTCGATGAGCTTCACGGCGATGCTCGAGGTCACCACCCAATCGGCGCGGGCCTTAACCTCGGCACTGGTGTTGGAGTACACCACGACCTGGCGATCGGGATGGGCGTCGCAGAAGGGAATAAACAGATGCGCCGGGCAGCCAAGATCGAGCGAGCACTCGGCTTGCAGCGTCGGCATGAGCACGCGCTTTTCGGGATTGAGGATTTTGGCGGTCTCGCCCATGAAACGCACCCCGGCGACGACCAGCGTGCGCGCCGGGTGCGCGTTGCCGAAACGCGCCATCTCGAGCGAATCCGCCACGCAACCGCCGGTTTCCTCGGCCAGGCGCTGCAAATCCTCGTCGACGTAATAATGCGCCACCAGCACGGCGTCGCGCTCCTTGAGCAGGCGCTTGATGCGTTCACCGAGGCGCGCGCGTTCGGCGTCCGGCAACGGTAAGGGGGCCGCTGTTGTCGGCAGCTTGATGGCCACCGGGGCGGGCATGTCGACTCTCTGATTCATGTGCTGCTTTCTGCCTGGACCGGAAGTATGTCTCAAAATATGCGGTCGGTGGCGTGCATTTCAAGAATTTCCATCGACCGCCGGGAAGATAAATGGGGACTGATTCCGATTATGCTTGATTCTCACCATCATTAAACTGACGCAGTATTACATTTCCAGAAGATTTTTAAATGGCTCAGGTTTAATCGGGACAAGCACCAGGTTCCCCCACTCTAAGCAATATTTTTCGCCGCCTCGGCGGGCCTCCGCCCGATTATTGCGATTCCTTGGCCCGGATCGTTCTTGAGCACGACGTGGTAGCGCGCCTTACCGGCCTGGAGGTGGCCAGGGCTTCGTTGATGCGGCTCAGCAGGAAGGTTCGGTCACGGGCTCGATGCGGTGGCGCGCGCAGAAGTCGGGCATGTTCACAGCACCGCCGTCGTGCCGGTCGGCCCGTCGCGTCGCCGCCGGAGGATTACTTGGCGTTGTCCTTGTCTTTATCCGGCTCATCTTCCGGGGATTTCTTTTCTTTCTTGGCGTCCTTTTTTCCCGATTCGCTGAGCGATCCGCCGGCCTTCTTCAGCTCCTGGCCCATGCCCTTGAGCATCTCGCCGAAATTGTTTCCAACCTTCTTGGCGCTGTCATCCAGGCTGGTATCGTCTGCCGCCAGGGCCGGGCCGGCCGCGAGGACGGCGATGGCGAGGCAGCCCGCGATCGACCAGGCCCGCAGGCGGCGCACGGCGTGAATTGATTTTGTGCTGGCCATGGCCTCAGGGTTTCGCCTCGGGTTCAACCACGGCCGTATCCGGCGACACGGGCGCGGCTTCCGCTTCCGGCGCCGGCCGCAGCACGATCTCGACGCGGCGATTGCGCAGCTTGTTCTCCGGCGTGTCATTGGGCGCCACCGGGTGGTACTCGGAAAAACCGAGCGACTCGAGCCGTTTCGGGTTGATGTGGTGCTTGGTCTCGATGTAACGCGCCACGGCCGAGGCGCGCGCGGCGGAGAGTTCCCAGTTCGAGGGATATTTCGCCTTCAGCTTGTCGCTGATCGGCGTGTCGTCGGTGTGGCCCTCGACGCGGATAATGTCGCTGCTGTCGGCGATGACCTCCACCAGCTTGTCGAGCACCGCCATGCCCTCCGGCAGGATGTTGGCGCTGCCGGAGCGGAACACGATCTTGTCCAGCATCCGCACCGTGAGCTGGCCGCGCAGCTGTTCGATCTCCACGCTCTTGTCCGCCAGCTCCTGCTGCATGCTCTGGCGCAGCTGGTTTTCCCGCTGCGTCACGGCTTCAAGCTTCTGCTTGTTGGCCTCGGCGATCTTGCGATGGGTATCGAGCTCCTGGTTGGCCTCGGCGAGTTTGGTCTCAGTCTCGCTGCGCGCGGCGTTGCAGGCCGCCAGATCATCTTTGGCGCGCGCCTGGCAGGCCGCCAATTCGGCTGACTTCTCTTCGAAGGTCTTGGTCGAAACGCAACCCGTCAGGAACGCGCCGGCCACCAGCAGGAAATACCATGAATGTTTCATCACCAACCTCCCTATTGTTGAAGCATGGGCCTTGGGGTCTTTTGTGCGGTCCGCACTGTACCAGATCAGGCGGAGCATATTGCGCCAGCCATCGGGGTAATTCAACACGGCGTCGTCCGCGACAGGACCACGATAAACCGGGCACCGAACCCCCGCTCCGGGGTGCACATCTCGCCGCCGGCAGGTTAAGAAATATTTAGGGATTCCTGAGCCAAGATTTAGCAACGCCATTTTGGCCGGCTGCATAAACTCTCCCCGAACCATAACCCCGTACGAGGAGACCGCCCGTGAAATCACATAAATGGCTGTATTCCCTGCTGTTGCCGCTGGTCCTGTTCAGCCTTTCCGCCCCGGCCGCCGAGGCGCCGGCGGACAAAAAAACCCTGGAGCGCGGGCGCTACCTGATCGTGGCCGGCGGCTGCAATGACTGTCACACCCCCGGCTATCCCGAATCGGACGGCAAGACGCCGCAGGCCGAATGGCTCACCGGTAGCGTCGTGGGCTTCCAGGGACCGTGGGGCACGAGCTACCCCGTGAACCTGCGGCTGTACGTGCAATCCATCACCGAAGCGCAGTGGCTCGCGCGCGTGCGCCAGCCGATGCGCCCACCGATGCCGTGGTTCAACCTGCGCGACATGAAGGATGACGATCTCATCGCGATGTATCGCTTCATCCGCGCGTTCGGACCCGCGGGCGTGCCGGCGCCGGCCGCGGCCGCGCCGGGCGTGCCGGTAACCACACCCTATTTCGAATTCGTGCCGAAAAACCTGCCGAAGCAGGCGAGCCGGTAGACGCACGGCACCTCACCTGAAAGGAGAAAAAATCATGTCCAGGCACATTGAGTGGCCGGTCAAGACCCGGGAGCTGCACAACCACCATTTCGATTCCACCATCTGGAACGATTTCAAATTCCGCGACGATGACATCATCATCGCCACCTACGCCAAGTCCGGCACCACCTGGATGCAGCAGATGGTGGCGCAGATGCTGTTCGGCGGCGACCCGGCGCTGCCGGTGGCCGAACTCTCGCCCTGGCTCGACCTGCGCGTGCCGCCCAGGGAGATCAAGCTCCCGGCGGTGGAGGCCCAGACGCACCGCCGTATCATCAAGACCCATCTGCCGGTCGACGCGCTGGTGTTCTCGCCCAAGGCGAAATACATCTACATCGCGCGCGACGGCCGTGACGTGGTGTGGAGCATGTACAACCATCACGCCAACGCCAACGCCGCCTGGTATGCGGCGCTGAACGACACGCCCGGCCGCGTCGGCGCGCCGATCGAACCGCCGCCCGTGGAGATCCGCCAGTACTGGCGCGACTGGATGGACCGGGACGGGCATCCGTTCTGGCCGTTCTGGGACAACCTGCGCAGCTGGTGGGCGATCCGTCACCTGCCCAACGTGCTGGTGGTGCATTTCAATGACCTCAAGCGGGACATGGAGGGCGAGATGCGCCGCATCGCCGGCTTCCTCGACATCCCCATCGATGAGGCGCGCTGGACAGACATCGTCCGCTATTGCCGCTTCGACTGGATGAAGCAGAACGCCACCATGAGCGTGCCGCTCGGCGGCGCCTTCTGGGACGGCGGCGCCCAGGTGTTCATCAACAAGGGCGTGAATGGCCGCTGGACCGAGACGCTGACCGCCGCCGACAACGCCGAGTACGAGGCCCGCGCGGTGCGCGAGCTGGGTCCGGAGTGCGCCCGCTGGCTCGCCCACGGCAGCGCGGCGCAGGACCTGCGCCAGACCGGAACCTGAAGCAAAGGTCTAGCGGCGCGCGGCCGGTCGTGTAGACTTTTCGCCGGGAAAACCTGCGAGGAAACGCACATGTCAGCCGCACGCCGCACCCCTGCCGCCAAACCGCGCTGCGCCTGGTGCGGCACCGATCCCCTGTACGTGCGCTATCACGACCAGGAATGGGGCGTGCCGGTACACGACGAGCGCAGGCATTTCGAGTTCCTGATCCTCGAGGGCGCGCAGGCCGGGCTGTCCTGGATCACCATCCTGCGCAAGCGCGAGAACTATCGCGAGGCGTTCGCGGGCTTCGATGCCGCGCGCGTGGCGCGCTTCGGTAAGCGCGAGGTGGCGCGTCTGCTGAAGAACCCCGGCATCGTGCGCAACCGCCTCAAGATCGAGAGCGCCATCAAAAACGCGCGCGCCTTTCTGGAAGTGCAGGACGAGTTCGACGGTTTCGACAAGTACGTGTGGCGCTTCGTCGGCGGCAAGCCGATCCAGAACCGTCGTGCTCACATAAAGCAAATACCGGCGCGCACGGCGGAATCGGATACGCTCAGCAAGGATCTCAAAAAACGCGGCTTCAGCTTCGTCGGCTCGACCATCATCTACGCCCACATGCAGGCGGTCGGCATGGTCAACGACCACGTGACCGGCTGCTTCCGCTACAAACAACTCACGCGGCGCTGAGTTTCAGCGGCCGGCTGACGTTCAGGCGGAAACGCCCGCGGCCGGTTTTCTCGATGGCCAGAAACGCGCTGCGCTCGGCCAGCCGGCGTTGCAGCAGGATCAGCCGCGCCTCGAGGTTGTCGCTGATGTCGGGCAGCTTCAGGGCGGGATCGAGGCGCAGCTCGCGGTTGGTGAAATCGCTGCGCCCGGCCTCGACGTGATCGCGCAGCAGCTTCCAGAAGATCGCCCCGGCCACACCCTTGATGAGATAGTCGTTGTCGATGAACACGCTGTGGTCGGCGGCGAAATGCCGGATCGTCAGCGGCGCGCCCTGCACCGCGGGCGGCGGCGGGCAGCAGGCGGTCGTGTCCTCGTGCTGCTCGGTGGAATGCGACAGCAGCTCCATGGACAGCGCCAGCTGGCCCGCCAGCACGATCAGCGCGTCCTCGTCTTCAAAGGTGAAGCGCAGTTCCTGCGGGCTCTCCACGTACAGCACGCCGAGCAGGCGCGGTCCGAGCGTGAGCGGCACCGCCAGCTGGCTGCTCGAATCCGGCAGGCCGGGAAACGGGATTTCGGTTTCGAGCGCGTCGCTGTCCGCGCTGCGCTCGAAACTCCGGCGCATGACACGGCTGTAGAGATATTCCTGCGCCGCGTAGCCGATGCGGATCGGGGTGCGCTCGCGCGCGGCCACGCCAATGATGCCCTCGCCGATGCGGATCTCCGAGCCGACACCCGATTCGGCATAGCCGCGGGTGGCGACGGTGTACAGCCGGCCGCGCGCGGCGTCGTGCATGAGCAGCATCGCGTGACGGATGTCGCAGTAACGCTCGAGCCCCTGCAGTGTCTCGTCGAACAGGTGCGCGAGATCGGCGCTGCCCGCGAGGCTCGCCAGGCAGGCGCGCAAGCCCGGCAGCAGGTTCGGGCGCGCCGTGGTCCCGGACGGCATTCCGCCATGAACCGGCTCGATGACCAGAACGCGGTACACGTCCGAGCCCATGAGACGGAACACCTTGCTCATGCCGGTATGCGAGGCGATGCCGGCGAGCTTGGCCTTCATGTTCTCGAACAGCGGGCCGGCGGTCTCGGTGCGCAGGTATTCGAGCTGCAGGCGGTAGTGCGCGCCGGTGTCCGGGTCCACCACCTGCGCCGTCGCGCGCGGATTGGCCAGGATGTTCTTGCGCGTGGTGTTGAAGAACTGGTAGGTCAATGCCACGTGGCTTTCGTCCACGTAATGCACCTGCGACAGGTAGGCGACATTGGGCGTGCCGTCCGGCGCGCAGGTGGCGATGGCCGAGGGGATCGCGCCCTCGAAACAGCGGCGCAGCGCGCCGAGCCTCAGCGTCACGGCTTGCGCTCCAGGCGGCTGCCGGCGTTCGGCCCGGGCGTCTGCACGAAGGCGGCGGTCGGCTCGAAGGTCAGGCCCACGGACTCCTCGTCCGCGCTCGACATCACGGCGCGCACCAGCGATTCCTTGTAGCCAATCCGGCACAGCTCCTCGACAAGACTTTCGACATAGGCCCGGATGCGCGCGGGATCGCCGTGTTCGAGCGGCGCGATGTTCGCGCCCGCGCCTTTCAGCTGGATGGTCTCGTGGGTCCGCGGCAGGGTGAACACCGCGGCGATGGCGCCGCCGGTGCGCAGGTCCGCGAGCAGCGCCGTGGCGCGTGACACCGACACGAACAGCGTCACCCGGCGGCGGTCGGCGGACACGCGGCAACCGTGCGCGCGCACCACCGACGGCACCCGCGCGGCGCTGCACGAGGCCACGTTCATGGCGACGTGATGGGTGATGAAATCCGCGCGCGCCTCGTCGAGCAAGGGCGCGTCCGTTTTCTCCCCGGTCACGGGTGGAATCGTATTCATGTTCTGAACGTTCTTGTAATTCTGTCCCCGAGCCGCGTTTCTCCCGAAAAGCGCCAGACCGTCAGCAACTTCACGACTCGCGGCACCAATTTACAGCCTGCCGTGCGGATTATAAATGGGGCAGCCACAGGCTGGACCAGCGGCGGAACAGGTTGTGAAAACGCAGTATCATTTCCCCATGCTTTTCAAATGGCTCGGGTTAAAACGACGGCAGCGCCAGGCGCCGACGCTCAAGGCCATTTTCGTCGCCACCACGGCGGGGGAACCTATGGGGCCTGTGGATGCTGTCGAGGCCATTACGAACCGCGGCCTGAAGGGCGATCGCTACTGCAATGACCGGGGCCACTGGAAATCCATCGACGGTTGCCAGGTCACGCTCATCACCGAACACGACCTGGAACAGGCGAAAAAAACCGAGGTCGAGTTCCGGGAAGCACTGGATAACGGCAGCCACCGACGCAACCTGGTCATCGCGGGGCTGAAAACGAAACATCTGGAAGGGAAGGAATTTCGCATCGGCACGGCCGTGTTCCGCTACGACAAACCGCGCCCGCCCTGCGCCTACCTCGATCAAATTGCCGGCAAAGGCATGTGCCGGGCGCTGAGCCATAACAGCGGCGTGTGCATCCGTGTCGTCAGCGGCGGCAAGCTTGCGGTGGGTGACGCGGTGGAAATCACGGGAAACTGATCATCATGAGCGAAATACTCGACGTTATCATCATCGGCGCCGGCACCGCCGGCCTGTCCGCGCTGCGCGAGGTCAGGAAGCGCACGCAACGCTTCGTCATCATCAACGACGGACCGTGGGGGACGGTGTGTGCGCGCGTCGGCTGCATGCCATCCAAGGTCCTGATCGAAGCCGCCAACGCTTACCACCGCCGCACCAGTTTCGCCGAGTTCGGCATCACCGGCGCCGAGCGCCTGGCGGCCGACATTCCCGCGGTGCTGCGGCGCGTGCGCCGACTGCGCGACGACTTCGTACGCGGCACCCTCAGGGCCACCGACGATCTGGGCGAACGCGCCATCTCCGGCCGCGCGCGCCTGCTCGGCCCCGGGCGGGTGGAAGTCAACGGCCGCGAGCTGCGCGCGCGCCGCATCATCCTCGCCACCGGCTCGCGCCCGGTGGTGCCGGCGCCGTGGCGCGCGCTGGGCGGGCGGCTGCTCACCAGCGACACGCTGTTCGAACAGGAAACCCTGCCGGCGCGCATGGCGGTGATCGGCCTCGGCGCCATCGGCATCGAGATCGCGCAGGCGCTGTCCCGGCTCGGCGTGGGCGTCGTCGGATTCGACGGCGTGAAAGCGGTCGCGGGCCTGAGCGATCCCGCGGTCAATGCCGTGGCCGTGGAGCTGCTGCAGCGCGAATTCCCGCTGCACCTGGGCGCGAACGCGGAACTCACCGCCGCCGGCGACGGCGTGAGGGTGCGCGCCGGCGCTGCCGAGGTCACGGTGGGCCGCGTGGTAGCCGCCCTCGGCCGGCGCCCGAACATTGACGACATCGGACTCGACACGCTCGGCGTCACGCTCGATGAACGCGGCCAGCCGCCGGTCGATCTCCGCACCCAGCAGATCGGCGACCTGCCGGTGTTCCTCGCCGGTGATGCCAACGGTCACGCGCCGCTGTTGCACGAGGCGGCTGACGAGGGCCACATCGCCGGCCTCAACGCCACGCGCGATACACCGGCCTGCTTCGCGCGCCGCACGCCGCTGACCATCGTCTTTTCCGACCCCAACATCGCGTCTGTGGGCCGGCGCTTTCAGGCACTCGATGACGGAAGTTATTTCGCCGGCGAGGTGCGCTTCGACAACCAGGGACGGGCCCGCGCCGCCCAGCACAACCGCGGCATCCTGCGCGTCTACGCCGGGCGTGACGACGGCCGGCTGCTGGGCGCCGAGCTGTGCGCGCCCGCCGGCGAGCACCTGGCGCACCTGCTGGCGCTCGCGGTACAACAGTCACTCACGGTGCGCGAGCTGTTGCGCCTGCCCTTCTATCATCCGGTGCTGGAGGAGGGATTGCGCACCGCGCTGCGTGATCTGGCGTCGCAGTTGCCGGCCGGGGTCGAATCGGATCTCGCCGCCTGCGAAGCGCTCGGAGCCGAAGCGCTGGACTGACACGGAAATCGGCGCCGCGTTTACCATGAAATCGGATTGAACCAATCATCTCACGGAGGTCACACCATGATGGAGGCATCCCTGGAAGGTTTCACTCCCTGGGCCGCGCTCGCCGGCGGCACCCTGATCGGGCTCGCGGCGCTGCTGCTCCTGCTGTGCAACGGCCGCATCGCCGGCATCAGCGGCATCATGGGCGGCAGCCTCCAGCCGGCGCGCGGCGATCTGCTGTGGCGCGTGCTGTTCTTCTTCGGCCTGCTCACCGGCGGTCTGGTCACGTTGTGGTGGTGGCCGGCGGCGCTCGACATCCGTATCGACGTCTCGACCCCGGCGGTGATCCTGGCCGGCCTGCTGGTCGGGCTCGGCGCCCGCATCGGCAGCGGCTGCACCAGCGGCCATGGCGTCTGCGGCGTGGGGCGGCTGGCGCCGCGCTCGATCGTGGCGAGCGCGGTGTTCGTGTCGGCCGCCATGCTCACGGTGTACGTGGTGCGCCACCTGCTCGGGGGGATCTGACCATGCTCGGACTCGTTGGATCGTTCTGCTCCGGACTGCTGTTCGCGATCGGCCTCAGCATCGCCGGCATGACGCTGCCGCAAAAGGTGCTGGCCTTTCTCGATGTGACCGGCGACTGGGACCCAAGCCTGGCGCTGGTGATGATCAGCTCGGCCGGCATTTATCTCGTGCTGCACCGGCTGGTGCTGCTCCGCGGTCAGCCGCTTGCCAGCCCCAAGTTCTACATGCCCACGCGCCGCGACATCGACGCGCCGCTGGTTGTGGGCGCGGCCATGTTTGGCATCGGCTGGGGCCTGGTCGGCCTGTGCCCGGGACCGGCGGTCGCCGCGCTCGCGAGCTGGCACGAGGACGCGCTGGTGTTCTTCGTCTCCATGATCGCCGGCATGTACGCCTACGGCACGCTCAACGTCATCGGCAGCCACGATCCCGACGGCGGCGCGAGCGCGCTCGACCTGCTGCTCGGCAAGCGCTGAGTACCGCCCAACCCGACAAACCAAGGAGATGGCATGATCTTCAAACAACTGTTCGAACCGGTCTCCAGCACCTATACCTATCTGCTCGGCTGCGAGGAAACGCGCCAGGCGATCCTGATCGACGCGGTGCTGCCCACCTGGCAGCGCGATCTCGAGGAGCTGAACCGGCTCGGCCTGAAGCTCGCCTATACGCTCGATTCCCACATCCACGCCGACCACATCAGCGCCGCACGCAAGCTCAAAATGGAAGCCGGCAGCCGCATCGCGCACCCGGCGTTCGACAAACTCGCGTGCGCCGACGTCGGGCTCGAGGAGGGCAAACTGTTCGAGCTCGGCAGCCTCCGGGTGGAGCCGCTGTTCACGCCGGGACACACCGACGGCCACCACGCCTACCGCGTCGATGGCCGCGTGTTCACCGGTGACGCGCTGCTGATCGACGGCTGCGGGCGCACCGACTTCCAGAACGGCGACGCGCCCACACTTTACCGCAGCGTGCGCGAAAAGCTGTTCGCCCTGCCCGAGGACACGCTGGTGTACCCGGCGCACGACTACCAGGGCCGGCGCGTGTCCAACATCGCCCAGGAGAAGACGCGCAACCCGCGCCTCGGCGGCGACAAGCCGCTGGCCGAGTTCGTGAAGATCATGCAGGAGCTGAAGCTCGCCTATCCGAAGTTCATCGACTACGCGGTGCCGGGCAACCGCGAATGCGGCAAGTGTCCGGACGGCGTGCCGGAGAACCTGCAAGAGTACTGCGCGCAGATCGCCGATAGCCCGCAGGGTTAGTCCCGGCGGTCCCGCGCCAACCAGAGCGACCTGTGAACTTCAGGGCCAAAATGGCAGAGGAGCGGATATGACCAACACCACCAACGTACACTTTCACCAAGCCGGGTCAGGCGTAGAGCCGGAACCCCGGCGGCCACCCATCAAACCGCCGGGGCCGAAGGAACCGCCCGTACGGCCGCCCAAACCCGTAGAGCCTCCGGTGGTGCCGCTGCGGCCCGCTGGCCCCCCG
>Ga0105095_10000306_pt1 | contig 23144 bp, 22 predicted proteins | sample PPLLak2March2015_2_FD_79180 | JGI IMG/M metagenome (GOLD analysis project Ga0105095, IMG submission 79180) | Freshwater sediment microbial communities from Prairie Pothole Lake near Jamestown, North Dakota, USA - PPLs Lake P8 Core (3) Depth... | ecosystem: Environmental > Aquatic > Freshwater >...
GCATCCCGGATGGGTACCTTTTTATGCTTGACCATAAAGATACTATGAATGCTTGCCCAAAGCTATAATAATACTTTTAATCTGAAAGCGAAAGTTTTCAGATAATAATAACATTTAATTAACTAAAAATGAGAATTATATATTAAGTGAATGAGAGATGTACCGTCATTCAGTTTCCAGGCGCAGGGCGGCCATCCTGATAGCAGTAACAGCAGCTTCGTCGCCTTTATTGCCATGTTTACCCCCGGCACGGTCGAGTGCCTGCTGACGGTTATCAGTTGTCAGGACACCAAAAATAAAGGGAATATCATAATCGAGATTGAGCTGTGTAATACCCTGAGTCACTCCCTGGCAGATGTATGTGAAGTGTGGTGTTTCGCCCTGAATGACACACCCGAGACAAATTACCGCATCCGGATCATCGTGTTCCGCTATTATACGGGCGCCGAAGGTAAGCTCGAAAGTGCCGGGAACATGCCTGACAGGAATATTTTTTTCTTTAACTCCGTGTTTTTTCAGTGTATTAACTGCACCGTCGAGCAACGCATTTGTGACGTCACTGTTCCAGTCTGCCACAACGATCCCAATCCTCATTTTACCGGCATCCGGAATGCTACCCGGATCATAGGCTGACAGATTGGTGGTAGCCATATTATTTCATAAGGAGTTTTACACGAGCAATATATTTTTCTATTGAAGTACCTTCGGTGCTCTCAGGGTACTCCTTAAGTATTCTTTCGTAAATTTCAAGGGCTTTGGCATAATCACCGTTCAACTCATGGATTTCACCTGCCTTCATAAGGAATAAGGGTGTATTAAATGAATTTTCGGCATATTCGGCAGCCTCAATGTACTTTGAAACGCCTTTTTCAAGATCGCCCAGTTCAATAAAAGCATCACCTGTGGCACCAATTGCCAGGGATCCGATAACCTTGTCTTTTTTCGAATATTTATCAAGCATGTCGATTGCGTCCTGGTACTGCCCAATGTGCAGGTAGCAGATTCCGGCACTGTACCTGGCAAGATTACCGGCATGTGTAAATTTATAATCATTTGCTATATCGAGAAATCCAAGATAGTTGCCATCACCGTTAAGTGCAAGGTTGAGTGAATCCATCTCCAGGTATCTTTCTGCCTGGTACATCTGTGACTGGGCTTCATTATTCCTGCCATTAAGGTACATCCTTCCAAGCCAGAAAATCCCGATCAGTGCAACAATAACACCCAGTATAAAAAGCAAAACCTTGTAGTTCTGTTCCAGATACTGTTCAGTCTGGGTAAGGGTTTGCTCAACATTCTTCATGCCTTGCGGATTAACGTCTTTTGTTTTTTTTGCCATAACGGTTCTAAGAATTAGCCTGAAATTTTCCACCGCAAAAGTAATTTTTTTCAATTTATTTTGAAACAATTAATTAACTTAAGTTGCCGGTTCCTGGTTGCAGGCTAATAGTTGTTTGAATATGAGACCTTTAATTAATCAGTTTCTTTGTATTTTAAAATAACAAATAACAAATAACTAATAATCATCAGCCGTTAGCCGCTAACCGTTAACCGCTAACCGCTAGCCGGTATCCGAACCCATACTTTTCTTACCTTTGTAACATTATATTGTAACGCCTTAACGCCTTAACTCCTTAACGCCTTAACATGTACCTTAAGAAACTAGCGCTCACCAACTTCAAAAACTATGAGCAGGCCGAACTGGAATTCTCGCCGAAGATTAATTGTTTTGTTGGCAACAATGGAGTCGGGAAAACAAATATCCTCGACGCCGTTCATTACCTGTCACTTACTAAAAGTTTTTTTAACAATATTGACAGCATAAGTATCAGGCACGGCGAGGATTTTTTCATAATCAGCGGCACTTTTGAAAGGGGAGGAGAGGAGGATCAGATATGGTGTGCATTTCAGAGGCAGAAGCAGAAGGTGATGAAGAAGAACGGAAAAGAGTACCAGAGGATGTCGGATCATATCGGCAAATATCCTGTTGTAATGATATCGCCTGCCGATAGTGCTCTTATCTCAGAGGGAAGTGATGAAAGACGCAGGTTCCTTAACAAGATAATAAGCCAGTATAACAATGAGTACCTCGACTCCGCCCTGAAGTACAACAAGGCTCTGCAGCAGCGGAATAAACTACTCAAAGACTTTAAATCGTCAGGGAGGTTCGAAAATGATGATCTGCTGATCTGGGATTCGCAACTTGTTAAATACGGGAGTTATGTTTATAAGGAGAGAGAAATTCTGGTGAACGAACTCATCCCGGTTTTTCAGGAAAATTATTCAATGATTTCATCAACCAGGGAAGAAGTAAAATTATCTTACCGGTCTCATCTGACGGAAGGTGATTTTGCCGAAGCACTTGCAAAATCATTAAATAAGGACCGATTCCTTGAATATACAACAATTGGCATTCATAAAGATGATCTGTTGCTCGAAATGAATGACTACCCGGTAAAATCGCTTGGTTCACAGGGACAACAGAAATCGTACCTTGTGGCACTGAAGCTGGCAAAGTTTGATTACATCAGGCGTAAATCGGGTATTTCGCCCGTATTGTTGCTTGACGATATATTCGATAAATTTGATGCAGAACGCGTTGAGCAGATAATAAGGCTGGTGGGAAACGAAAAGTTCGGTCAGATCTTTATTACCGATACCCACCAGACCAGGCTGCATGAGATCCTTTCATCGCACAACACCGATTATAAGCTGTTCAGAATCAGTAATAACACTGTGCAGGAGGTTATCAATAACGGAAAACAGGTTTATGAGGCGAAGTAAAACAATATCTCTGGCCGAAGCGGTAAAAGATTACATCAGGGAGATGAATCTGGAAGGAAAACTGAATGAGATCAGCCTGATAAATTCTTGGGAAGAGACTGTAGGCAAGGCAATTGCATCAAGGACATCAAAAATATTCATAAGAGATCATATTCTTTATGTTCATCTCACTTCATCGGTTGTAAGGAATGAGCTCCTGATGCTCAGACAGGCTCTGAAGGAAAAACTTAATGAAAAGGTGGGAGCAGAGGTAATAAGAGATATTGTGCTTAAGTAGTCGGTATCCCGCTCCGCCACCTGGCGGTGTTCTTCAGGGAGGATAAGGGTATTCTGATATCTAATTTATTATGTATCTGTTACCAGATATTTCAATTGTCTTTATGAATGATTTATGTGATGTAAAGCTAAACTTATCGCCATTAAGGGTGAGCCGGACATTCTGGTTTTCGATCTCAATAGTAAATGAAGCAGCGCTATCCTTCAGAAGAACATAATCTGCGAGCAGCAATGCTTTTTCAATACCATCACCACGCTTGAAATTCCATACTTCATCCGGTTGAGCGAGTCTCTGATCATCATAAATGGAGTAGTCCGGCAATTGATTAAGGATCTCAAAAACTTCATGAATACTTTTACTATTCAGTTCATTGAGGCAAACCGGATTACGTTCCAGAGCAGCCTTTAAAAAGGGCAGCCAGCTTATTTTGTCCATCTGCCTGTACACATAAAGAGTTATGAGGGCTAATTCCGATTTGTCTTTACCGGTTGCAATTTTTTCAATAATCTTTTCCCTGCTGTCATTAACTGAAATCTGAGGTACGGCTGAAGGAATATAGTTCTTGTGGTCTTCCGGAATTTTTGGATCGGTAGAAATAAAGACCGAAAGATCATTGAACATCTCACGAATGCTGTCAGGCGAAACATCATTGTTAAGTTTAATGAACTGATTTTCAATTTCTCCCAGGCTTTTGCCCCTGCTCTTTTCAATGATCTCCTCAGCATCATTCAGCATTAATTTACCCTGAAGCGGACTGAGGTGAAATTCGTCGCCCTCAATTTCCTTTATGAGCTGATTGCGTGTTTCGGCTGATACACTGAATTTACTGGTGTGTTCATATTCAAACATCTTCTCAAGTGGGATGTACCGTTTCCTGCCCAAACTTACAGATTCATACTGGAAGAGCGATTTATGTTTTGATTTAAAACGAAGGAGGTTAAGAAAGATCACATTGGTAAGATCCGTAACGAGAAACTGCCTGAGCATGGCTGTAAAAAGCTCATAGGACTTTTTATTGATGGTAGCGTCACTGTAAATTGTATGTATGTATCCTGAAATATGTGAAACAATTGTGACTTTCTCCTTTTCCAGGGCTCTTCTGGCTTTTTCCGAAAGCGAAGTGCCATTGTACCACATGTTCTTGGTGACGATTCTCCTGTTATTTGTAATAAGTCCCTCTTTCTCAATTATAAAATTCTGTGAATGAAGGGGAGTTGCAATCAGGAAAATCTTTTCAAGCGGTATTCTGGCCACAACAAAAATTGCTGCTGCATAAAGCGCAGATAACGAAACACACTCTCCGGCCCCTGTTGTGAAATTTTCCCTGTACCTGAAAGCAGTCATTGCTTCAATAGTCTCGGTTTTCCAGTAAGGGATAACATCTGAATTATATTTGTCAAGGCCGAAATGCTTCCTTATGTCAATATCGAAATAATATTTGTCGCCCTCATAACCAAAAAGTGCATTTGACTGCCTCAGCAGATCCATATCTAAAAAATCCCTGAATCTTTCTATCTCCCTGGTTTTGGTTGTGAGTCCCCAGGTTGAGAGGTCGAGATTGAAAACATAATTCTGGATTATGAACTGCTTGATCCTGTTGACCTTATAGTTGAATCCTTTATTATCTATATCCTTAAACCATGGATCCTTCCTCCAGCTCCACAGGATTGGCGACATGATATTTGCAAGCACAAGGGGGTAGAAAAGCTCCGGGAATATGAAAATCTCCATATCGGAGAGGGTGAACGCTGATGAATACTTTTCCAGAGTTTTACGGTCCGAAAAGTCAACATTCATTTTTGTATCCATCTATTATCGGAAGCAAATTAAATCAGAACCTCTCAATTGTTGAAAAGAAAAAATCGGTTTCTCTGCGTGCATTCTCATCACTGTCTGAACCATGAACCGCATTCATCTGAACCGATACGGCAAATATCTTCCTGATTGTTCCCGGCTCGGCATTTTCAGGATCAGTGGCGCCGATTAGCTTCCGGAATTCTTCAACAGCATTGCTGTGTCTGAGGATCATTGCTATTACCGGTCCGGAGGTCATGAATTCCACAAGGCTCTCGTAAAATGGTTTGTCTGCATGTACGGAATAGAAAGATTTAGCCTGCCGGGTGGTCATTCTGAGCATTTTCATTGCCGATATCTCAAATCCTGCTTCATTGATCATTGACAGGATCGGTCCTGTTTTCCCTGTCCTGACTGAATTGGGTTTGATCATCGCAAAAGTAAAATCACCTTCCATACTGGGTCGTTATGTAATTGAACATTCGGCGTTTGTCTTCAGGAATAATGTTTATCTTTGCCCCCTGAATTTGAGCAGCAAAGATGTTAGATTTATCCAAATATACAAAAGAATTATCAGAACATTTTTTCACTACAGGGAATATACTCCTGATAAGCCATATAAATCCTGACGGAGATACAATCGGATCGCAACTGGCACTATATCATTTTTATAAATCAAAGGGGAAAAATGTTGATATGATTACTCCCAATAACCTGCAGGAGTTTCTGAAGTGGATGGACGGCGCTGATCAGATCAAAGTATTTACGCGTGACAGGGAAGTCTGCAAAAATCTGATAGGGAAAGCCGATGTTATTGTGATGCTCGATTTTAATCAGCCCGACAGACTTGGGGATATGGAGAGCATTGTTACAGAGGCAAAAGCAAAGAAGATCGTGATTGATCATCATCTCGATCCTAAGGGCTACGCTGACTTTGAGATAACTGACCCTGCATTTTGTGCAACAACGGAACTTGTTCATGAGATTGTAACTGAGATCAATGGCGGAACGTTTACCGACAGATCATATTCTGAAGCAATTTATATCGGCATCATTACTGATACGGGTAACTTTAACCATGGTAACTATTCAAGCCGGACTTTCAGGATAGTTGCGGATCTGCTGGAAACAGGGATTGAGAAGGAAAAGATCATTAACCTGATCTACAATAATTTCTCTGCCCAGAAACTGAGACTGCAGGGATTTGCCCTGAATCAAAGAATGGTTGTCATTCCGGAATACCAGAGTGCATATATCTATCTTACAAAAAACGACCTTGCCGCATATGACCACGTGAAGGGCGACACTGAAGGATTTGTTAATATGCCCTTATCCATAAAGGGAATTGTCTTCTCAGCTTTCTTCACTGAAAAGGAGGGTTTCATAAAAATATCATTCCGTTCAAAAGGCAGCTTTCCCGTCAATGAATTTGCAGCCGAATTTTTTTCAGGTGGCGGACATCTGAATGCATCAGGGGGTGAATACAGGGATACTCTTGAAAACACAATCAGCTATTTTCTTAATGTGTTGAAAGTGAATTTCAGCAGATACAACGGTAATGTTTAGCAAATGATAATAAGGTTTGCAATAATTACGTTATTATTGATTGCAACTATTTCCTGCAAAACAGGGTCTGAAGAAACAGGAAGCCGGAGCAGACCGGGAAAAAAGGAAATGGCTGCACTTAACAGGTTCCTGGTTCAGAAGGACAGGGAGAGGATTCAAAGTTATATTGAACGCAGAGCCCTGAATATGACTGAAACTCCCTCGGGATTGTGGTACATGATAGAGAAGGAGGGTGTGGGGAGTTATTTAACTGATAATGACAAAATTATAATGGAATATACCTGCGAATTGCTTGACGGAACAGGCTGCTATTCTTCAGAAGAGAACGGACCAAAAGAGCTTGTCCTCAGCAGAAGCGAAATAGAACCGGGACTGGAGCAGGGATTAAGGATGCTGAAACCTGAAGGGGAAGCTATATTTATCCTTCCTCCGTTTCTTGCATATGGTCTGAAAGGTGATGGCAACAAAATACCATCCAGATCTGTTCTTGTTTATAATGTTAAAATATTGAAACTCCGTTAATCGGAATACTTAGCGGGTTGGTTAATTTAAATAAATTCTTAACAATGTTAAAGATGAGCAACTTAATTAAAAATGTACTTTTTGCAGCTTTGATAATATCACTGGTTTCTTCTTGTGATCCTACAAAAAAGTACGAAGAACAGGAAGCCGAGAAGATACAGAAATATCTAAGCGACCACCCTGACCTTAATTTCACACTGAAACAGAGCGGCTTATATTATTTAGACGTTACTGCCGGAACTGGAGATCAGCCTGTAGCAGGTGATTCAGCTCTGGTTTTCTACACAGGATATTTACTTGACGGAACCGAATTTGACAGTAATGAGGGCGATCCTGCCTATAAATTTCCTGTAGGTGAGGGATTTGTTATTCCGGGATTCGATGAAGCTGTGATGCTTATGCGTGAGGGAGGCACGGCAAAAATCCTCATTCCATCTTATCTGGGTTATGGCAATTCAGGATACTATATGCCATCGTATACTCCGCTTCTGTTCGATGTGGAGCTGGATAGTGTAATTGTAGGAAGCGGCAGATAATATTACTGCAAAACATAAACGACAAGCCGGTCCTTAAAGTCCGGCTTTTCTGTTTTCCACCCGGATACCTTCATTGTCCTGATCGATTCGGATGGCAATGTTATATCTGATGCAATGCACAATAAAGTCTCATCATTGCAGACAGACAAAATTGTTTCGATCATTTTCTGGTTCCTGTAAGGGGTTTCCATGAATATCTGTGCATATCCCTCGCGTGCCCGTCTTTCAAGTTCCCTGAGCCTTGCAGCTCTTTCGGCAGAATTGACCGGAAGATACCCGTTAAATGTGAAATTCTGACCATTCAATCCTGAGGAGATCAGTGCAAGGATTATTGAAGACGGGCCCGGAAGGGGGATAACAGTGAGTTTCTTCCGGTGAGCAAGGGAAATCAGCTTTGCACCGGGATCGGCAATTCCTGGGAGGCCGGCCTCACTCATCAGTCCCATATCGGACCCATTTATTACAGGGTCGAGGAACTGGTCAATATCTGTTTCACTGGTATGCTCGTTCAATTCGTAAAACCGGGTCTCATCAATTGGGAATGATCTGTCAATAAGCCTCAGATATCTTCTGGCACTACGGATTTCCTCAACAACAAAAAACCTCAGCCGTCTTGTTATTTCAAGTACTTTTTCGGGTATGACTGCTGAGAAATCGTTTCCTCCGAGCGTAACCGGAATCAGATAAAGCCTTCCTTTCAAAGTTTATAAGTTTGTCAAATATAATAAAATATGAAGAACGGATTGGCTTGATAAAATTACCGGATCTGTTTGCGTTTAGGGAATTTTAATATAGGTTTGCCGGGAAAATATTGAAGAAGTGAAAATTACTTTTCTGGGTACAGGTACGTCACAGGGTGTTCCGGTAATTGCCTGCGAATGTAATACCTGTCTGTCTGATGATCCCCATGACAAGAGGCTGAGAACTTCTTTGCTCCTTGAAAAGGATAATACTACACTTCTCTTTGATGCGGGTCCCGATTTCCGCCAGCAGATGCTGAGGGAAAATGTGAAGAAACTCGATTCAATAATACTAACTCATGAACATAAAGATCATATCGCCGGCATGGATGACGTAAGAGCGTTCAATTATAAAAGCCAGGATGCAATTGACATATATGCCGAGGAAAGGGTACAGAAGGCTGTCAGAAGTGAGTTTTCTTACGTCTTTGCCGAGTACCAGTATCCGGGAATCCCAAAAATGAGATTAAATCCTGTTACTGATTTTAGTTTTATGATCAGGGGTATAGAAATAATACCGGTCAGAGTGCGTCATTTGCATCTCGAGATCTATGGCTTCAGGATCGGGGAATTTGCATATATAACCGATGCCAATTATATTCCCCAGGAGAGCAAGGAAAAACTGATCGGAGTTAAGTACCTGGTAATTAATGCTCTCAGAAAGGAGAAACATATTTCGCATTTTAGTCTCAGGGAAGCACTTGATTTAATCAGGGAAATATCACCGCGCAAGGCATTTATAACGCATATCAGTCATCAGATGGGCCTTCACGAACAGGTAAACAGTGAATTACCCCCAGGCATAATGCTTGCTTATGACGGTCTGAAATTTGATTGTGACGAATAATTCTAGTATCTTCTCTTTTTGTAGCTTTTGAGAAGCTTTTTCTGATACCCCTGTGAAAAATAATACCTGTTCCTGCCAAGCTGGGAGGTATTTACCCTTGAAGTCTGCTCCCGTTTCTTATAATAAGGATTCTTCTGAGCCGGAGCGCAACCTGCAATAATAGTAATAAAAATAAATATTACAGAGTATTTCAGTATTTTAACAGTCTTGGACATCCCCACAGTAGTTAGGATTTAATCAAAAGTACTAATTATTAATTAATTTCTAAATAAATAACGGAGGAATTACAGTATTTATTCCCTAAAAAACCGTGAAGACAATTTTTTTATTACCCTTCTGTTATTATTGCAATGGATATTGGAGAGGAAGCTTTAATTTTGAAATATGCCGTTTTGTTTAACTTGCATGTGATTTCAGATTCACTATGTTAATACATATATCAATTCCTAAGGATTTTGACTGCAAAAAATTCTGGTATTCTTTGCTGTTACTGCTCTTATCTTCAGTTTCAACTTATGCCCAAATAATCAATGAGATAATTTTTAAACCAGGGCCGGGATTAACAACAGACAGCATTTCTTTATCAGACAGCGCTGTCCTCAGCTTCACTGCTGCCAAACCGTTTTTCAGTTTTGTTCTGGATGGGAAATATTGTTCATCAGCAGATTATGATGCCGTCAGGAATAATGGAAGTTTTCTTCAGACAGTCAACAGAACTCTGAAGATCAGTGTCACCCGGGCAGGACCGTCTGCAGCGGGTTATTCCGGTGAAATAATTTTTGAGAATACCGGGACAGATACAGTAACTCTGAGCAATGTAGTACCCTTCGGTGAAGATAGTTCTGCAATATATATAACGGGTTTTGGACCTGCTGATCTGGCAAGAGCCTCTCTTTTCAGACCGGGATTCCGCCCGGTACGGGTTATACTTCCCGACAATGCATGGGAACTTGGATATTCTTCATTTATGGCCGGGAACGGCATCTCCGTGTGTGCCCTGGCCCGGAGAACCGGGGCGGAAGGCTCACAAAAAAAGAGATACGAAACCGCCCTGCCACCAGGATCCAAAGTGTCATATACAATCTATGCTGACCTTTTCAGGGGAGAGTGGCAGGAGGGACTTCGTCTGATGTTCCGCGACAGATATTTACATGATCTTGAGAAGTTTGACAACTCACTTTATCAGAGGACTGATCTTGCGTGGATAAGGGAGAGTTACCTGATTATACTCCAAATGGCCTGGGACAGAGAGTTTTATGACAGACAAACCGGACAATATAAATATCCGGAACTTCTGAGGAAAGGGATTGAATATTTCGGAAATATCGACGTCTACGGGATCTGGCCAACCTGGCCAAGGCTGGGGCTGGACAAACGGAATCAGTGGGATATGTACAGGGATCTGCCCGGCGGAACTGCACAACTCAGAAGCTTTGCACGACTTTCGCGACCATATGGAACCAAATTCTTCATTGCATATAATCCCTGGGATAACAGTACCAGGAAGGAGGATCATCTTCGCGGAATGGCCACTCTTATAGGCGAAATTGAGGCAGATGGTGTTGTACTTGACACCAGGGGCAGCTCGAGTTATGAACTCCAGGCAACAGCAGACAATGTACGGAAAGGTGTTGTAATGTATTCCGAAGGAATGCCTGTTATAAAGGATATGCCCGGCATTCTTGCAGCCAGGGTACATAATGCTATTTATCTCAGTCCTGAGCTTAACCTCAATAAACTGATAAAACCGGATTTTGCAATTTTCAGGGTTTGTGATATCGGAGAAGATATTATACACCGCGAAATAGCAATTGCATTCTTCAATGGTTACGGAACGGAACTGAATATGTACCGGCCCGGAGGCAGGGATGAAAATTTTGAAGCTGATCTTGATTTTCTTGCCCGTACCACTTTTATACTGAGACAGAATAACGATGCTTTTCTCGATACTGACTGGACACCACTGATTGAGACCTCTGTTGATAGTGTCTTTGTAAACAGATGGAAATCAGAAGACAAGGTGCTTTATACGGTTTTAAATATGAAGCCTGAAGGGTTTGCCGGAAAGCTCTTTAAAGTATCCGGACAGAAAGAGCGGCATTATTTTTCGTTATGGAATCATGAAAACATTTTGCCTGAAACCGAAAACGGATCCCAGGTTGTTAAAGTCAGGGCCGAAGGCTGGCCGTCAGTTTATGCCGGAACACGAAGAGAAGGATCCGTTGATTGCATAGCTGAATTCCCTGATATCCTTAAATCGAAGCTTAAAGGTGATTCAATAATGATTCCGGGCCAGGCAAAAGGCCGGATAACAATATGGAAAGGTAATCCTTCCTACAAAACCGAACACAAGGAATTTAAAATAGTCAATGATACGGTTATAAGTGTCAGGAGTTTGTATGGTTATTTCGAAGGAAAGCTTGTTATTCAGCTGATCGATGAGAAAAGGCTTGTTGATGAAAATATTCTAATGCTGGAAGGAGGGAAGCCATGGCTTATCAGCAGGATAATCCCAACCAAAAGGGTTGTAACTGCACCACCGGGAATGGTTCTGGTACCGGGCGATACCTTTTCTTTCAATGTTACAACCACAGAAGAGTTCATGCCCTATCCCGATATCAGTGGCAGAAGTGTTGTGATTGACAGCTTCCTGATCGATAAATACCCTGTCACCAATGCCGAGTACTATGAGTTTCTGTTAAGCTCGGGATATCAGCCTGTTGATACAACGCGATACTTAAAACACTGGGAGTCAGGTATCATGTTTAAACAGGGACAGGATAAATACCCGGTTGTTTGTCTGAGCTATGAAGATATGACGGCATATGCCAACTGGGCAGATAAAAGACTGCCTACCGAGGCTGAATGGCAACTGGCTGCACAGGGAAAGGATCGCCGTAAATGGCCATGGGGCAATGAATTCCATGCAACAAACTGCAATAATGCCTTTGACAGGCCAACCCCCGTCGATGCATTTTCAAAGGGACAAAGCCCTTATGGGGTAATGGATATGGTTGGAAATATCTGGCAGTTGACCGGTGATATGTATTTCAACGGTTCTTATTATCTCAGAGTAATCAGAGGAGGAAGTTACTATCGTCCCGATTCGAGCTTGTGGTATATACAGGGTGGTCCGCAGCCTCTTGACAGGACACAGATCATGCTGCTTGTTTCGCCTGGTTTTGACCGGAGCGAAACAGTTGGCTTCCGGTGTGTAAAGGATATAGACGGGAGAAATTTTAAAGGGAAATGACCTCTCACTGAATCCTTCGAGCACCATTTCCTATCTCCGGATGATAGAAGTCCGGAACCAGACCCGTTTTCTTTGTATACACTTCCGCAAGTCCAATCACGAATTTTGTGGAATCCGGGGTTCTGACAATAGTTACAGTGCATCCGCCAAAACCGGCACCGGTCATTCTTGTGCCGATCACTCCCGGAAACTTCCTGCCCTCGTATACCAGCGTATCGAGCTCTGTGCCGGTTACTTCATAATCATCTTTCAATGAATCATGCGACTGGTTCATGAGCTCTCCGAATCGTACTATATCGTTGTTTTTCAGAACTTTAACAGCTTCAAGAACACGTCCGTTCTCACTGATTACGTGTTTCGCCCTGCGTCTTACGACCGGATCACTGATGTATTTTTCAAGCAGTGGTATGTCATTTATTCCAAGCTCGCTAAGATTTCTTATGGTTTTGTAAGCCTGAAGAAGCTCAACAGCCCTGTCACATTCAGCCCTCCGCTCATTGTATTTTGAATCGGTGAGTCCTCTCCTTTTATTCGTATTCGTAATTATAAGTGAACAATCGGTCAGGATTACCGGAACATTCTCATATTTCAGCGTATCGCAATTCAGGAAAATAGCGTGGTCTTTCTTTCCGAAACCAACGGCAAACTGATCCATAATCCCGCAGTTCATACCAACGAACTCATTCTCGGCTTTCTGGCTCAGCTTAACCATTTCAAGCATACTCAGACCTCCGCTGAACAATTCATTCAGAGCAACAGCCGTGACCATTTCAATTGATGCTGAGGAGGAAAGTCCTGCACTGTTTGGAACATCACCGTAATAGAGCATTTCGAGTCCCTCAATTTTAATTCCTTTTTTGAGGAACTCATTTATTACCCCCAAAGGGTAATTGATCCATTTTTTGCCGGTATTGACAAACAATCCGGAAATTTCGGTCTCCTCATCATTATTGAAATTTAGTGTGGAAAATCTGAGTTTGTTTCCCCTGATCTTTCTGACGAACAGATATGTTCCATAGTTAAGGGCACACGGGAAAACAAAACCTCCGTTATAATCGGTATGTTCACCAATAAGGTTTACCCTGCCCGGAGAGAAAAAAAGAACAGGCTTCTCGTTCCTGTTCCCATACTTTTCAAAAAATTTTTCCAAAAAGTGACTGGTATCCATTAATCAAACTTTTAATTTCTTCTCAATTTCGTTTATCTGGTTTCTAAAATGCTTATCGGTATCAATCAGGTTGTTAACAGTCTTGCATGCGTGCAGCACGGTTGCGTGGTCCTTACCGCCGATATGGGAACCGATGCTGGCAAGGGACGCTTTTGTAAGGCTTTTCGAAAAGTACATCGAGACCTGCCGTGCCTGGACTATCTCCCTCTTCCTGGTCTTGCCCTGGATCAGATCGATTGGGATCTTATAATATTCACATACAATTTTCTGAATATATTCGATTGTTATTTCCCTTCTTGATGTATTGATGAGCTTTTCGACCATCATACGGGCAAGATCAAGGGTTATCTCTTTCCTGTTCAGTGTTGACTGAGCATAAAGGGAAATGAGAACAGCTTCCAGTTCCCTGATATTATTGGAAATATTTACTGCCAGAAACTCAAAGATCTCATCAGGCAGTTCAATGCCGTCGTTGTAGGCTTTTTTCTTCAGGATGGCCAGGCGGGTTTCATAATCCGGTCGCTGAAGATCAGCCTGCAGTCCCCATTTGAACCTGGAGAGCAGCCTTTGTTCCATGCCCTGCAGATCGACCGGAGGTTTGTCGCAGGTTAGGATAAGTTGTTTCCCTGACTGATGCAGATGGTTGAAGATATGAAAGAAGGTATCCTGCGTTTTTTCTTTCCCGGCAAATTCATGTACATCGTCAAGGATAAGGACGTCGATCATCTGGTAGAAATGCAGGAAGTCATTTTTATTATTGTTCCTGACGGATTCAACAAACTGGGTCTGAAATTTATTTGCATTTACATACAGCACTGTTTTATCAGGATGCATTTCCTTCACAAGGATACCGATTGCCTGTGCCAGATGTGTTTTACCCAGGCCTGAATCGCCATAGATCATCAGGGGATTGAATGCGGTGCCGCCCGGATTGTTTCCGACAGCAATGCCTGCCGATCTTGCCAGCCTGTTGCATTCACCTTCAACATAATTATTGAAATTGTAGTCGGGATTGAGCTTGGGATCAAAATGAACCTTCTTGATACCAGGGATTACGAATGGATTCTTAATTGAGGGCTGTGTGACATCGAACGGAACCTGCACCGGCTTGTTATGAAGATCTGACTTATTTCTTGACGGGTATCTTACTGTATAGGGTTTTCCGTCGGAATAATTGGCATTCTCCATCACAACATTGTACTCAAGCTTGGCGTCGGACCCGATCTCACGTCTGAGTGTTTTCCTCAGGATATCAATATATTGTTCCTCGAGGTATTCATAAAAAAAAGGACTCGGCACCTGGATGGTAAGTACATTATTTTCTAGTTTTAACGGAACGATCGGTTCAAACCATGTTTTATAACTTATGGAGGGGATAATATCCCTGATAATCTGCAGACAATTATTCCATACGTCATTATGTGTTTTATTCATTTAAGCTGGTAATTTTTCAAAGGTTCGTTCCATGCAGAATTGTTAAGCAATATTTGTAAAAAAAAAACTTATAAAAAAAATTATTTTCACTTGATTTTCTCAAAAAAAGTATATGTTTTTAACCATCAGCAACTTATATCTGAAAAAAATATTTTAACGTATAAAATACAGATTATTAGAAAGTTACATTCTGAAATATTGTTTCATCAGTGTGTTACAATTCATTAGGAGATCTTACTCAAAATCCGTCATTTTTGCTCTAAAATGCGGACTATTTTGACATCAATTCAGTTTTCTTTTTCTGTATCAAGGTAATCTGAATTTTTCACATCCAATCATTCTGCAGGAATATTTTTTTTGCCGAAGAGGGAAAAGTGAACATACCGTTTGGGATTATCTTTCAAATCCTGTAAAAGTATGTCTAAACTTCCAAGAGTGCTGGTAAGATTTGTGTAAAGTGAATCATTTGTAAGCAGTTTTCCTGCACTTCCTTTTCCTTCATTAAGATTATCCAGGAGGGCTGATGTATTACCGAGACTTTTTCTAAGATTTGTAATTGATGTGTAGATATCTGCAGCTGCAAGAGTATCGGTTATTGATTCAAGGTGGTCCAGCGTTTTTCCCATCGCGGCTGAGTTATCGGAAAGCATATTTGAGAACTTTGTCAGATTGTCGAGAGTGGTTTTCAATTCTGATTCCTTCGATCCGACTATCTCATCAATGCTGCCGGTGGTGCTGTTCAGGTTGGCGACAATACCATTGAAATTCTTTCTGAACTGAGGATCCAGGATCTCATCTACCGAGGCAAGAACTGAATCAAGGACATCAAGCAGGGCTGTCATCCTCTCCCTTATGGGAGTAATTTCCGTTTCGATTGTGGTCATCAGGTTTTTAGCCATTCTGCCGGGAATTGTATCACCATGAGAATAGGTTCCCGGACCGTCACCATAAATAAACTGTACTTTCATTCCCGCAATAATTGATACAGGAGTTATTTCCGCGAATGTGTTAATCGGGAGTTTGAAATCCTTGCTTACTGAAAATACCACCAGAAGTTTTCCGCTCACTGCATCAAGGAATTCCACAGACTGGACAACACCGACTTTATAACCGTTTATTTCCACCGGACTGGATTCAGCAAGACCTCCTATCTGATCATAAACGCTGTAGTACTTTACTGTTTTGCTGAAATAGTCTTTTCCTTTCAGAAAATTGAAAAGCCAGATAAATGCTACTATTGTTATGAGAGTAACTGCGCCAATCTTTACTTCATTTGAGATCTTCATCGGTTTTATAGGTTTTATTTCTTTTTTTTCTGGTTTAATGCCTGCTGTAAAGGTAACACTTTGTCGTCTTGAACAGCAATGACGAAAGCATCCGGGTATATTTCTTCAATCTTTCTCCTGTGTTTTACAGCTTCCGGATATTCTGTGAATGAACCTGTTGCGTATTTATAACGATCATTCGAATTAATTTCGGTAATGTCGGTTAATCCCTTAAAGTTTTCAGGTTTGACCTCCTTCCTGGTGGCTGCTGTAGCGATCTGGACCATAAATACAATTGAGCTTTCGGGTAAAGAAACTTTCGTTCCTGTTTCAACAACAGTTTCAGGTTTCTGGACGGAAATCCTGCTCATATTGTCGATCTCATTTATATATTCCCTGCAAGCTCTGAAGATCGCTGATGCAAGATATTCCTGTCCTGTTTCCGAATTCAGATATTTCTCCTCAGCCGGATTGGTGATAAATCCTGTTTCAACAAGCACGCTTGGCATTGATGTGTTGTATAATACCCAGAATCCGGCCTGTTTAACTCCACGATCCTTCCTGTTAACCTTTTCCGCAAACTGGGTCTGAATCTTCCATGCAAGGTCCAGACTCTGTTTCTTATATATGTTCTGTGTTGTTAAAAATATTATATACGACTCGGGTGACTTCGGGTCAAAACCCTGATATTTGGTTGAATAGTCATCCTCCAGGAGCATAACCTCATTTTCCCTCATGGCAACCTCAAGGTTTTCCTCGTTTGATGCAAGCCCCATAATATATGTCTCAGCTCCCATAATGTTCCTTGAAACCTTTGTGGCATTTGAGTGAATTGAAATAAAAAGATTGGCACCATTCCTGTTTGCGATTGCCGGCCGTTCAATAAGATCGATAGTCGAATCGTCCTTCCTTGTGTAGATAACAGTAACATTTTCAAGGTTTTGTTTGATGTATTGTCCGGTTTTAAGAGCTATTGAAAGGTTAATATCCTTCTCACTGCTGAATGAACCCAGTGCCCCGTGATCCTTTCCACCATGACCGGCATCTATCACAATCACCCATTTGTTGTTGAAGTTCGAGGCAGGTTCGGAACCATAAACAGAATCCGGGATGATAAAAAGAGAAAGGAAAATTGCAATACATATATTAATGGTATAATGTTTGCCGTTTTTAAAAATTGTGCACATGTTAAGTTCACGTTTTTTTAATAGTTTTGCCGCTGACATCATGACGTCACACAAAAACTATACAAAAATAGCATTTAAGTTGTATTCTATTAACGTTAAACGGTTACTTGTAGTGTTCCTCGTCATGGTCCGGACCACTTTCCTGTTTTCCCAGGAAGTTCTTAATAAGCCAGACTCTCTGATTCTGAGAACTGATTCAACCATTACCGATACAATAATATTTCTCAAACGTATATCTCCTGATGCAATAGAGAAGAAAGTTACCTATTCGGCTGCCGGGTACAAAAGAAATGATCTCATTAATAAAAAATCAACATTAGTTAAGTCTGCTGAAGTAAATTATGATAATATCAAGATAACGGCAGATTCCATTGAATTTGATATGGAGACGAACCAGGTTTATGCAGTAGGACTGAAGGATACAACGGGTAAAGTTGTCGGTAAACCGGTATTACTGGTAGGATCAGACACGTACAATGCCGATACGCTTACCTATAATTTCAAAACAGGCATGGCTGTGGTAAAAGTAATCGTAACAGAGCAGGATGAAGGGCTGCTAAGGAGCAGAGTTGCCAAGATGCTTGATGATGGTACTTCAAATATATACCGAAGCACCTATTCGACCTGTGATGCGGATACCCCTCATTTTTATATCAACCTGCCAAAGGCAAAGGTCTACCCCGGGAAAAAAATCATCTCCGGGCCCGGTAACCTGGTAATGGAAGGGATCCCTTTGCCACTCTTTCTTCCATTCGGTTATTTCCCGATCCAGACGAAGAGACAGGCATCAGGACTTATTCTGCCCAAGCCTCATTATGAGGCCAACCGCGGATATGCACTAACTGATGGTGGTTATTACTTTGCCATAAACAACTACTTTGACCTGACCCTTAAAGGAAATATATTCACCAATGGATCGTGGCTGACAACAGCACAGACAACATATAATAAAAGGTATAGGTACAGCGGGAACTTCTCCTTCAGCTATGCCAATAACGTAACGGGTCATAAGGGTTTACCGGATTACACAAAAGCTGCAAATTACAGCATCGGATGGTCATTTAACCAGAATCCCAAGGCACGGCCGGGTTCAAGATTTTCTGCCAGTGTTAATATGAGCTCAAGCGGATACGACAGGAACAACAGCTACAACCTCAATGAGCACATTACCACACAACGGCAATCCAGTGTGAGTTACTCCAAAACATGGGATGGAACACCTTTTAACCTTTCGGCCAGTATGAACCACAGCCAGAATGTTAAGAACAAAACCATCAGCATGAATCTGCCTAAAATCAGTTTCGGTATGTCGAGGATCTATCCGCTCAAAGGGAGAAAAGCGGCAGGACCCTCAAAATGGTACCAGGAACTCCAGTTTCAGTATTCAGCACGGGTTGATAACCAGATCAGTACATACGACAGCCTCCTGTTCACAAACAAGGTATGGGATAAAATGAAGACCGGTTTTGCGCATGAAATACCGCTGAGCTTCCAGTTAAGACCATTCAGGAATTTCTCAATCTCACCTTCATTATCCTATAATGGAGTTTTATATACGCAGAAGATTGAAAAGAGCTGGGATATTAATTACAGGGATCCTGAAACCAATGAGATCGTTCCTTCTATTATAAGAGATACTCTGCGGGGATATTTTTACGGCCATTCAATAAATCCTTCAATCAGTGCAGGCTACAGCCCTCAGATTTTCGGAATCTTCCAGTTCACCAATCCGAATTCCAGGGTACAGGCAATACGGCATGTTATGAAACCTTCGGTAAGCTTCAGCTTTGTACCCTATGTCAAAGGTTTCAGTACTCCGATGTACAGGCAGGTCCAGAGGGATACGACCGGCAGGATAGAGGAATACTCTGTATTTGAAGGCGGAATATTTGGAACACCTTCATTGTCAAGAAGAAATGGAAACGTATCCCTGAGCCTGACGAACATCCTTGAAGCTAAGGTATTCGAACGCGACGACACAACAGGCAAACCTAAAAATGTCAAACTTATTGACAACTTCGGACTCTCCACTGCCTACAATGTCTTTGCTGACTCGATGAACTGGAGTCCGGTAAGTATGGTAATGAGGACTTCACTCCTGGAGAACATTAATGTCTCTGCAGGTGGCAGCTTCTCATTATATGGACTGGACAGTAACGGGAGGCCGGTTAATACCTTCTATTACACGTTAACGAAGAAGCCATTGCGGATGACAAATTTTACAATGAGTCTCGACTTCAGTGTTAGTGATTTGCTTAAAGGAAATGAAGCAAAAAGAAATGCCAGAACATCTCCGGCAAATGAACCTCCGGGTGGCAGAATGGACACGGGTGATCAGGCTCCGGATACGCCGGTTTCAGACGCTGTTGAGGAAGAAAACCAGTTTGACGAATTCGGATATATGCAATTTGACATGCCATGGTCAATGAATGTCGCTTATAGTTTTAACTATTCCAGGCCTTCCATGAAATCACTGATAAGTCAGACTCTTATGATAAACGGGAATGTATCCATAACAAAGAAGATGAATCTGACATATAATACCGGGTACGATTTAACCAGGAAAGCCATAACCATGACTCAGATCTCACTGACCCGTGATCTTCATTGCTGGGATATGAGCTTTAACTGGATTCCGAACGGAAATATGAAAATGTGGGAGTTCTCGATCAGGGTGAAAGCAGCAGTGTTGTCTGACCTTAAATATGAAAGAAGAAAAGACTATCATGATAATTACTAACTATGAAAACGATCATTAAAACCCCAAACGCACCTGCCGCTATCGGACCTTACAGCCAGGCTGTCGAAGTAAACGACACTCTTTATATCTCCGGACAGATCGCTATAGATCCCGGGACCGGAAAACTAGTCGAAGGAGAGATTACCGAACAGACGAAACAGGTTTTAAAGAATACCGGCGCAATTCTCCAGGCAGCCGGATACAGCTATGCCGATGTAGTAAAATCAACCTGCTATTTAAGTGACATAGCTAACTTTAAAGCCATGAATGAGGTTTACGGAAAGATTTATTTCGAGAATCATCCTGCCCGTGCTGCATTTGCGGTAAAGGATCTGCCACTGGGGGCATTGATAGAGATAGAGACTGTTGCGGTGAAATAAACCCCCTCTGCCGCTACGCGGCATCTCCCCCAAAGGGGAGAAAACTTCTTCTATTACCTGAATTAAAATAACATATTGGATTTGTTCCCCCCCTGGGGGGAATTAAAAGGGGGTTTAAAATTAAAAAGACAGAACTTCGGGTCCTGTCTTTCCTATATAAAGTATCAAGATTATTCAGCCACAATTTCAAAGTCAATATCTACTTTTACCTCCCTGTGCAGCCTGATAACAGCTTTGTACTTCCCGACCTCTTTGATCTGGTCTTCGGGCAGAGAGATGCTTTTGCGGTCAATCTCAAAACCTTTCTCCCTGAGAGCTTCTGCAATCTGGATTGTATTAACGGAACCGAAGATCTTACCTGAAGAACTTGTTTTGGCTCCGACAACCAGTTTCAGATCAGTCATTCTGGTTGCAAGTTCCTGCGCCTGTGTTTTGATCTTTTCTTCCTTATGTGCTTTCTGCCTGAGGTTTTCGGAGTGCATTTTCCTTGCAGATGGTGTTGCAGCTAATGCGAATCCCCTCGGGATAAGAAAATTCCTGGCATATCCGGACTTCACATTTACCAGATCGTCTTTCTGACCGAGTTTTGCAATATCCTGTAATAAAATTATTTCCATATTGTTTCCTCCTTATTTCAGTAGATCAGTGACATATGGAAGAAGGGCGATATGCCGGGCTCTTTTAATAGACTTTGCCACTTTCCTCTGGTATTTAAGCGATGTGCCGGTTATTCTCCGGGGAAGGATTTTCCCCTGATCGTTCAGGAACTTCTTTAAAAATTCAGGATCTTTATAGTCAATATATTTGATCCTGTTTTTCTTAAACCTGCAGTATTTCTTTTTCTTGACCTCAACGGTAGGGGGAGTCAAATACCTGATTTCTGATTCGTTCTGTGCCATTTCTTATTCCTCCTTTGTTTTGCCTGATTCTTTTTGTTTTCTCTTCTTCTCTGCATATTCGATGGCGAATTTCTCCATCCTGAAAGTCAGGAACCTGATGATCCTTTCGTCACGACGATATTGGACCTCAAGTTTTTCCACCAGGCTTCCTTCACCTTTGAATTCAATCAGATAATAAAATCCTGTGGATTTTTTCTGAATAGGGTAGGCCAGTTTTTTCAGGCCCCAGTTCTCTTCATGAACGATATCACCCTCATTCTCGGTGATTATCTTCTTGAATTTTTGTACCGCTTCCTTCATCTGGTTCTCAGATAAAACGGGAGTTGCAATGAAAACGGTTTCGTACTGATTCAACATAGTTTTTTCTGTTATTAATTTAATGATTTTGGCTCGCAAAAGTACGATTATTTTCCTTTTAAACAAAAACTAATCTGAGGAAAAATATTTAAAAGCCTTATCTGATGCTCTTTAATAGAGGCAGAGAATTGTTAGTTTTCAACACATATTTTCTCCGGAAGGCTTTTTAACTATATTTGCAAGACAAAATTTTGAAAGACAGAAGGCTATTATTTTATGGAAAATTTCATTGTTTCAGCAAGAAAATACCGGCCTGCCACCTTTGATATGGTGGTGGGACAGGAAACAATTACAAATACGCTGAAAAGTGCTATTCTGAATAAACACCTTACTCAGTCTTATCTTTTTTGCGGGCCCAGGGGTGTCGGTAAAACAACATGTGCCCGGATACTTGCCAAAACAATTAACTGCTTCAACCTGAAGGAAAATGGTGAAGCTTGTGATAAATGCGAATCATGCCTCTCTTTCAATACATTGAGATCCTTTAATATACATGAGCTCGATGCCGCTTCAAACAATAAGGTTGAGGATATCCGAAGCCTCAATGACCAGGTAAGGATACCTCCGCAGATCGGCAAATACAGCATATATATAATTGATGAAGTTCATATGTTGTCTTCATCAGCATTCAATGCATTTCTGAAGACACTTGAGGAGCCGCCGTCACATGCAATTTTTATCCTGGCAACAACCGAAAAGCATAAAATAATTCCAACTATACTTTCCCGGTGCCAGATCTTCGATTTTAACAGGATCAGGATTGAGGACATAGTTGCCAGATTGATGTATGTTGCAAAGAATGAATCTGTAACTGCCGAGGAAGAAGCCCTGCATATTATTGCCCAGAAAGCTGATGGAGCTCTGCGGGATGCTCTCTCCATTTTTGACCAGATTGTCAGCCTTGCCGGAAAGAAAATAACTTACAAGGATGTTATCGGGAATCTCAACGTCCTGGATTACGAATATTATTTCAGAACTGTTGATGGTGCTCTAAGTGGAGATATTTCAACTGTTCTGATGACTTTTAACGAGATCCTCGAAAAAGGTTTTGACGGACATAATTTTGTATCAGGACTGAACAGCCATCTTCGTGACCTTCTTGTAAGCAAAGATGAATCAACATTACGATTGCTTGAAGCGACTCCGGCGATCAGGCAGAGATATATGCAGCAGACTGCCAGATGCCCTGTCGATTTTCTCTACAAGGCGCTTGAAACAGGAAGCAACTGTGATGTTTCCTATAAAAACAGTAAGAATCCCAGGCTTCACGTTGAACTTGCCCTGATCAGATTATGCCGGCTGGTGGATGAAGCCGGAGATCCGGCTGAAAAAAAAAAGCCCGAAGTAAAGCAAACAGTAAAAACTCAAGAAGAATTTCACATCCATCAAAAAAAA
>Ga0105095_10000307_pt1 | contig 23091 bp, 10 predicted proteins | sample PPLLak2March2015_2_FD_79180 | JGI IMG/M metagenome (GOLD analysis project Ga0105095, IMG submission 79180) | Freshwater sediment microbial communities from Prairie Pothole Lake near Jamestown, North Dakota, USA - PPLs Lake P8 Core (3) Depth... | ecosystem: Environmental > Aquatic > Freshwater >...
CATACTGACATTGAATATATTCCCCCCTCGTCCCCCCATCTTTCAATATGCCCGGGCATTTCACTGACAAGGTTATTTCTCAGGCTGTCGATAATTCTGACAACTCTTTCAGGAGAATAAGTAGTGTAAACATGACTCAGGTAAGTACTTACAAACCGGTCGATAAACTCTTCATTTTGTGTAAGCTTAATAAACACGCGTGTTGCCCATGGGGCTTTTTGTCCCTTGTTGACATAATCCTCGATATCGGGATCCAGAGCTTTAGTAAACATATTGGTTGTCACCGGGGCCCACTGAAACCCATTGAATCCGAATTCTGTATCGAACAGCATCCATCGCCATTTTCCATCCTCTGCCCTGGATCTCCAGAGTCTGTGATTGTTTGCAGGCCAGTCAATATTGCAGGAATAAATCTCAACGATCATATAATTGATGAATTCTTCGATATCAATCATTGATGATGCAGCCTGGTAATTCTCTTCCGAATCCAGATCATTATTTCCAAGGAAATTCATCAGTTCAGTATACAAAACACTGTCTCCTGCAACGACTTCATTGTGTTTTATAATATCAACACTATCTCTGTTAACGCCATACAGGACTTCACAATAATCTTCATTATGCTTATCCCTGATGTTGAGTATTCCCCAGTATTCACCGTTCAGGTAAATGACCGCTGGCTGATAGGATTGATAATCAAGATCCATCTGGTTTTCAGGAATTGTGTGTATTAATGCATCCCGGAACATGGTGCCCCGCCAGTCACCACTCCAGTCATTAGCACCATTCCTTAAAATAAAAGACTTATAGATATCATTTTCCCTGCCGGGTAATAAACGATAATGGATTTCTCCGTCACCATACCGCTCTCTGGCATGTATTGAAAAAGATTTTTGAGCCCTTCCCCTGCTTGTACCTCCGAATATTTTAATGCCGACATTCATGTTAAATTCCTGTAATCCGGCTGAATCAAAATATTCAAAACCACATGGTCTTTCCCAGTCTTCATTATAATTAATATATATGCCAGAATCCGGATCCCACAAATTCATCGGATCTGTCGAAATTGAAAGTACCGGGAGATCATGATCGGGCTCATTGATGAAATACGTCTGGGTGATTATCTTGCCAGGCAGCCTATCTTTCTCATAGATAATTGCCCTGACAACAGTTGTTTTGTCAATGTTAAAAGGATCGCTGTACTTTGGTGAAGTACTATCTGGCTCTGACCCATCAAGGGTAAATCTTATTTCAGAATCGGGCTTTTCAGCTGATATATTCACCTCTAAAGACTGGCTGTAAAAACCTCCTTTCGGGAAAAATACAGGTTCAGAAGAGATACCGAATATTCCGGGATAAATATTCGAATCTCCCGGAGTTGGAGTCTGAAAATAAAACCAGGAAAGACCCCCTTCAACTCTTCCTGATGATATATCGGAGTATTGCTGAGGATATGATAAACTATCAATTACATTCCCCAAGGCATTGAAAATTCCAATCTGCTCACCCCATCCATCAAGTTTAAAATTGGTATGCAAGCCTTCATTTTTACCGTCAGCCCAGAATAGTAGATAACCATAAGGATTTATTTCTGTTCCCGGAGGGACAGGCCATTTTTTTGGAGCGGATAAATCATCAGTAATAAAACAACCTGACAGATCAACTGTCATATCGCTGTTATTGTATAATTCAAACCAGTCAGAATAGGACTGATACTCGGGGTCCAGGTTAATGGAAGTATTGAAAGCCAGGAATTCATTGATCATTATTTGTCCGGAGGCCGGTAAAGTATTTATGTCAGACAATACTGCCAGAAAGATTGAAAAAACAGATATAAACCTCACAATCATTGATTGAAAATTTCAGTTAAAGTAATAAGAAAAAATAAAACAGAACCATGCAATTGCATTTCTGCTCTGAATCTTTCAATGATGGCCAATTTTATAATATATTAGTGAAACCATTAATTATTTTAATCATGAAATCTATTTACGCATTTTTAAGCCTGTTAATATTCTCCTGTTTTTCAGTTGTTTCACAAAATCCTGTAACAATTGGCACACCCGAAAATGATACAATTTATGTTCATTCAGGGCAAAATTTCCTGTTGATTCCCGACATAGATGATAATGATGCAGGGATTGATCAATCAATCGCATTTACTGTTAATTCATCTGATCCCGATACTCTGAGGATCGATAGTGTAGCATACACGCCGGGAAACAGATTTGCAGTTATATATGTTACTGAAATGGGACTTTTGGGAACAGCAACTATTCAGATCGAAGCTGAGGATCCGGATGGACCTGCCAGTACATCCTGGGATGTTATTGTCGGAAACTATAATAATCCGGGAATTCTCTTTGAAATCCATGATGTGGTTTTCTGGCAGCAGATGGTTCCATTAAGTGCTAATCCGGCATTCAGAATGATTGCAACCAACGGTCTGGCACCATACGATGAGATCGATCTGCCATCCCTGGAACTTTCAGTTTATTCCGACTGCAGAACATCGCCTCCCTGCACAGGTACTGATTTTTTCACAGGCTTCTTTAAAGGATATGTTATCCCGCCTGTCACCGGTACATATACTTTTTACATGATGAGCGGGGATCAATGCTGCATTGGATTAAGCACAGATGAGGGCTTTGATAATGCCTCACTGATCATTCATTCGAGTCAGGGAATTGGTACCAACAGCGCTGACAAGGAATGGAGATATGCTAACCGGGATCTTGAAGCCGGGAAAGTATATGCAATTTATGGCACACAATGGAATATTCATACATTAATTGGTGGTTTACTCTGGGAAGGTCCGGATATTGCAAAAGAGTATATTGAAGGTCAGTATTTATCATATGTTTATGACACAGGCAAACCAACAGTACCAGGCAATTTTAACATAATAAACACCGGAATAAATGATCTCACTTTAAGCTGGTCTGAATCTGTCGATGATAAATCCCTGGAAGGATATAATATTTACCTGAATGGAGTATTAAATAATCCAGCCCCGGAAACCGGATACCTTTATAAAATTTCAGGCCTTACCCCGGAATCAGATTATTCCGTATGTGTTACTGCCGTTGATAAGGCAGGAAATGAATCGTTAGTCAGCAATATTATTTCGACCACTACATACCTGTCAGATAACAATCCTCCTGCTCCTCCTGATTTAATTGATGCACCAATAGTATCTGATCTTGCAATAAGCCTGGAGTGGAGCGGAGCTTCAGATAATGAAACTGAAATAAGGGGTTACAATGTATATCTAAACGGCAGTCTGTATAATCAGGATGATTACATATACCAGGAAGATCTGAACATTTCAAACCTTACTCCTGAAACCAGTTATCAGATTCAAATAGAATCAGTTGATGCTGGTTACAATGTATCACCGAAAAGTACAATATTTAATATAAATACAGTCAAGTTCGATCCCAACGACACCCAATTAACTGATAAAAAGGCCAGATTGACTGTCACTATGGAAAATATCGGGTATAATGCAGGTTTGGCAATAAATGTAGATTATAGTTCAGGACAGTTTCTCAATAATGAAGAGCTGGTTGAAATAATAAAGGACCTCGAACCAGCCGGGATCCGATGGGGAGCCCTGACTGCTAATCCCCTTAATTTCATTGATTACATTGGCAACGGGAAAGAAATAACTTTTGCAGAATTTATGACCTTCTGCAATGAAATTGATGCCTATTCAATCATTACCTGCGGGGTTGAAAGTTCTACAGACTGGATGACAGATACTTCAACATTCGCCCACTTCCTGGAATATATTGCTGGTCCGTCAAACTCTGAGTATGGTGCCATAAGGGCTTCAGAAGGGTATAATGGGTCACTTCTAGTAAATAGTAAAGGATTGATTTTTGAATTTGGTAATGAGGTTTGGGGAGCTGATGCTCATGAAGCACAAATAGGAAATGATTATGCTGAATATGGAGAATGGTGTAGAAGAATGGCTGTGATTATGAAATCCTCGGCATATTACAATTCTGAAAAAATATTCCTTGTATACAGCGGTAGAGAACCTCATCCATATAACAGTTATGGATTACATGATAATCTTATGAAAGGAGATACCGGAGAAGTTGACTGGCTGGCAGTTGGAGGATACCTGGGCGGAAACCTGGATTATGCACCCGAAATCGATCCCGGTGATAGTGAACTTGATTACTATAAGAATGGCATTGCCACCGTTGAATACAACCTGAAAGGAATGGTACTGACCATGAAGGATATGATTGAGTTGACGGGTGAGATTAAACCCACCTTTATGTATGAAGCTAATATGACCAAGAATACATATTTTGGACGCCTGGGACAAGCTATTGTACAGCAGGATTACTATTCAAGTGCCATTGAAACCGGCGGAGCTATACCCACAATCTTCCATCTGTCAGGGGGGCAGTGGAAAATGGTGATTCCTGCCCAGGATTACAAAAAGTTACCATTGTACTATACATCCGTATTTTTTAATAAATATTGTAAAGGAAGTATACTGAAAACAGAACTGACAACAATGTCAAAAATACAGGATTCGGACGAAGATACCCTGGATTTTGAGTCTGTCGGGTGTTATGCATATGTCGACAATGGGAGATATAGCTTATTATTTCTGAGTCGTGATTTCAGTAATGATTATACAGTACAAATCGATCTTCCGGAGGAAATTCAATTCATTGCTCCTGAGACTGCCAGAAAGTTCACAATCACCGGTAACGGATTCAGTGATAAGGATGCGGTAATTGACTCATCAATAATAACCATATCAGATAATTTACTTATTCAGGTTCCAAAATACAGCATGGTGGTTGTCACATTTCAGGGTGTTGATCCTCAGTTTGAACCTCTTCCTCTGGGCCACTATGAATATATTTCTGCAACAAATGTGAATATTATAGCTTATAAGAGTGATGTAATGGACATTATCGCAAATAAACAGAAGAAGATCTACACTGCCGTGGTAGAACCTGAGAATGCTTTTTCTGACGAAGTTTCCTGGGAAGTCATCACGAATAATATTGACCTGAAATCAGTCGTGAATATTGTTGGCTTAAATATTTATAGTTCAGGGACATGTGAAGGGAATGGCAATATTATACTCAAAGCAAATGCCTGGGATAATAAAAATATTAATGATGAAGTGATTGTCAATATTTCCAACCAGGGAACAGACTGCGGAACGGGTTTGTACGAACCAGACAGTGAGGGATTTAATATTTATCCAAATCCGGTAAGCGACAGGCTTTTTATAGAAAACATTGAACCAGACGGCATAAGCCAGATAGAAATTTATAATGTTTTAGGAAAAAAGTGTCTGTCACTGGAAATCCATGAGGGGAAAAATTCTATTAATATTGAGGACCTGGAGTCTGGCATTTATATATTAACTATTGACACTTCAACGGGACCGATAAAAAGAATGTTTATTAAGTGACTGACAGGCGAATCCTCCTCCTGTTATTTAAATTTTACATTTAGCTGATAAATTTCATAATAATTATTTTAATTAATAACTTTATTACTGGTTTAACTATTAAAAAAAAACCTTATTGGGACTTTTCTATTTCAATTATGACCAAAATTCAAATCCTAATAAAGAACTATTATGAAAAAGCTAATCTTTGCTTTCAATGTATTACTACTACTGACATTCACATGTCAGGCAAATAACGCACAAGAACAGGAACCGGAATGGATCCGTGTTCTGCAGCTGAATACCTATGCTAGTCAGATCGGGCAGGTAGTTACTTCTGACGGCGATTATGTATATATGGCCGGTACAATAAGCGGACCGGTGACATTCGAAGGTAATAGTTTCGAGTCGAACGGCTTAACAGATATGGTTCTGGCTAAAGTCAGTACGGCTGGTGTCACTTCCTGGATACGTCAGATTTATGCAGAAGAATGGGCATTAATTACTCCAGTTGCTATTAAAACTGATGCTTCCGGGAATATCCTTGTATCAGGTACTTTCTATGGATCTGTTACAGTTGGAACAAGTACTGTTTATTCAACTGATGTAGTAAATGCATTTATAGCACAATTTGATGGTTACGGAAATGGGAACTGGATAACTGCATTTGAATCATATGGAACAGGAAGCAGTGAGATCGCGGTGGATGGATCTGGCAATTCTTACGTGCTAAGTCGCAGCAGGAAACTAATAAAATTTAACAGCTCCGGAGTTCTACAGTGGGAACAATCCTATCCTGATAAAACCTTACAAGCCCTGGCGATTTATGGTTCCGGTCTGTTCATTGGTGGTGCGCTTCAACCAGGTACGACTACTTTCGGTACTATCGATCTTGAATCTTCCAATCATGTCAATACCGGTTTTTTAATTAAATCTGACCTGGATGGTAATTATTCTACTGCCGTGGTCAACAATGCTCCAGCAAAATCCACATTAGAAGGGGCTTACACAGCTTCTGGCACTTTCAATCATCCGACAGAAGGACTAAGACAAATTAATTTAACCAAATACCTGTCAGGATTCGATGAAGATTCTCTAACCACTGCGATTGGAGACCTTGCATACCCTCAGGGAAATATAATCCTGACTATAAATCCAGATTACTCTGTTACAATAGGAGGCGAACTGGTAACAGAAAGTGCTCCTGTTGTAGCAACAACAGGACTTGACAACTATTATGATCCCGGTGAACAAAAATTCTACTTAAATTATGAGTACACCCTTTCAACTGGAACAAGGTATATATCTGAAATCCTGACAAGAGACTATTATGCAATCGGATTTGGTTCAGCTATTACAGATATTGCAGTTAAAGCTGACGGGAATCTGATAGTTGCCGGGAGCTATGCTTTCAACCTGAATCTGGGAGGCATCATTATTGAAAAAGCTTTTATCTCCTTTTATAATTTTATTGGTAAATGCGATAATAATTTTGCATTCGACTGGGTAAATTCAAGCAATTCACTAACGCCGGGCAATGATATTTACAACTTCAGATATCGCGTGTTTACTGATGATGCAGGTGAAATTTTTGAATATGGACAGATTCCGAATTCCTTTATTTTCGGATCTGTTGAGATCCAACCAAACAACGGGCAGTTCCTTTTAAAATTTGACTCAGATGGCGAACCGCTGGATTTTTATGCCTTACAATACATAGCTTTAAATAGATTATCTGTTTCACCATCAGGTAAAATAATTGTAACCGGTACTTATAGTTATGAGGGATCACCATCTTATGGAAACTTATTCCTTAGACAGTATAATAATTACATGACAGAGGAATGGAATAAAATTTCGACTTATGCTCTGTCCGGTACTGCCAGGTTAACCTATACAAAACACGACTCCTCTGCTAATACATATATTCAGGCAAGAATACTTGGAAATTGTGATTTTTTCGGGTCTGATATCCAGGTCAATAATTCAGTTACAGTAAATGCGAAACTGAACTTAGATGGTGAGGTAGTATGGCTGAATATGATAAATGATCTTTTGCCAGCTCAGAGCACGGGAGCATATTTTGGGCCAAGATTTGTGGTTGATAAGGAACAGAATTTGCTAACAGTCGGGATTTTCGGTGAATCTGTCACAATCGGCTCAGAGACCCTGAGCAACGATAATGCCATAAGTGATGGGTATATCGTGAAATATACTCCGGATGGAGAAACAGATTGGGTGGTTCAGTTGAAAACAGACAGTATTTATGAGATTTATGGCATTACAACTGATGAAGAGAATAATGTTATTATCGCGGGGGAATTCCGTTCAGAATTGACAGTCCTGAATCATACAATCAGTGGTAATGATATTGATGCCGCATTTCTGATAAAACTTGATCCGGAAGGCAATTATATCTGGGCGAAAGGATTTCCGATCGGAGGAACAGTTTACCATGCAATCCCGGCTGCCGACGGAAACAATAATATTTATATGGCACTGGATGTTACTGTACCTGAAAATCAGACTCTTACATTCGGAAATGTTTCAACACACCAGGCCGAGGCAGAAGCTACAGTATTAGTTAAATTTGATCATAACGGCAATACTCAATGGGTAAAAACTTATGGCGCTGTCGATAATGATCCCACTTCATCCAGCTGGCCTGTTGATATAAAAGCGGATGCAGAAGGTAATTCATATTTGTGGGGCTGGTGTAAGACCAATGCAGTTTTCGGGACAACGACTTTGGTGAATCCACTGAGTAATTCCATGTTTTACTATATCACGAAAATTAATACCTCAGGTGAAGTCGTCTGGGTGAAGCCAATATATGAGAGAAACTATTCATATAATTATGGTGACTTGCTGGATATTGACCAAGTAGGGAATGTATATGTGGGTGGTCATTTCAGAGACGCTATGTCTATTGAAACGCATACTTTTGTACCTGCTGGAACCAATGATTTTTTTGTGGCCAAGTTTTCTGAAAATGGAGACTATCAATGGATAAAGACAATCCCAGGTAACTCCAGTGCAATGATTAATGCCCTTGATGTCTATCAGAATAATATCCTTTCAATTGCCGGATATGCCAGCGGAGGCTCCTTATTAGGTGAGTTTGAGATAAAATATCGTGGAGGCTCAACCTGTATTACTGCACTATTGATTGGTGATGTAAAATATCTGGCCGTCGATCCGACTGAATTATCAATTGAAGCTCAGACAAACAGCACCGATACTTTCTATATTTATTCAAATACAAGCTGGATGGCTGAAAGTGATCAGGCATGGTTAACTTTAAGCGCAACAAGTGGAATAAATGATGCTGACATAATTATTACGGCCAGTGAGAATACATCTGAGTATGACCGTTATGCTGTTATAACGATTTCCGGGAACGGTGTTGCAACTAAATATATTTCTGTAACACAGGCAGGGATTGAAACGAAGGTTACAGAAACAACCAGGTTCCCGTATGTTGACATTTATCCAAATCCAAACAATGGTAAATTCAACTTAATTCTTGAAAACATAATGTGGGATGATATCAGGATAACTGTTGCTAACACCGCGGGAATAATCATCAGGGATTTTAACCTGAATCTGCAATCTGAAATGAATAATCAGGAAATTGATTTAGGTAATATAGCAAAGGGATTCTACTTTATTCATTTACAATCAGATAAAGTAAACATTATTAAAACATTCATTGTAAATTAAATTTCATACGCCTGAAATATATTTCCACGTTGGAATAGGGAAAGCTGTATCCACCCATTTCCCACACTCCGAAATCAGCATTAAGAAATCAGAACTCTTCAAAGGTTTTAGATCGATTCTAATTTCATATATTGATCTTCATTTTTTTCATATCTCGGTTAATTATTCCTAAATTTGCCCCCTTTTGTTAGAAAAATGATTTAATAATCAAGAGATGTCTTTGAATGAACTCAGGAATATTGGAATTGCCGCTCACATAGATGCCGGGAAAACAACGGTGACGGAGAGGATACTTTTTTATACAGGAACGACAAGAAAGATTGGCGAGGTACATAATGGCCAGGCTACCATGGATTTCATGAAGCAGGAACAGGAGCGCGGTATCACCATTGCCTCAGCTGCTATTTCCTGCAACTGGCGGGGACATCAGCTTAACCTGATTGATACACCGGGACACGTTGATTTTACGATCGAGGTGGAACGTTCATTGCGGGTTATTGATGGGATGATAGCGGTATTCTGTGCAGTTGGCGGCGTTGAACCACAGAGTGAAACTGTATGGAATCAGGCAGACCGCTATCGGGTACCCAGAATTGCCTTTGTTAATAAGATGGACCGGACAGGTGCTGATTTTGAAGATGTAGTATCCCAATTGGATAAATATCTTGATGCCAATGCAGTTCCTCTCCAGTTGCCTATAGGCCGTGAAGAAAATTTTACCGGCATCATTGATATCGTTTACTGTAAAGCATATGAGTTTCATAATCTTGAAAGAGTCGAAATCCCAATCCCTGAGTCATACAAATTGAAATGCAAGGCTGCAAAAAATTTCCTGATAGAAAAGCTGGCGGATTTCGATAATAAGATAATGGAACTTTATCTTGATGAAAAAGAAATTCCTGTCGAACTGTTGTCACAGGCAATACGTTCAGCAACGATAAAACTTCTTATGACTCCGGTTTTTTGCGGTGCAGCATATAAGAACAAAGGAATTCAGCTTCTTCTTGATGCTGTTGTAGACTACCTTCCATCGCCTGTCGATATTGGAGCTGTTGTCGGGACAGATATTTATGACGAGACCAAGTCGCACACAAGGCATCCATTAGTAAAAGATCCATTCTCTGCTCTCGCATTCAAGATCATTCATGATCCCTACGTCGGCCAGCAGACCTTTGTCCGTATTTTTTCAGGAATGCTGAAAAGCGGTATGCAAATGCTCAATACTACCAAGGGGAAGACTGAAAGGGCTGGCAGAATATTGAGAATACATGCCAGCGAGCGTGTAGAAATCAGTGAAGCAGGTCCGGGTGAAATTGTCGCACTTGTTGGCATGAAGCTGACTAAAACAGGTGATACCCTGTGTGATCCTGATCACCCTTTATACCTTGAATCTATACAGGTTCCGGCATCCGTAATTGAACTGAAAGTTACCGCAGCTACAAAAAAAGACCAGAATAAGCTCGGGGAAGCACTTGGTAAGCTTGCTAATGAAGATCCGTCTTTTCATGCACGTTTTAACGACGAAACATCTGAGACTATAATATCTGGCATGGGAGAACTTCACCTGGAGATCATAGTTGACAGATTGAAGAATGAATTTGATGTTAATGTGGAGACCGGAGAACCGGCTGTCGCGCTAAGGGAAACCATTAGCGCTGAAACCCTGAGTGAATACAGGCATGTTAAGCAAACAGGCGGAAGAGGCCAGTTTGCTCATACAATTATGCGCATTGAGCCAAATCAGGGCAAGGGGTTTGAGTTTGTCAATAATATCAAAGGGGGCGCAATACCATTGGAATATATTCCCTCTGTAACCAAAGGCATTACTAAAACCATTGAGGAAGGGATACTCACCGGGTTCCCTGTTATTGATGTTAAAGTTGTTCTTCTGGACGGTACGTACCATCCGGTGGATTCATCAGACTTTGCCTTCCAGACCTGCGCATCTATTTGTTTTAAGAATGGATTTCTTAAAGCTCATCCGGTTATTCTTGAACCTGTCATGAAAATTGAAGTTAACACACCTGACGATTATATCGGAGATATTATCAGCAACCTGAACAGAAAACGCGGGAAAATTGAATCTATGCGCAGATTCAGGAAAGGAGCACAGAAACTTAACGGAATAGTTCCCCTTATGGAGATGTTCGGATATGCAACACAGTTAAGAAATATGTCAAGCGGGCGCGCTAATTACTCAATGGAGTTTTATCAATACATGCCATTGCCGCCCTCTATCCAGGAAGAAATCCTGAAAAAAATGCAGAAAAAATAGTTTATGCAGGCAATTCTGTATTATTCTGATCCTTTTTACTAAGATACTCTGATATCCTATTTTCAAAATCTTCCTTTATTAAAATAAGCCTAATAATAGCCCGGTCTATTTCCCGAAGCTGTTCCGACAGATCATGAAACTCATGATCGTCATGAATGCTGTTTGTTTCCTTTAGTGATGATTGCATAAACACAGACAGAGAATGTTATATGCATATGATACTACATTTATTGTTCCAATATTCTTAAATAATTAGCCTCCTTGTAATTAGGCCCTTCAATAATGAATATTCAACTATCAGATATGTACGAATTCAGGAATAAGTGTACGAATATGAACATGCCCACTGATTTTATATTTTTTTTGTATGTTTAGTAAAAATCAATCTCATTAATACTATGGCCAGAATTGGTTCTGCATTTCTGATAATCATAATATGTTTCGCAGTGGTTCATTGTACTGAACGGCAAATTAAACCTGTCACACTATTGGAAGCAGGATTTATCAATCCGCCATCCGAATCGCGTCCGATTGGTTACTGGTGCTGGGTTGACGGTAATGTTGACTCAAACAGGCTTACTGAAGAGCTTCTTGAAGCCAGGGATAAGGGTATGGGTGGATACGACATATGGGACATAAGACCTGTTGTGGATGAACAGAATGTAGTTCCTGATGGTCCTCCTTTCATGGATGAGGAATCTGTTAACGCAATTGTTTATGCAATAAAGGAAGCCGGCAGGCTTGGATTGAAGATTGGACTTACATATTCATCAGGATGGAATGCAGGTGGATCATGGACCAGGCCGGAACATTCAACCATGGGTTTATTCCGGTCTCACACATTTGTCAATGGCCCCGGGACCTTTAACGAAGTACTCAAATTCCCTGAATTGCCTGACCTGTATGATAAAAACAACAACTGGATTAAAAGGAATGAAGATGGATTGCCTGTTTATTATAAAGACATAGCTGTACTGGCTTTTCCATATTATGAAAACAAAACAATCCCTGATACATCTATGATTCTTAACCTGAGTTCACTTATGCTTGATGACGGAACACTGACATGGAATATTCCTGAGGGTAAATGGGTAATAACCAGATATGTATGTACAAATACCGGGCAGCTTCTGTACTCGCATTCAGCAAATTCAAAAGGGCCGATGATCGATCATTTCAGCGCTGAAGCGACTGAAGCTCACTTAATGTATTTTATTGAAAAACTTGAAAACAAACTTGGAAATCTCCACGAGACTGCCCTGAAATACCTGTATGGAGACAGCTATGAAGTAAGGGGTGATCTCTGGACACCACTGATGAAGAATGAGTTTAAAAACAGAAACTGGTATGACCTGACTCCTTTTCTGCCTGTCTTTGACGGATATGTTATTATGTCACCGGAAATAACCGGCAGATTCAGGTTTGATTACAGGCAGACCCAGTCTGATCTGATCATTGATAATCATTACGCTAAAGCCAGGGAAATATGCAGGAACCACGGGCTTGAATTTGTTGCTGAAGCAGCAGGTCCTGGCATGCCTGTTCACAACTGTCCGTTTGAATCTCTGCGTTCATCTGGTGTTCTGTCATGGCCGCGAGGTGAGTTCTGGTATAAACATACACAGCATCCTGATTATCCTAAGGATATTCTCCAGGTAATAAAAGGAGTTGCCTGCGCATCACATATCTATAATCAAAAATATGTTGAAGCAGAGTCATTTACAAGCACCTGGCTCTGGCAGGACGGACCAGGTGATCTGAAATCTTCAGCGGACAAGGCTTTTTGCGAAGGACTGAACAGGATAGTATTCCATACATCACCACATGTGCCGGCAGCAGCAGGACGGCCGGGATGGATTTACAGTTTTGGGACCATTGTCAATACAACGCTTATCTGGTGGCCGAAATCAAAGCCTTTTATGGACTACCTTTCACGCTGCAGTTATATGCTGCAACAGGGAAATTTTGTCGGAGATATACTTTATTTTTATGGTGACTCAGCGCCAAATTTTGTCCCTCCAAAAAGCGCTGACCCGAATTTTATTCCTGGTTATGATTATGATTACATTAATGCTGAAATCCTGATTAAAAGCCTGGATGTAAGGAATGGCAGGTTAACGCTTCCGCACGGGCAGATTTACGAAATACTGGCACTTCCAGATTCAAAGCTGATAAGTCTTGAGGTCATTCAGAGGCTTGATGAACTGATCAGTAAAGGGGCCATTGTTGTCGGACCAAAGCCTGAAGGAATAGCTGGGCTGTTTGACCACAATGAAAAATCAAATCAGGTGAAAGAAATAGCGGACAGGATCTGGGGGGAGTGTAATGGTACTACTGTTCTGGAACACACATATGGTAATGGCAAAGTTATCTGGGGGAAAAAAGCAGCTGAGATTCTGGATGAAAGAAAAATAGTGCCTGATTTTCAGGCTGATAAAATCGTAAAATCTGAGGATCTGGACTTCATTCACAGAAGAACGAACGATGCTGAGATCTATTTCCTCAGAAATACTACTGACAGGCAAATTTATTTCGAAGGGATCTTCAGGATTAACGGTCTTGTCCCGGAATTATGGGATCCCATTAGAGGTGAAACCAGTATCTGCCCACTATATATAAATACCAACGGACAGACCAGGCTGCCATTGTTTCTGGATCCTTCAGGTTCTGTTTTTATCGTTTTTAGGAAGCCATCCGGACTTCATGCTACTGAGCTTAAGATTAACGATGAAACTGTTTTTCCCGGAGGAGATCGACAGTCAGGCCTGCAATCAGGATCTTTGCCATTTTTGCAAGAAGGCAACTGGATTGTGTCCGGTCAGGGTACATACAAGGCTGCTTTAACCAATGGAAAGGAACTTCAATTTAAAACTTCAGCATCACCAGGTTCTATTGCAATAGAGGGGCCATGGCTGGTGACCTTTGGGAATGACATGTACGCTCCTGATACAGCCATCTTTAACAACCTGTCCTCATGGAGCCAGTCGGAAGATCCGGGAATACAGTTTTTTTCAGGAATCGCATCATATCATAATACAATTGAAATAAGTGAAAGTGATCTTCTGGAGGGACAGGTAATAATACTTGATCTGGGCAGGGTTCAGGAAGTAGCAGATGTCTTCATCAATAACGAAAATGCAGGTATTCTATGGTGTGAGCCCTTCAGGACAGATATAACCATGTATTTAAGACCAGGAAAGAACAAACTGGTTATTGAAGTGGCCAATGTCTGGGCAAACCGATTATGCGGGGATGCAAGACTGGCTCCTGAAAAGCGCGTTTCCAGTACCAATATTACCAGGTTGCCCAATGCATGGTCATATCCTATGGGAACCATCCCAAACAATGAATATGGCCTGCGTGAATCGGGACTCCTGGGACCGGTGTTGATAAAAAAATATTCATTATTTAAGTAAGATTTAGAATATTTGTCGCTACAATGTATGCTATCATTGACATAGAAACCACAGGCGGCAGTCCGAAATCTGAAAAGATCACTGAAATCGCTTTATATATTCATGACGGGAAAGAAATAGTCAGTGAATTTACAACCCTTATCAATCCTGAAAAGCCTATCCCCTATTTTATCACTTCATTAACAGGCATAACTGATGAAATGGTTGCAGATGCTCCGAAGTTTTATGAAATAGCAAAACAATTAGTTGAGATGACCGAAGGTAAAATAGTTGTTGCTCACAATGTTAGCTTTGATTATAGATTTATAAGAAGCGAGTTTAAAAGCCTCGGTTATGATTTTACCAGGAATAATCTCTGTACCCTGCAATTGTCAAGGAAGCTGTTTCCGGGGCACAGGTCATATAGTCTTGGAAATATTTGCCAGGATCTTGGAATCATGATCGAAAACAGGCATCGCGCTGCAGGAGATGCGCTGGCGACAGTTAAACTGCTGGAAAAGATGTTAATAAAATGCCGGGATAACGGCGGGGATGACATTCTGGCGGCCTCTTCACGTCCTAATCTTAAGAACCTTCATCCGTTACTCGGCAGGAAAACCATTGATAATCTTCCGGAAGATACAGGAGTGTATTATTTCTTAAATGACCAGAACCATGTTATTTATATAGGAAAAAGCCGTAATATTAAGCAGAGGGTATATACTCACCTCAGCAATAATGGCTCCAGACGGTCAATTGAGTTAAAGGAAAACATCGCATCCGTTGAATTTGAGCTTACCGGAAGTGAACTTGTTGCCCTTCTTATTGAATCAAGTGAAATCAAGAAGCATGCTCCCTATTACAACAGAGCCCAGAAAAGAAAAGTAATGCAATACGGATTGTTTTCATTTAAGGATGATAATGGATACCTTAATCTGAAAATAGATCGTACAGCTTTACGCCTTAATGAAACTCCATATATATGTTATACAAATCAGGCCGAGGCAAAGACAGGTGTATCAAGGCTTGCAGAAAGGTTCTGGCTGTGTCAGAAATTGTGCGGGCTGTATGAAACGGATGGGGCATGCTTTCATTACGAAATCAGGCAATGCAACGGAGCCTGTATCGGAAAAGAATCTCCTGCGATCTATAATAACAGGGTTACAAAGGCTTTAAGCACCTTTTATTATGATAATAAGAACTTCCTTATCATCGATAAAGGCAGAAATCAATCAGAAAGATCCATCATTCAGGTTGAAAATGGCAAGTATATCGGATTTGGTTACCTCGATACTGAAGAATCATATGTTCACCTCGATTCCCTGATGGGATGCGTCAAGATATATGAAGACAACAGGGACATTCATCAGATTATCAGAGCTTACCTTAATCATAATGATGTTGAAAAAATAATAAAATACTAATGGGGATCACCTGCTATTCCAGGAGATTATCAAGATTATGCACAAGTATGCTTATATTTTCCCTGGTTTCTTCATCAAAATCCTCAAATTTAACCCTTTCATTCTGCACATGCAGTATAAAATTAGATGCGAGTAAATTTCGCGACAGATTATTATCTTCAATATAATCAAAGTTGGAACCTGTTATATTGGCCTGCTGTTGAAGGATAAAATTATTAAAGTCATTTTTTGAAAAAAGATCTTCAACTCCCGGCTTATTTTCAAGTTTAATCATTTTCCTGCCGGCCAGTTTATTGTTATTCTGGAATAAATTGGTTTTTAAATCATTGTAAACAATATTGCCGCTTTCATCATCATCCAGAAGAATAACAAAATCTATCTTCCATCCTATCAGGATAAAAACAAGTGACGGTACATTCAATACATCCGTAGCCGGAAGGAAAAAGATATCCTTATGAAACTCGATGAGGTTGAAAATGGTTTTAAGATAGTGATATGTGGTTACGTCTTCAACAATAAGATTATTCTTTTTCTGTATAAACTGATGATCACTTAGCTTTGTCCCCATGAGTGTATAGATCGGGGCCAGGGTATCCGGCGATGCTTTATTAAGTGATTGAGCATCAAAGATTATTGTTCCACTTCTCATATCACCCTCCATTGATCTCTGAACTGCCAGCAGTCTGTATAGCTTGCTGACATTAATAAGGTGCGGCGAATGAGTGGTATAAATTATCTGTATATTTTCCTTAACATCTTCCAGCACTTTAAGAACATCTTCCTGCGCCCTTGCATGAAGGCTCAGTCCCGGCTCATCTATGAGGAATACCCGCGATCTTTCCTTGTATAATATTGCACTGGCTTTAAGTTCAAGATAAAACGACAGGAACCACCGTACCCCCCTGCTTCTCTGTTTTGGATAAAGACTTTCCTGGTTATCCTTGATCCAGAATTCAAGATAAGGTTTCCCCATTTTATCGGGGTGACTATTATCATAATGTTCCAACTCAAAATTTATCCTGATTTTATCCTGATTCCCCAGGTTCTGATGCCAGTAATCCTGGAAATTCAGTGTTACTTCATTGTTCAGCTTTTCGATTTTCTGGTGCAATATGCGGCTGTTGCTTACATCGAAGAAGTTTTCATCCAGATTAGCTACAATCAGAAAGTTCCTGGCAGCCTTGTAACCCTCAACATGGCTTTTGTTGGCAAATACTTCATCTATATCAATTCGGTTTGGAAGCAGGCTGCTGAAGTCTTCAAACATTTCAAAAACAGGTATATACCTGTATATTTCTTCTGCCAGTTCCTCCTGCGAATAATAGGAGGCTTTTTTTTCATTTTCTTTGCCAACCGTTTCTTCCGCTTCGGAAGGATTCATGCCCTTTAATATTTTTGCTATTACCGCTCTTCTTGCAGATGCCAGGGATTTTGCTTCCTCCATTCGTAAAAGGTTTTCCCTGTGACGGTTTTCAAGTGACTCTATCCTTGAACGGGCCCGCTTTTTTTTCCGTATTCCGGTAATATTCTCAAACCGTTCCAGCGCATTATTCAATTCAGTCAAAGAATGCTGGCAGGTTTCTGTGGCAGATTTATAATCGTTTACTGACCTGAGACACCAGTGGGCACACCTGGCTTTCTCAGCAAGATCAGTGGCTTTGACAAGTTTAATTTCATAGGCCTTGTTCTTTTTCTCCAGTCGTTTCCTTGAACGATCCAGTTCAAGCATGAACTTTTCCAGCCGGCTGCTGTTTTCTTTGTCAGGATACCTGTCAAATGTTTTCTGGATTTTAGGTTGTTTTGACTCAAGGGAGGATAAAAGCTTCTGTTCATCATTCTTCTCCTTGATAGCCAGCTGATATTCCTCATTTGCCTGATTAGCTTCATCTATTGCCCTTAAAACTTCATTTTCAACTTTTTTCTCAAACTCCCGCTTCTCTCCGGTTTGTTTATTGAAATATGCTAAAAGCTTATCGTCTCCAAAAGTCAGAGTACTGCTTTTTTCATTTTCCCATGACCTTACAATTGTAACTAATCCTGTCTCTTCTATGGAATCAATGACCTGTTCAGGCAACTTTTTGACTTTGATCAGTTGCGAAAGCTGCTTAATATTGGTCTCAAAAGAACAATATACAACAGGCATACTCTGATCACTCCGTATAATATCGTCATTGATCCTGCCGGTATAAAAGCTATATAATGCTTCCAGTATGGAAGTCTTGCCTGACTCATTCTGCCCGATTATGCCTGTTATATTATCAGTCGCGAGACTATTCCAGCCAGTATCAACAAGCGAGCGGTAATTCTTTATTCTGAATCGCCGGAAACGCATTTATATCATAGATTTATTTAAACGATATCACTTATTAAAACTTCCGTCAGAAAATAAATACAGCCATTTGTCCATTAATCCGGGATGACAGTAAAGTTAGTAATAAACACGGATTTTTTTATATTAAAAATCCGGCATACGAGTTTGGCAGAGATTTTGCATTTCATTAATCGATTGCAAAACAAATAAAAATGAAAGCCATGAAAAAAGTAATTGTCATATCGATTATGTCACTTATTTTCCTGGCAACTTACGCGCAAAGGCCTTCAAAAAGCAGGAGCACTGAAGTTAATGATCCAGACAGGAAAAAGAGTGAAATGACCACTGAATGGTCAACGAATAACACCTCCCGCTCTGTCGAAATGAAATCCGACCGTACCGGTGATGTTAACAGCAACAGGACCACGGAAAACCGTTCTGACAATGTTAATTCAAACAGGAGCATTACTGATAAAATCAATAATAGCAAGACCGATCTGCATAAGAATTTAGGACCCAGACAGCGTGTTCACCCTGAAGCTCATGATGTTTACAGGCCAAGACCTGTAGAATACAGAAGGATTCATCATCCGTATCGCGCCCCGGTCAATATCCATGTAATATGGACCCCCAGGATGTATTACGACTACAGGATGATCTATCCCGAAAACAGATACTGGTACTATCCTAACGGATACAGGATCAGAACCATCTCTGCGTACGATGCGATCTACTATACAGGAGAGATAGTGAATGTATATGGCAGGGTTTATGAAGCCTGGTACAGCTGGGAAACTGATGAATACTTCCTCTGCTTTGGAGCACAGTATCCATATCAGGACTTCAGCGTAATCATCCCGGGACATAGAGCGAGACAGTTTAGCAGGAGACCTGAAGTATTCTTCGAAGGAAGATACATCTGGGTAACCGGATTAATCAGACTGCATCAGGGACAACCGGAAATGATAGTCAGGAAAAAACAGCAAATACATCTTTACTAAATAAAACCTTTCTGAAAAAAAGCCCGTCTGCAAAGATGGGTTTTTTTTAGCCTTACTCACCGTAATAAACTACACTGCATCTGCTGATTGAGTAAGCTGCAAAAAATCCTAAAGCACCATTTGAAACATTAGTGCTTATGTTTGCAGGAGGACCGCTGAACATCGGGGTCTTATAAAAAATTTCACTCTGCGCTTCCACGATAAAATCATAGTAATCATCAGTTATGCCGTCTATTTCCAGCGTTACAGTATCCAGAGGCAGTACGATTTCATCCATCTCATACTGATCAAGGAACTGTGAAGGGACACCATATGTATAATTTCCATTAAAGAAATCATCTTCCTGCACGATCATCTCATGGAGTGAATCTGTTATTAAAACCCCGTTCTTAAGGACTTTGAAAGCATAGAAATCCGTCACAGGCGAATCCCATGCATATACAAGAATCTGGAATATATTGAATTGTGTGCCTTTAAGCTGTTCCAGTTGAATTGAATCAATAGGATTTACAGGCCTGAGCTCAGAACTTGCAGCATATTCCTCATACACACCGTCTTTGTCGACATCCACCTGGCTGATCATAAGTGTATAAGTTTTACCGGGCACTCCATAATAATCCGGGGGTGTCAGATATAAACCCGGATATTCCAGGCTTTCGGACAATAATACCGTGCTGTCAGCATTACTTAGTCTTACTGTTGCACCCGAAACAGGCGGGGCAGGCCGATTGCTGAAGTAATCACCGGATGAGGAGAGCCTGACCTTATGCTGTGTGGTATCAGTACTGACATATCCTTCAACCACAAGCCGCGTATATGAGGGATCTACTTCAATTTCGATCCGTTCAGTACATTGGTTCAGAAATGGGAAAATTAAAAGAAAAATAATATTTCTGACTGTGTTTTGCATTGCAGTTATTTCATAGAATACCCTTAAAAATGGAAATTAAAAGTCAGCGCCGGAATTACCGGGAAAAGGTAAGTCATCTCGGCATAAGTCACATCCGGATTTTCCTCATCCTGAACAAAATTTATAGCCCATGCATTCTTTCTAGAATAAGCGTTGTAGACAGACAAATTCAGATCCCAGCTCCATATTCTATCCTGTTTAATTTTTGACTGAAAGGAAACTGATAAATCCAGCCGGTGATAATCGGGCATTCTGTAAGAGTTGCGGTCAGAATACACAGGTGCTATTCTTCCCATATATTCAAACCGGCCGGTAGGGATAGTCACAGGCAAGCCAGTACTATACACCCAGTTTGCCGACATCCATAACCTGCGGGTTATTTCATAATTCATTACAACAGAAATATCATGTGGCTGGTCATATGGAGCAGGATAAGGCTTCCCGTTATTAATTTCTTTAAAATCCCGCTCAGTTTTTGACAGAGTATAACTGATCCAGCCATTCAGTCGTCCGTCATTTTTTCTAAGCAGCAGTTCCAGACCATATGAGGAGGCAGTTCCAAATCTAAGTTCACCTTCAACATATTTGTTCAGCAATAGGCTTGCATGATCTTTAAAATCAATAGCATACCTTGTTTTTTTATAATACACTTCAATGGATGCCTCTAACCTGCCATTGAAAAAATTCCTGAAATATCCGGTTGCTATCTGATCTGAAATCTGAGGATGAATATTTGGACCTGAGGGGAACCATACATCCAGCGGAGTGCCTGCTGTTGAATTCTGGGCAAGATGGACAAACTGGCTCGTCCTTGAATAGCTAAGTTTTATAGAGGACAGTGAATCAATTATATATGTCAATGCGATCCGTGGTTCAGGAGTTGCATAATTCTGATAAAACTCGCCCTTTCCAAATACTGTCGAATCAGTCACATCAAAGTTGTCATCGTAATTATATACTATTGCTTTTCCAATATTATGAAATGTGCTAAACCTCAATCCATACCTGAATCTCCAATGATAACCGGCTGATTGTTCAACCGACAAATAGATATTATTTTCCAGGGCAAACATATCCGGTAAAGTAAATACTGTAAGCAGGCTTTCTTCACCTTTTCCCCTGGCGTCCCCAGGTTCGAATTGATGCAGAATAGTACCGGTTCCAAATTTGAAGGTAAAATCGGGAGTGAGATAAAAATTAAAATCCGCTTTCCCGCTGAAATCATGCATTCGTGAGGTCCATTGAAACGAACTGGATGCCCCTTCAGGTGTGCCAAGCCCGTAATAATAATTGCTCTGGATCAGGGTAAAATTGCTGAATAACCTGGGCGAAAAAAGATGATTCCATCTCATAGTAAATGTCCTGTTCCCAAATTCCATTCCGGCAAACTTATTTTTAAAAACATCCTTACCTGAATAGCCTGAAAGAAATATCCTGTTATTTTCATTAATTATATGATTGAATTTTGCATTCAGGTCATAAAAATATAGCTTGCTTTCCTGCAGGATTTCATCTCTGGCAAGTGGAAGAAAGAGATCAGCGTATGTCCTCCTCCCTGAAAAAATGAAAGATGTTTTGTCCCTGATTATTGGTCCTTCCAGAGTTAATCTTGAAGATACTGTCCCAATACCGCCTGAAGCTGAGAATTTTTTATTGCTTCCGTCTTTGGTGCGGACATCCAGAAGAGATGAGAGCCGGCCACCATATTCGGCCGGAATATCTCCTTTGTAAAGCTTGACATCTTTAACAACATCACTGTTAAAAATAGAGAAAAAGCCCATAAGATGTGAAGCGTTATAAACAGGTGCCTCATCCAGCAGAACCAGATTCTGGTCCGGATTTCCTCCACGCACGCTGAATCCGGATGCACCTTCACTTGAAGCCTGTACACCGGGCAGGAGTTGTATTGCTTTTATAACGTCCACCTCTCCCATGAGAGTCGGTATCCTCTTTATTGATTTACCGGTCAGCCTGGTGCTGCTCATTTCAGCCTTTTCCACATGAGCATTCTGTCCTTCTGCACTGACAGTAACTTCATTCAATTCCCGGATCTGTTCTGTCAGTTCAATATTAACAGAGACATTTCTGTCAAGCCTGACAGAGATCTCTTCTTTGTTATAACCAATATAGGAATACTGGAGTGTATAATTCCCCGGCGGAAGGCTTATTGAATAGAATCCATAATGGTTTGTGACTGTTCCTTTAATATCCCCCTTAACTATAATATTAGCACCAATCAATTCTTCTCCCGTTTCACCATCTTTAACATAACCGCTGACTATATAGCGTATATCCGGATCGACACCTGCCAGGGAATTAAAGCCAGTGTTTAAAAGCAATAAAATCAGGTATTGAGTGTATAATATTCTCATAAAGATGAATCCAGTGCCGGAGTGGAAAGAGTTGATTTTACATGCAAAGTACTGCCTTAATAACTGTCTCTAAGATAGTTAATAAGCCAGTCACCCACATCTGATGTTGATAACTTACTGGCAGGATCAATATCCTGGGTTGTAATACCTTCATTAAGAGCTGTTTCAACCGCTTTTTTTACTTTTTGATTAGCATTATTCATACCCAGGTATCCCAGCATCATTCCCATGGAAAGTATTGCGGCA
>Ga0105095_10000309_pt1 | contig 23032 bp, 17 predicted proteins | sample PPLLak2March2015_2_FD_79180 | JGI IMG/M metagenome (GOLD analysis project Ga0105095, IMG submission 79180) | Freshwater sediment microbial communities from Prairie Pothole Lake near Jamestown, North Dakota, USA - PPLs Lake P8 Core (3) Depth... | ecosystem: Environmental > Aquatic > Freshwater >...
GTAGCAGGCAAGAGGTAGATCGATGACCTATTTTGGCGTTTTAGTAACTTTTATCCTGCCGCCGCTGCTATTTCTCTGGATCGTTGTGCCGCGCGATCTGTGGGCGCATCTGGTGGGACGGCGGGACGCTGTCAATTGGATGCCGTATATCAGCGTGTTCGTGCACGTCTTGATTGCTCTGGCATATACAACGCCCTGGGATAATTATTTAGTGGCTAACGGAGTGTGGTGGTACGATCCTGCTTTAGTTACCGGCTTGACTATTGGGTGGGTGCCGATTGAAGAATACACGTTTTTCATCGTGCAAACTCTGCTGACAGGTATATGGACTGTGGGAGTCCTACGTTGGATTAAAAAACCACCTTCGGCTGCCAGAATACGGCCCGGCGCCCGCGTGTGGAGCAGCCTGATGGTGAGCGTATTGTGGATATTGTCAACCTTAGTCCTGTTTAACGGCTGGGCTCCAGGGCGCTATTTGACGTTGATCCTCTCCTGGGCGCTGATACCAATGCTTATTCAACTGGCTTTTGGAGGGGATATCTTGCTGGCTTACTGGCGCCCATTACTGCCTGCCATCCTGGTTCCGACATTGTACCTGTGGTGGGTCGATAGCCTGGCGATCACCAGTGGCACCTGGACGATTGACCCAGCTCAAACTACAGGATGGATGGTTGGATCGCTGCCCATCGAGGAAATGATCTTTTTTGGGATCACCAACTTGATGATTAGTTTTGGAGTTACCCTCTTGATTGCAGAGGAGAGTAAAAGGCGATTTGCAGCATTGCTCACCAGCATCCGCAAGTGGTCGGACGACGGACATTACTCGTCCGCGTCACAATAAGGTTTTTAACCGCATGTAATTGCCAAAATAACCCAGGCGGGGGAATGTACTATGTATAAACCCATTCCAGAGCCCAATCCACAAGCCGGACTGCACGCTTTACGAGCGATGCTGCGTGAGAAACATCCTTTGGCAGCCATGCAAGTATTCCATGCTTCCCTGGGAGATGTGTTTCGGATTAAGTTACCGGGATTTGCACCGGTCGTACTGGTAGGCCCTCAGGCAGCGCATTTTGTGTTGGTGGAAGAGCGCGGCAGTATGCGCTGGCGCAATGAACAGGACCCGGTGACAGACTTGCTCCGGCATGGTGTGTTGGTAGAAGATGGGGATGAACACGATCAATTGCGCCGCCTGATGAATCCGTCCATGCACCGCCGTAGATTGCTTGGTTATGAAGAGAGCATGCTTCAGGCTGTCGATCAGGTGACGGCTGAGTGGCGTTCAGCGCAAACCTATGATATGTTGGTAGAAATGCGCAAGATTACTTTGTTAATTCTGATGCGCACGCTCTTTGGTGAAGATTTTGGCCCGCACTTGCAGCGCTTATGGGCGGCAGTCTTGGGGAGCATTCAATATATCTCACCCGGCATATGGATGTTCTGGCGTACAGCGCCACGCCCACAATATCGTCGGGCGATTGTCCAAATTAACAGTTATCTATATGAAATTATTCAGTCCCGCCGTCAGGAGCTTGAGAAGGGTCGCCCTGCTCAGGATTTACTGGATGAGCTTATCTATGCCGGGTTGAAAGATGATTTGATCCGTGATCAGCTCCTCACCATGCTCATCGCCGGACATGATACCAGCACGGCTCTGCTGAGCTGGTCACTGGCGATGATGGGGCTTCATCCCGAAATTATGCGGCAGTCACAAACTGAAGTGGATCAGACCCTGGGGGGCTTGCCTCCGCTCGGAGAGATGCTCTCCCAATTGGTATTGATCCAGCAAGTTATGCAAGAAAGCCTGCGTCTTTACCCCCCGATTCATCTGGGCTCGCGACTTGCAGCCGCAGATTTAGAATATGATGGTTACCTGATCCCAAAGGGCACACGCGTGATTTATTCAATCTATTTGACCCAGCGCCATCCTGGCTACTGGACTGATCCTGACAGATTTGATCCTCAACGCTGGACTGGCGCTGCCAAACCCGCCCCATACACCTGGCTGGCATTTGGCGGCGGGCCGCGCAATTGCATTGGGTCTGCTTTCGGGCAGGTAGAAACACGCTTGATCCTGGCGCGCCTGTTGCAGCGCTTTGACTTGGAATTGGTGGAGAAGGAGATTCATCTACATATGGGCGCCACGCTGGAGCCACGCCCAGGCGTGCGCATGCGCGTCAGCACGCGCTGAAAGTTCGGTGTAATAAAACACACTCTCGGCTTGACCGAACATGCCGAGAGTGTATTAGTCTGTTAAAGAGAATTTAGCGGATGAAGTCCAACGGGTTGACTTTCGCGCCGTTGATCACCAATTCGAAATGCAGGTGCGGGCCGGATGAGTTTCCGGTGCTACCCAGACCACCGATCACATTGCCTTGGAATACACTCTGTCCACAGCCAACTCCTACAGAAGAGAGGTGAGCATAAGCAGACTGCCAGCCGTTACCGTGGTCAATCACAATCAAGTAGCCGTAGCCATAATCACTCCACCCCGAATAGACAACCACGCCGCCATCGGTAGCAAATATGGCATTACCAATGGAGCCGCCGATATCAACTGCTGGATGGACAGAGCCATTATAGGTGTATCCGGAAATCGTCCGGTCGGTTGTGGGCCATATGAAAGTGCCATTACCAATCGCACCCTCATACACACTTCCACAGTGCCCGGCGCCGTAGAAGCGTGCTGAAGCAGGATTGGTGCGCGAGATCGCCGGCGGCCCCCAGTCTTTTAATGCACGTTTGCCATCTGGGATGATCAACCAGGAGCCTGGCTCGATGGCAGGCTGGCCTTCTTGTAAGGCTGTCAGGTCGATATTGTTGCCAGGATATTCGATGATTGTTTCAGGGTCTACATTGAAAAAGGCAGCCACGTGGTTAAGGTTATCATTTTCGTTCCACTGGTAATAAGTCCCGTTTATGGGCAGGATATTTAACACTTGCTCTGGTTTCAGCAAGTGTGGATTGTCCTGCAAGGTTTCGAAGTTACCCCACAGGACAGTCTCCGGTTTGAGGCTGAACTGATCCGCAATACTAAACAAGCTTTCGCCAGTTTGCACGGTGTATGTGATAACTTCCACACGTGGACGGTTAGGAATCAATGTATCCAAAAGTGTCAGCCGGCTGATTCCAAAATCGGCAGCAGAGAACTGGTTCTCCAGCGGCGCCAGCGCGACTGCTGATGCAAATTCAGTTTCGGGTGCAGCTTCTTGCCGCGCAGCCTCAGCTTTTGGCGCCTTAATCAGGCCGGAAGCTGCTGTACCCTGTTTGACGAAGCGGTTGTATGCCAGTATTGCGGCTGTTCCAACGAGAATGACTAACAGGAGATTGACAAGCACAGAAACGAGTTTCCCACCTTGAGAGGTGGATGAGCCAGGATTGTTATCCGGCGTCTGTTGAGAGGAAATGTTTTTAGACATAGTTTTTTTCCGAAAACACGGATGTAACCAGCTTAGCGTGTGTGATTCTTATTGTATCTCAATCCGAGCCTACTATTGCTGCTCGGTCCAGATTGACATTTTACCCAAAAAACGGTTATCCTGTAAAGCGCTGGATAATTCTCATCCAGTGTTCATATCCAGGTTTGTTAGATCGGGGCCTCTTTGATTCGCGGATGAATTCAGGGCCTGGTGGATTTCCCACTGCGGTTGTCCTATGTTGATTGACAAAAGAATGGCTTGGTGATAAATTTATCTCAGATTAACAATTGAATTACCAGGAAAAGGTGCGCCAGCCGCCCGGATGCGCGGCGCATAATGGGGAAACCCGGTACTCGAATAGACCAAGATTGGGTCTGTTCGAAAGTCCGGTGCTGTCCCGCAACGGTATCACTGTTCACAACCAGTGGAGCCCGACCACCCGCCTTTCCCTTGCTCGTAACACCCTTCGCGGAAAGGGAGGTAGAGTTCCTGGTTTATAAAATCAAACTAGGTAATGCTCTCAGACCTTCCCGCCTAAAAGGCGGGATTTGTTTTTTCCTCCTCTATACGCGAAGTTAAATCATTAAGATCAATTATAGAAGAGGGCACAAAATGAAAAAACAAACTGTCCGGTTCGTAAATTATTTGGTGGTCATACTGATTGGTGCATTGATTGTGGGTTGCCAAAGCACACCTGCCACACCTGAAGCCAGCCCGGCAACCGCCGAGCCTTCTGCAACGCAAGTAGAGGGGATCTCGACTGAGACACCTCCAGCCCCTACCTTAGCTCCGGCTACACAAACGTCCGAGTCTGCTCCTACCCAGACCAATGCCCAGGCGATGGAGACAACCGGAACTTCCACCACACCTGGATCTAAAGCTTATCTGGTGATTGAGCTGGGCGAAGAGAACACAGTGACCACGCCAATCACCTTTACCGGCTCCATCACCGGTTTGGATGCCCTGCTTCAGACAGGTCTGGATGTGGTTACACAAGAGACCTCATTTGGTGTTGCTGTGTGCAGCATTGAAGGAGTGGGTTGCCCGGCAGACGATTGTTTCTGCTCCCCAACCAATTTTTGGAATTACCTGAATTGGGATTGGGCGCAAAATCAATGGGCTGCGTCGATGGTGGGCCCAAGCGGAACAACCCTGACGGACTATGCCTTTGATGGCTGGCGCTGGCAGACTTTCGAAGATACTGTGACCCCACCGCCAGCTCCTAAGCTCATTGCTGGTACGGCGATGGACTACTTGCTCAGTAAGCAGGACCCTACCACGGGCGGTTATGGCTCGTTGGGAAGCACCCTGGATTTTCTATTAGCAGCTGGCGCTAGCGAATTACCGGTGATTGATCTCAAAGCCCAAGAAGGCGCCCCTGGCTTGCAGGATTATATCCTCCTGGAGGGTGCGGCTTATGCAGAAGGAGATGCCGGTACAGCAGGTAAACTGGCCATGGGGCTGGCATCAGCCCAGGTCTGTTTGCCGACTGGAACAAAATTACCTCAGGATTATTATGACCCGGCTACCGGGGCTTATAGCGATAAAAGCCTCTTTCAGGCGTTTGCCATGTTGGGTGTACTCTCCAGTGGAGAAACTGTTCCTCTAGAAGCGGTGGCTTATCTCAAAAGCCATATCCAACCCAGCGGTGGCTGGGCGTGGTTCCCTGGTGAAGCGGAAGATTCCAATACCACCGCCATCGCTATACAGGCTTTGATCGCGGCAGGTGAATCGGTGACATCACCGGAAATCAGCAATGCTCTGACTTTTCTGCAGTCTTTTCAAAACTCTGATGGCGGCTTTTCTTACAGCCAGGATTACCTCGGCACCAGCGATGGTAACTCCACCGCCTACGCCATCCAGGCTATCCTTGCCGCCGGGCAGAGCCCAGCTTCCGAAGTCTGGAGTAAAGATGGCCAAAATCCCCTCTTTTATCTGCTGGATTTGCAGCTTGCTGATGGAAGCTTTGAATGGCAACCTGGCAGCGGTTCCAATGACCTGGCAACGATGCAGGCAGTGGTGGCATTGCTTAACCGTTATTACCCCATCAGTACGGCAGGATTCTCAGAGTGTGGGCAATAACAGTCTTGGAATGCAAATCCACACACGTAGAAATAGTCTTGTGAAAGGCTTAAAAATGCGAAATTTTCGCTGGTTGGTTGCCATAGGATTGGCGCTTGTACTCGGCTTGATCAATTTACCACAGGTGATCGCTCAAGAAGGTGAGCGCACCGGTCTGGTTATCCAATTTGCCGATGGCACTCTAGTGACCAGTTGCGTCGATCTGGGCGGGCTGGCCTTGAATGGGTACGACCTATTGCAGCAATCCGGACTGGACCTATCGGTGTATTATGATGCCAATCAGGATGTTGCAGTTTGCAGTATCAACGACCAGGGTTGTAGCGCTGATCATTGCTTTTGTCAATTTCCAGATTACTGGTCTTATTGGCATATGGAAGATGGAAAGTGGGTGTATTCTGGTCGTGGGTCGAGTGCTCACGCCGTACAATCCGGCTCGATAGAGGGTTGGGTTTGGGGTTCTGGCGAACCACCGCCTTTGATCTCCTTTGAGCAGATCTGTCCTTCTACGCCTGGGCAAGCGTCCCTTGCAGAAAGCACGCACAGCACAGCCAATGTAGATGTGGTGGCTGCTAAACCTGCCGATATGGCCGGGATGTTGCCCGCCCTGGAGGCTTCCTCACACCTCCCTGCTCAGACTACTTCAGGCTTTCAATCAACTGGATATCTTGTGTTTGGCTTCGCGTTAGTTGCCATGGGTTTAGGCTTAATGGTTATTTTGATTGTTCAGCATCGATGAAAAGTCGCTGGCTGAGCCCCCTGATTTACCTCGTCTGCAGCCTGGTTGGGATCGTCTCTTTGCTATATCCGTTCTTTTTGCCCCAGGGAACGACTGGCGCCCAACCCGGCTTGCAGCGAAGTGCAGATATGCCGCTGATGCTTACGGTGCTCCTTGGGCTGGCATTATTGGTGCTGGTGTATGAGGTGCAAGGCCAGGCGATGAACACCAAGCTGATCGCTCTGCTGGGGGTTCTGGTGGCGATCAATGCCGCGCTGCGCTTTCTTGAGGTCGCAATTCCTGGGCCAGGCGGGTTTAGTCCGGTCTTCTTTTTAATTGTTTTGACAGGTTATGTATACGGGGCGCGCTTTGGCTTTTTGATGGGCGTGCTGACACTGTTGGTGTCTGCCATCCTGACAGGTGGTGTGGGACCCTGGTTGCCCAGCCAGATGTTCACAGCCGGCTGGGTAGGAATGAGTGCAGCAATTTTGCGCCCACTGTTGCTTGGCCTGCATCTAAAAGGACAGGGGGAAGAAATCTGGATCCTGGCAGGTTTCGGCGCTTTTTGGGGCATGATGTACGGTGTAATCATGAATCTGTGGACCTGGCCCTTCATTGCCGGACCAGCAGACCAGTATTGGGAGTATGGAGTGGGGATTTGGGAAACGGTGCAGCGCTATGCCAGTTATTACCTGCTGACCTCCTTGGTCTGGGATATAGTGCGGGCAAGTGGTAATTTCCTATTGATCTTGGGATTCGGGATGCCAGCCTTGCGCACTTTACGTCGCTTTAAGCAGCGTTTTACATTCATATACAAGCCAACGCCATCGCCAGTGGCACAATCAAACCTTTCTGGATGAGTACCCAACTGCACACCTGGACCTGGCTCACCTGGTTGGCTGCTACGCTGGTCGCTATATCGGTCACGCGCAATTTGTTTTATTTAACCCTGATCCTGTTGTGCCTGCTGGTTGTTTATTCGTTCATCGAGGATGCCAATCAACGTGGGGCTTATCCATTCTCCCTGCTGCGGTTTGGCATTCTTGTAAGCGTGCTTTCGATGCTATTTAATATGCTGATCTCCCATTTTGGTGAGACAGTGTTCTTAACCCTGCCGGAGGAATGGCCGTTAATTGGAGGTCCTTATACCCTGGAGGCCCTGGTATATGGATTGACGAACGGCTTGGTGCTGTTTGGAATTTTGATCGCCTTTACTGATTTCAATCAGGCGATGCCTGTGCGGATGCTGATCCGCTTGATCCCGCGAGCTTTCTTTCCGGTCGCGGTGGTTATTTCTATTGCGGTAACCTTTGTGCCTACGACGATCCGGCAGTTTTACCAGATCAAGGAAGCGCAAATGCTGCGCGGCCAACGTATGAAAAGTTTGAGAGATTGGTTGCCTTTGGTTATGCCACTTCTGGTAGGTGGGTTAGAGCGTGCCTTGCAGCTTTCGGAGGCGATGACGGCACGAGGTTTCGCCAGCGCAGCGCCAAAGGGCGGGAACACTGCCCACCGTCTGGCGATGGTCGTAAGCATGCTGTGGGTGATGGCTGGCTGGGTTGTGAGTACACGCGCAGGCTGGGAAACTTTGGGTCTTGGATTGATCCTGGCAGGGGCATTGGCTTTGCTGGCAGCCCTCTGGTGGGCGGGGCGTCAGGTCCCGCGCACCAACTACCTGAAAGAAAAATTGCGCACAGGTGATGCGATAGTTCTGATGGGGATTGTGGTAATTGGCCTGGCTTTGTATTTCCCTTTTGAGTGGATCGACCGCAGCAGCCTGTACTATTCGGTTTATCCGCTGTTGCAGTGGCCTGACTTCGATCCCTGGATCGGTACTGCTCTCCTGGGATTGGGTTTACCGGCATATGTGATTGGCTTGCGTAAGCGATGATTTCTTTTCAAGATGTAACCTTTACTTATCCGGGCGCAAGCTACCCAGCACTCCAATCAATTAACCTGGAGATTCCTGCTGGGAGCTTTGTGCTGGTGATGGGCCTTTCTGGCTCAGGGAAATCTACATTACTGCGCTGTATGAATGGTTTGGTACCCCATTTTAGTGGTGGAACTCTTAGCGGTACTATTCGTGTGGCGGAAATGGATCCTGTGGATGCATCCCCTCAGGTGATGAGCCGCAAGATTGGTTTTGTTTTTCAAGATCCCGAGGCACAGTTCGTCCTGGACCGTGTGGAAGACGAGGTGGCCTTTGCTCTGGAGAATCTGGCCTTGCCTCCAGCGGAAATCCGTACCCGTTTGGATGCTACCCTGGGTTTATTGGGATTAACTGCGCTGCGTGAGCGGCGTCTAGATACACTCTCCGGGGGAGAACGGCAGCGTGTGGCTCTGGCAGCAGTTATGGCCTTAAACCCCAGCCTGCTTATTTTGGATGAACCAACCTCCCAGCTCGACCCGGAAGCAGCTGAGACTGTGCTGCAAACACTGGTGCGTTTGAATCGTGATCTTGGGCTCACCATCCTTCTGGCTGAACATCGCCTGGAGCGCGTGCTTCCGTTCGTGGATCGTTTAATATATTTGGATAGCGAACCAGGACGTATGCTGGTGGGGGATCCTCGCCAGGTGCTTGCCGAGGTTGATCTGGTTTCGCCGGTGGTCGCTCTTGGAAAATATTTGGGCTGGCAGCCACTGCCGTTGACAGTTCAGGAAGCGCTGCCCTTTGCCCAGCTTGCGCAATTGCCTGAATCAAGCGATGTATTGATAAGCGATATTCAGGCTACGCTTCCCGAACCGGTATTGAGGATCGTCGATCTACACGTCTTCTATGGGCCCAAACCAATCTTAAAGGGTGTAAATCTATCTGCCCAGGGGGGTGAAGTTCTGGCGCTGATGGGTCCCAATGGGGCTGGTAAAACTACCTTACTGCGCAGCCTGATAGGTTTAATGAAACCGGAGGTCGGGGAAATCTTACTACTCGGTGAATCTATTGCAGGTAAAAACACAGCGGACCTGGCTCGTTTAGTAGGTTATTTGCCGCAAGACCCGAATGCTTTGCTATTTGCAGATCGTGTATTGGATGAATTACTCTATACCTTGCACAGCCGCGCACACCAACCACACGGTCATCGCCAGAATAGCTCAGCAGACACGGATACGAGCAATGCAGAGAAGGCAGCCGTGATGCTGGCGCAGATGGGGATGGCGGACCTGGCGGAGGCTTATCCGCGTGACCTGAGTGTCGGTCAGCGTCAGCGGGTCGCCCTGGCAGCGATCATGGTGGCCCAGCCGCGATTGCTCTTGCTGGATGAACCGACGCGTGGGTTAGATGCTGCGGCCAAACAACGCCTGGCTGATTTATTGCAAACCTGGCGCGATGATGGGCATGCGATTATTTTAGTAACTCACGATGTGGAACTGGTGGCACGCCTCGCAGATCGAGTGGCGATCCTCGAAGATGGCGTCATCAGCGCTCAGGGCAAGCCAGTAGAAGTATTGGCTGCCTCGCCGGTGTTCATGCCTCAGGTTTTACAATTATTTCCTGATGCCGGCTGCCTCACTCCCCAGCAGCTTATAAATCGATTACGATCTACCTGATCGCAATTCAGATTTGGATCCGGCACAGGTACTAGGGTGCGCGCACCTCGGCTTCAACAACCAGCGTGCCGCCTCTTTCGAAGATCAGAGTGAGAGGATATTTTTCGCCCGGCTTGATCTCTTTTTGCAAGTTAATCAACATCACATGAAACCCGCCCGGTTTTAATTCTGCAGCTCCCCCTGCAGGAATGTCGATTCCCTCCACTGGGCGCATGGTCATAACATCGTTCATCATTTCGGTGACGTGCAATTCCACACTTTGTGCCAAATCAGTTTGGACTTGTAGCAGGCGATCATCTTCTTCGCCCGAGTTTGAAATCACCATAAAGGCTCCAGTAGTAAGACCGGAGGTGGGCTGCGCGGTGGTGGACTGGTTTTCCATGGAATGCCCCATTGCTTCGCCGCTGCCGATCGCCCGAATCCAGGCTTCTTGCACAGTTAGTTTATCTTCGGTTGCCTGGGCCTGGCAACTGGTCACAAACAAGCCTGTAATAATGATCATGAGTATCTGAGCGAAATGTTTCATCAATAACCTCACAACTTGGGTGATGAGTAACTTAAGGCGTGCTGACTTTGAATAAAAGGCCGATTGCATAGCCTGCCATCGCGCTAATGGTGCCAATAGCTGCCATCTCCAACCCCGACCGGCCCGGGTTGCCAACTGTGGTGCGTGCTTTATAGGAGCCAACCAGGAAAAGGGTAATTGCGGTAATCAGGATCGAAACCCACATGGAGGTCTGGACCGGTAGAATGACGAAGGGGCTTAATGGGATTAGCGATCCGACGATTGCAGAAATCCCTACAATCAAGGCGGAACGAAAGGCGCTGCCGCGTTTAACGGGGGTTAGTTTGTGTTCCTCAGCCATCATCACAGCTACCCACACATCTTCGTTTGCGGTGATTGTTTCCACAATGCGGTCAAGGAGCTCGCCTTGAAATCCTTTGCGCAGATAGATTTCGCGCACTTCTTCCCGTTCCAGGCGTGGTACTTCCTGGATGTGGCGATACTCACGCTCGCGTTCGCTTTCATAATAGGAAGCGTCGGCCAGGGTGGTTGTATAGGCCACAGCCCCCATGGAGATGGATTCTGCAAACGTTGTCGCCAAACCGGCGACTAAAACAACGCGCGTGTCACCTGTCGCTGCTGCCAATCCCAGGATGACCCCCAAAACATTAACCAGGCCATCCTGCCCTCCCAGGATAATATCCGACAGGCTGGAGGTGGGTTTGTGCGGATCGTGTTGGCTGTGGTGTACTTCGTCGAGAGTAAGTTTGGCGCCGGTAGAGCTGTTCACACCCATGATGATTTCCATACCCTTGTTTGTGCTTTCTCGTACATAAGTTAATTTTACCACTGCAAGAATAGGCGTTGGCGACCCTTGCCCCTTTTCTGCCTTCGCGATAGGATTATGCCAAAATAGGTGCAGACACGATGAATCGTAGAATAATTTACCTCTTTGTTGGGGATATCCTGGTCATTTCCCTGGTGGCAATCACTGGGTTTGCCACCCACGGCACATTGGGTTCAGCCGGAGTGCGACTTCTGGCAACCCTGATCCCTTATCTGGTTGCCTGGTTTGTGGCTGCCCCCCCTATTAAGGCTTTGGATCCTGATGCTACTCAGGGTTGGGGGCTGTGGCGTCCAGTGTGGGCGGTACTGCTGGCGGCGCCTTTTGGCGCCTGGTTGCGTGGAATCTGGCTTCAGTTACCCGTTCAGACTACATTTGTTTGGGTGATGCTGGCTTTCATTGCCTTGGGAATTATCATCTGGCGGCTTTTCTATAATTATGTAATATTCCTACGCACAGGCACTTAGCATGGATGAAGCAGCCTTAATCCTGGAAGCCAAGCGGGGTGACATCACTGCATTTAATCGCCTCGTTTTGGCTTATCAAGACATGGTTTACAACCAGGCCTTTCGCATGATGGGGGAATTAGACGCGGCTGAGGATGCGACCCAGGAAGCTTTCATTTCTGCTTACCGAAGCATGCATAGCTTTCGAGGCGGCTCATTTAAGGGTTGGTTATTGCGTATTGTAACCAATGCTTGCTATGATGAATTGCGCCGCCGGAAACGTCGTCCGACAACCCCGCTAGAGCCGCTGGATGATGACGACGAGGAAATCGAATCTCCACACTGGATCGCTGATCCTGGTGAAACACCTGAGGAGAGCACGGAAAGGCAGGAGTTAAGCCAGGCAATTCAGAATTGTTTAGATCAGCTCCCCGATGAATTCAAAGCAGTAGTTGTGTTGGTAGATTTGCAGGGGGTTGATTACACGGAAGCAGCTTCAGTAATGCAGACACCGCTTGGTACCATTAAGAGCCGGCTGGCACGCGCCAGGCTGCGCCTGCGCGACTGTTTGCAAGGTTTCTGGGAACTATTACCGGCTGCGTTTCGTCTGGTAGAAGAGAGCAAATCATGACGAAACAACTATCTACACATGACTGGGAGATTTTATCGACGTACCTGGATGGCGAACTGACATCCCAGGAACAAACACGTCTGGAGCATTCTCTACAGCAGCGCATTGATTTACAGCAAGCCCTGGATGAATTACGCCGGACGCGCATAATTTTACGCTCCGCAGCACGCGTTCGCGCCCCCCGCAATTTTTCGTTAACCCCTGCAATGGTTGGCGGGCTAAAACCTTCCCGTAAACCATTATTTTCATTCAATGCATTACGTTTCTCTTCTGCACTGGCGAGTATCTTATTGGTTTTGACTGTGATTGGTGAGTGGTTTAGCTTTTCAGGTCCTCTAGCGACTCAAGTGGCGATGGTAAGTGAACCTGCTGCAGAGGCGGAGTTTGCACCCCCTGAAGCCGCGATGTTGCCTGACTCAACCACCAATGCTGCTGATTTAAGACAGTCCATTACCGAGGAACCCTCCCCGAAAGCGCTTATGGCGCCAGAAGGTACGCCGGCACCGACATATGGGTTAGAAGCTCTGAGCGTGGCTGAGACAGAGACAACAGTTGAGGAACCGGCTGAAGGTGGAGAACCCTTAGTAGGTGCTTTTCTTGCAGAAACGCCTTTAGCTGAAGAAGCACCTCTACTCGAAGCGGTGCCACCATTGGAGGAAGCTCCTGCTGCGGAAGTGATGAATGCAACAGAAACCCCGGTTACTGAAGTAGCAGAACAACCGGCCGCATCTCAGCCGACCGTGGTTGCTGCCGCAGATTCAGGTGAAACCGTTGCGGTACAGTCTGACACTACTGATCCAGTTTTGGATCCACGCTTGTCCTGGCGTCTTGCCCAGGGGGTGCTACTGGCCCTGGCGCTAATCACTGGCTTAGCCGCATGGATCATTCGCCAGCTCCAACGTTCAAGATCCAGATAATATGGCAATCGTCGATGAAATCCACTACTGCCCTGTTTGTGGAACAGCGGTAACCCAGGCGGAGCGATTTGGCCGTTTGCGGACCGTCTGTCCGCAATGTGACTGGGTGCATTTCGCCGACCCAAAAGTTGCTGCAGCGGTGATCGTAGAACAGGACGGGGCGGTCTTGCTGGTACGGCGCGCCAACAGCCCGCAGCGCGGACTGTGGACGTTGCCAGCGGGTTTTGTGGATGCCGGTGAGGACCCGGCGCACGCTGCCGAGCGCGAGTGTGAAGAAGAAACTGGCTTGCATGTCCAGGTGACTGGTCTGGTCGATGTGCTCTATGGGCAGGAACATGCGCGCGGGGCACACATCTTAATCGTCTATCGAGCCAGTGTGTTGGATGGAAAGCTGCAAGCGCGCGATGATGTAGATCAGGCAGCATTTTTTGAGCGGAGTAACTTACCGCCTTTAGCTTTTTCAACCACTCGCCGACTGTTACAAGACTAAGAATATTGTTAGGAAAAAAAGACCTTATTTGGTTAAATTGTCATGAATCTATCATGAAATGGTGGTAAACTTTTTCCGATATTTCCCTTTTCCTTGTATTGACTGTAAAACCGAATAACTACCTAAGGAGATTAGCACATGCGCGTTCAAGTATTCAAGCCATTTATTTATATCTTGGTTATGGTGGCATTGGTTGCTTGTGGTGGGGGGAGTCCTACACAGGCGCCCGTGGCGACGGAAGCCCCTGCTCAACCAACGACGCCTCCCACATCGATACCGGAACCAACCGCAGCTCCAACGGATGCTCCAACGGAAGCTCCCACGGAGACTCCAGCCAGTGGGGCAATCAATAATTTGCAGGATGTGCAAAAAGCCATCATTCAGATTGAAGCCCAGGGAACGTTCATTGACCCGGAATTTGGTCTGGTGATGAATGGAGCCGGACGGGGATCTGGTTTTATCATTGATCCATCCGGTATTGCTGTTACCAACAACCATGTAGTGACTGGCGCCGCATTGCTCAAGGTTTGGGTTGGAGGAGAGACGGAGTCACGCAATGCCCGGGTCCTGGGCGTTTCGGAATGTTCTGATCTTGCGGTTATTGATATCTCCGGTGACGGCTACGAATACCTGGATCTCTATGATGGTCAGATAAATGTCGGCATGGATATTTATGTGGCTGGTTATCCGCTAGGTGACCCAGAATTTACTTTGACCAAGGGCGTGATCTCCAAAGCCAGAGCAAACGGAGAATCGAGCTGGGCTTCGGTAGATTCAGTGATCGAATATGATGCCTCCACCAATCCAGGGAATTCCGGCGGTCCAGTGATCACGAGCGAAGGCCAGGTGATTGGCGTACACTATGCCGGAAATGCCAGCACGCGCCAGGCGTTTGGGATTTCCCGAGACGCCGCCAGACCTGTGATCGACGAGCTTAAGACTGGTAATAACCTGGATACCATTGGCGTGAATGGTTCTGCGGTCGGAACCGATGATGGCAGCCTGACTGGTGTGTGGGTTTCCTCAGTACAGTCGGGTTCCCCCGCGGATAAAGCCGGTGTAGTGGCGGGCGATATCATCACGATGATGGAAAATCTGGTCCTTGCCACCGATGGCACAATGGCTGATTACTGTGACATCTTGCGTAGTCATGACCCAACGGATACTCTTAGCATCCAGGTGCTGCGCTGGGCAAATGGCGAAGTGCTGGAAGGGCAGCTAAATGGTCGCGAATTGGAACTGGCAGCCACCTTTGATCCAGGTACTGGCAATGATAATAGCGGTGGTGCAGTGGGTAACGAAAATTTGTACATAGATCCAAGTGCTGCCGCATCTGGGGATGTGTATTACTTCACCGAGTTTGAGGATGAACTGGCCGACTGGGAATGGTTCCTGATGAGTGGTCAGGAAGAGAATTTTGACCTGCTGGCAGATAACAGCCGGCTGCGTTTTGATATTCAAGGGCGTGATACCTGGGTTTATGTGGCAAACAATGCCCTGGATCTGGCAGATGTGCGCATTGATACGTCTACCGAAAACTTAGGGATGAGCACCAATAATATCAGTCTATTCTGTCGCTACTCTGACCGCGGCTGGTATGAGTTTAATGTTGCCAGTAACGGGGAATACTGGATCTATCGCTATGATGCCAATACCCAGGCATGGCGGACTCTTTGGACTGGTGGTTCGACCTTGATCAAAATGGGGCAGGAAATCAACCACTACGGAGCAATTTGTGAGGGCAGTGAATTGTCCTTGATTATTAACGATACCCTGGTTAAGACGATCAAGGACACCACCCTGAAATCGGGCCTGACGGGGATATCAGTTTCCTCTTTTAACGTAACCCCGATTGTTGTGGAGTTTGACGCTTTTGCTTTATCTGTTCCATAAATGAACTCGCCATTGAATCAAACTGCGGGCGGCTACCCAGCTGCCCGCAGTTTTTTGGTTAAGATTACTTTATGGTAAAGATCAGTTTGTGATTGGTTTTATTGCCAGCCTGGTCTTCAGCCTCAACAAGTAAGCTGTGTTCTCCTACCTGGGTTTGCCAGCTTACCGCGAAGGGTGGTTGATCGAGACGGGCAATCAAAAGATTATCGAGCAAGATGCGGACTTCTTTTAGTTGTAATTCGTCCTCTGCAGCCACCTGGATGGTTATAGAAGGTAAATCAAGCACTTGCCCCGCCTGAGGATACACGATAGTAACCTCAGGCGCTTGATTATCGACTGTGACCTGGATCGTGCTGGTGTCTATCTGTTGATCCTCACGCACGACCAGAAGCTGTAAGGTGTACAAACCACTTAACCCACTAGTATCCCATAAAGCCAATTCTGCATTACGGGCTGGTCTGGTCACATCTTCACCAATTTGTGTCCAGGCTGCAGGATTTAACCCCTGGCCGAGTTGAATGCGGTAATATGAAAAATCGCCTCCCGCGGCTATGCCAGTAATTGAAACAGCACCCCCTACTACTGAAAACATGCCTGGAGATTGAATCTTGGCATTTTGGTCATTCTGTACATTTGAAGTAAACACATCATAACTATCCGGTGGGATGGGGATGCCAGCCTGGTGCGCCCAGGTAGTTGCTTCCCGAGGAATTTGTAGAAAGATTTTTTCCTCAACCAGCTCGGATGGTGTATAGATCGTAGCCAGTAAGCCTGTTTCACGATTGACTTTTACTACCTGGTACAGATTATCAACCTGCATCGGCTCAGTGCCAGATAGGAAAATTTCGCTGACTACTGTAGGGCAATATGGTGAAGGCAACATTCCAGATGGATCGCAAACTTCGAGAGTGGTGATCCCGCTGGGTATTTGCCAGCTCTCAGTTGGTAATTCCTGATGGGCATTCTGCATCAGTGCATGCCATAAGGCAGCTGGTAGCTGGGGAGAAAGTGGTAGCGCAGTTTCAGGCGCAGATACGCGACCCATCCAAACGCCGATGACTAGCTGAGGCGTGTATCCAACCGCCCAAACATCTTGTCCCGCAGCGCTGCTGCCCAGCTTGGCGGCAGCCGGTCGACCTATTTCCAGGGCATTAGGATGTCCGAGGGTAAGCCAGCGGGCAGCTTCGTCGCTAAGGATATTCGTGATCAGATAGGCTAACTGGGTGCTCAAAATTGGTTGATTTCGTCCGGCTGCTGGTTGCGTCCAAATATGTTGGTTTGTTTCTTGAATGGCGAGTATAACGATTGGTTCAACGATCGCTTGAGAATCCTCCTGCGCATCACCGGGGTTTTGAGTGGGAATACCTGCTAAAACACCCTGGTTGGCAAATACCCCCATGGCCTGGACGATGCTTAAGAGGGTTATTTCGCCACCATCTAGAAGAATTGATTGATCCAGGTTCTCTGGCAGGCTGTCCAGCTCATCGGAGCTGGTCAGAAGGCCAAATTGGCGGATCGTACGATAAATATTTTCTGGGCCGACACGCTCCATGACCTGGGCGGCAGGAACGAGAATATCGTTTGCCAAAGCCATCCGCAATCGCATGGGGCCGTGTTTTTGTTCATCGAGAGAGTCAATCTCCGGCAATACATCCTCGTTTGAGATATCCCACACCAACGAGGCAGGGGTGAAGCCGCGCGTAAACGAGGTTAGATAGATGAATGGGGTCAGCAGGGAAGCTGGAGGATGCCCTGGGAGACTGGATGGATCAAGGTTGCTGTTGGGATCTTCAACGTAAGCCAGAATCTGACCGGTGCCAGGATCCAGGATAACAACGTTAGCTGCTAATTGGCCCTCTGGGGAACCAGCAGGGCCGGATAAGGTGGGAAGTAAACGTTCAGCCTGGCAATCCAGTCCCTCGGGTAAAAGAGAATCCTCTACAGGGGTTCCTGAGCGTTCAAGATGGGCGTAGGTAGCACAAGATGCCTGTAGTTGCAGGGGGAAATTCAAGGATGTTGTAATTCGCAGACCCCCCCGTTGTATTCTTTGCAGATTATTGATCTGGCTGATGCGATCGAGCACATAATCTGAGAATCCCGGGGCAATGCTGGTGTATATACTGCCAGATACTTTTGGGGAAGGTATATGCGCCAGTGCATAATCAGCGTCTGTCTGGCTGATTGCACCAGATGACAGCAGGCGTTCCACCGCCGCCTGGTACTGCTCAGGTGTAGGAGGTAGGTTTGGGTTTTGAGCCAGAAAAGCTAACCAAACCGCTTCTGCCAAATTTATGATGGAAGCCGATTTTCCAAAATAAACCCAGGCTGCCGCATCTGCCCCATAGATCATCGTGCCATATTGGGCTGCGTTTAAATACCATTCCAGGATCTGGGCGCGCCCATAGCGGTTCGTGATTTGGGCTGCCAATAAGCGTTCCCGCAAGGAGCTCTGCAAGCCGGTTGGCTCTTCCCATAATAATAGGTCTGAGACGAGCTGTTGAGCCAGGGTAGGGTGGCGATCACTGCTTATTCCATCGAATGAAAATCCAGTATGTTCCCAGAAGGATGGATCAGTTACGGCAATGCTGGCTGAGATTAGTTCTCGGCTGAAAAAAGTGGAGCCATTAGTTTCGGGGTTGGCAAGGCGCGGGTTATCTGCCCCAAATATATCCTCCGGCAAATATAGATATTTTGCTTTGCGGGCTGCGGGGTGCCGTAGAGTGGCGATAACCTGCTCTCCACTACGGTCTAACAACAGGGTGGGATGGTTTAGCAGGCCATCCTCACCATCCATTAAGCTGATTAGCAGATCCGGAGAGGGCAAATCAGTGACCAGTGTTATATATAAGGTTGCGCTCAGGATAAGCAGGAACGCCACAATCAGGCTAAGCAGGGTACTGCACCCCAGGCTGAAGAATAAACCTGAATTGGGGTGAGTACGCCGGCGAGTGCGTTGGTGGACGATATGCGATGCTTCGGGCATGAGGGAATTTTACATCAGATTTGCCGCGCTACCCGCGGCGATTAAGTTAAACAAACCGGCAGAGGTGCTGCCCCATATACCTCTGCCGGCATTTATCTGTGCAGGTCCCCTCGCTCTATCCCCACTAAAATCACCTGCACATCTGGTAAGCGAGAGCCTGTTTGATTGAGCTTATTCTAACAATAAGGCATTGCCAAAACATTGACAAATGTAACAATTAAGTCGATTCTTCACATATTTTTAGCAAATCCCGAAAACTCAAAAAGGCCGGGCGTATCAACGGATCCTGAGTTTGATTATCCAGTTCGTTCAGTAACTGTGTTATGCGGGTTGTGTCAAAGGGGAAAGGTGTCTGGGTTTGTGGTCTGGCTTTGACATACTCTATGACGATTAAGAGTTCCAATAAGCTATTGGACAGTTTTTGGGCATCTTGAATGATCCGCTTGAGGGTCAGGTCTTGCCCATCAGCCTTCCCATTCCGTAGATCAATTATGAATATGAACATTTGAGCGGCAATGTAGATGAATTTAATCTCGCGTAGCAGGGCTTCCTCTGCCAGAGCGCTGGCAATTTCACGCACTTCCTGATACTGCCCTTTTTCGTAGAGTACGCGGGTCATTGATAACTTACTGAGAATCGCTTGAAGATTATCTTCTTGTTCTATAGTTTTTTGGATAACTTGTTCGTGCGTTTCCATCCCTGAGTGATAGTTTTCGATCAAAGACTGTGCGAAACCAACCAGGAAGACTAAATTTGAAGATAGAAAGGTATTTTGATTGGAGTTTAATCCAGACTGATAATATTCATAAGCAGCTGAATAATCGAGTAGCCAGGTGAATATGTTACCGATTAAATGATTGCCTAGGGCGACCAGCTCGAAATGACCACGTTCTTCTCCAATCTGGATGGTCTGGCGTGCATTGCTCAATGCGGAATCTAAATTTCCCATCGCCAAATCTATCTGCGCTGCATGGCTGTAGAGGTGACCAAGCAAGCGCCAGGCATGGATGTTCTCGGCTGATTCGATGCCAACTTCACAATTTCTCCGGGCTGCCTGATAGTCGCCTAAATAGTACTGAGCAAGGGCCAGTAAATTATAGACAGATACCTTCCCGTATGGATCGCGAACTATTCGATAATATTCCTCCGCGCGATGAGCATGGTATATACTTTTAGATGGCCACCCGGATTGCATTGTGATCATTGCGAGAAGCTTATGCGTATTGGCTACCGTATGGAGGTAGAAAGGGTCTTTGTCATCTCCTGGCTGTTCCAAAGCAGATTGCAGTGCAGCACTGGCTTCGACATACCGGTTTAGCAGGAATAAATAACTGCCGCGCCGGTTATACATTTGCATGATGGCCAAAGAATGCCCTGTGCGTTCCAAAAAGCTGGCTGCCTGGTGGTTTGTTTCCAGGGCTTTATCGTACTTCTTTTGAAGTATATAGGCGTCGCTGAGCGAGTCATAAGCAGTTCCGATCAGTAAATCGCTGCGCCGATCATAACCACTGCGCAACATAGCCTCTGAAATTCTTTGAACTAAATCTATCTCATCGATCTCATAGGCAAGCTTAGACCACTCACTATAAAATTCATAAACCTGGCGGGTGGTTATATTGGTTGCCTGGGCAAGCTGCTGCTCCGCCTGGGCAAAATGTTTTAGCGCCTCCGAAATGGATTGCAGCCTGCGAGCATGTTGCGCAGCTAAGATCCAGAATTGGAAAGCAGTCGCTGGATCGCCAGACTTTTCAAAATGTTCAGCCAGGATTGCTGGATGGTTGTAGGGTAACACCGGATGCCTGGAGAGTGCATTGCCCACCTGGCGATGCAGCCAACGCCGGCGTAAATCTGGAATAGCATCCAGCAATACCTCGCGGAATTTACTGTGTATGAAGCGATAGCACAATCCGTCAGACGCTTCCGTGACAGGCTCGATCAACTGGCGTTCGGTGAGTTGGTTGAGATAGATTGCGAATTGATCGAGTTTGTATTCGCTGGCGTCTTGGATGACCGCGGGGTCGAACTCTGTTCCATAAATTGCTGCAAACTCTACCAGGTTTCTTTCAGGTTGGCTTAAGTCATCGAGGCGCTGTTGGATTAACCTGATGATATGGTTGGGTACTGGTATCGTCTCTATTTGGTCATTGGCTGGATCAATACCCTGTTCCAAGACGGTACGCACGGTCTCCAGGATATACAGTGGATTACCACCACTATCTGCGTGAATTTTTTGAGTGAATGCTTCGGTTGGATTGCCTGCTAGGAGATAGCTGATTAACGATCTCGTTTCGTCGAGATCGAGGCCTGACATTTCTAGCACGGTACAGCGAGGCGAGCGACGAAAATAATTTTCGAGATGCGCGAAATATGGATGGCGTTCATCTATTCGAGCGGTCAGCAGGATGATGGATTGCTCGGTGAAAGGGGGACGTTCCATGAAATAAGTTAGAGCAGTCAGAGTTGTTTCATCTGCCCAATGGATGTCATTGATACAAACCAGCAGCTTGCGCCCTTGTGCGATTGCCCAGAATGTCTGGCGCAAAGCCTCAAGGAGATTAGCTTGGTCGGCCTGCGTTTCTTGATTGAAATAAGCATCTCCATAGAGTTGGCGCAGCTCGGGGCGCAACTCAATTATTTCTGGGAAGATGCGCGTTAATTGTGCTGCCCAAGTAGCAGGAATTGCTAACCAATCGCGCTCCTCGAAATGCTCCCGGAGTAAATCGATAAGTGGTTGTAGTGTAAGTTGATTTTCACTCGCACGACAGTTGCTTGTAAGAATGCGCGCTACTGGAGCTACCTGGCCGGAAAATTGTTCGAGCAGATGAGTCTTTCCCTGCCCGGGTTCTCCCATGATCAGGGCTCCTCCACCGCTTTGAAACTGTTTCCATAATTTATCCAATAGTGGTTGCCGCCCCACGAATGGCAACTGTTTTGTCGGGCGCAGAGTCAAGTGCGATTGAATGGTGGCGCCGGGGTCAGATGATGTTGTCCCTTTGAGTTGCTGGATTAATTCTTGTAATAGTGGATTGGTTAAGGAATTCCCTTCCTGTTCCAGGCGAAGAATATAGGTATGATAATGCTCGCGCGCCTGAGCCGAACGCCCCATGCTCAGCAAGGCGCGCAGGATGATGTAATGGAATGATTCCTGGCTATCATCTACAGACAATCCCTGACGTGCATAATGAAGGCATTGTTCTAGTTCGGTGGCTACCAGACTGTGATAAGAAATACGCTCAAGCAGGTTTAGATAGGTTTGCTCCAACTGGTTAGCTTGATTGGTGAACCAGCGTTCCAGCTCGTAGGAGCCTGACAGGATTGTGCCTGCCAGACAATTGGGAGTGCGCCAGAGTGAAATGGCTTTGGTGATTTTGTTGTAGAGAGGCTGGGGGAGAGGTTGGTCTAATGGGATGCGGTTGGCCAGAGGAAAGGTTTGATCAGTCAGGGTGTAGAACTCGTGCAGGTCGACATATACGGAGTTGAAGTCTATTCCAACCAGATCGGGCAATATACGCACCCAATCCGGATTTGCCAATGACTTTCGCAAGCGGCTTATTGTTTCACGTAATCTTTGCCTGGCGACTTCATCTGGCGTGTCCCCCCAGAATAGAAAAGCCAATTCATCTCGGGCTACCATGCCCCTGCGACATGCCAAATAAAACAATAAGTATCGGGTATTTCGCCGTGTTATGCGTAGAGGCTGGCCCTCCTGATAAATCTCTGGAGGACCAAGCAGTAAGATGCGCAATTTGTGCAAAGTTCAGCCTACCTTTGCTCACCAATTAAGATTTGAAGCTATCTCAACAATAGGGTGAGGCCACCCCACATTTTTGAGATGAGTACCAGGAATGTTCCAACTCAATAATAGTCTGCTGTGGGAACTTATTGTACCAGAGCAGGGGAATAGATATCAATTATCAATATTCTGATGTCCGGACAAAAGTTCGGACAAGAGGATAGAACAAAAAGCCTCGAAGAAGATAAACTTGGTTTTCCGAGACCATCTTTATCAACCACGAGGCTTCATGGACAAGTTTATCAATAACCAAGAATTTATGCTGGAACTGTTGGACGATGATGATCTGGCAGGACGGGCAGGAGAAATTGGGGCGGCTATTCTTGAGGCGCGTTCGCGGCGGCTGACGGACATAGCCGTAGAAATGGAAGGCGAAAGTGCAACAGGCTACAAAAGGATCCAGCGGTTCCTGGGAAAAGCAGATCCACGCGCTGTCCTGTGGCGGTTGTTTCAAGAGGATGCAGAGTTTGTGATTGGTGACCCGACAGAGATTGAGCGCCCTCATGCCTGGAAGACAGAATATGTCGGCAAACTGAAAGATGGCAAGACCAGAGGGTTCTGGGCTTTGATCCTGGCTACACCTTATCGAGGTCGGGCAATCCCGTGTGGGATGGTTACTTACTCATCGAAAACGATTGCGCAGGGCTTGGATTCGCGCAATCTCAATCATTTTCGAGCGTTTGATGGGCTGAAAGATATGTTGGGCGGACGCCCGTTGGTGTTGGATCGAGAATTCAGCTACCTAGAATTGATGCTCAACCTGTTCGA
>Ga0105095_10000310_pt1 | contig 23030 bp, 20 predicted proteins | sample PPLLak2March2015_2_FD_79180 | JGI IMG/M metagenome (GOLD analysis project Ga0105095, IMG submission 79180) | Freshwater sediment microbial communities from Prairie Pothole Lake near Jamestown, North Dakota, USA - PPLs Lake P8 Core (3) Depth... | ecosystem: Environmental > Aquatic > Freshwater >...
AGTTATCTATTTTTTATGACCCGATATAATAATAAAAGCAGAACTGCCCCTCCGACAGCCAGCAGAAGACTCATACCATTAAAACCAGTAACCGTTCCAAGTCCCAGTAAAGTTCCTAAATATCCGCCCAGGAAGGCCCCTGCTATCCCCAATAGGATTGTAATAATAATGCCTGCCCTGTCTCTTCCGGGCATGATCAATCTTGCCAGTAAACCAACGACCAATCCCAACAATATCCAGTATACTACTCCCATATTTAACCTCCTTTTAAAACGTTTTTATTAATGAACTATAAAAGTAATAATTATCAAATTAAATGTTCAGTACATATCTTCAAATGTCAGCCAGGTAATTGGTTATATCAACCACCATTGCTCCGGACAGATGCATGATTTATTGAAGGTTCGTTGATTCTCCGGTAAAGTCTGAAGTAATTCTTTTGCCTTCCTGCCAATGGATGCAGCACACAGTTCAATATTTCGTTTTCCCACTTCGACCGAAGCATGAATCCTTGGATCCAGGCCGCCAATTCCGTCGGGTGGGTTCATATCTGGAGCCAGAGGTTCTGTTCCCAGTGCCGACATATCTACCAGTTCCGGATAGAGGTACATCATATTCGATGTCTCCCATTTAGCGGCGTGATCACTGCTGGATTCCTCACCCATACTCAATGAAACCTCCCACAAACCAATACCTGTTAATGTACCGTCAGCAACCACTGGTTCCAATGCTTTATTAATCAAAGCGATCTGCTGCTTAATATTATGTCCTGATACCCCTACTATGACCCTTGCTCCTGTTTGCTTAATACCATTAAAAAGAGCAGTGAACATGTCTATTTTCCATTGGTTCTCTTCCGGGTGCAAAGTTTCACTCGACCTGTCGTAAAGGGCAGAAGGGAAATAGACAGGAGGATAAACGACCCCGCCGAATTGTTCTGCACATTTGACGAGGATTGCATGTGCTTTTAGTGCATCATTACCAAGCGGAAGGTGTCTGCCGTGCCATTCGATCAGGCCAAAAGGCACATAGACTGCTGGAAACATACGCAATGCCTCCTCCAGCTGACCCGGCCTCATGAATTGCATCTGGACATTAGCTGACAAACTGTTCTCCGTTTGATTTTCATTTTCTTCACGGGCAAAACATGTCATACCTGGTTGAATAACTATTCCTGCCAGGCCTGCCGTTGATGCCTTGCCAAGAAAATTACGTCTTGAAATATCCGATTTTTTCATGTCTTTAATTTTATGTCCTCTAAGAAAAATTTCTTGTGTTATCCGGATTCATATTTAACATTTTTAAACTTCAGGGAGAACAGAAATACAACCAGAATGATTACCGCATTTATCAAAAACATTTTCTGAATATCGAATTTATCAATCAGATAGCCTGCCCACCAGTAACCAATGATGGCGCCAACTCCATAATATGTAGAAGCGAATAAAGACTGACCTGTTGCCCTCCATTGTTTTGGAACTGAATGGTTTAAAAATTCGACAGCAGCAATAATGGTCAGAATGAATGAGAACCCCTGGAGAAGTTCAATGAGAATAGCAAACAAAGGATTGGAAATAGTACCGTATAAAGCCAGTCGTATTGCTGTAAATAATATTGACAAACTCATACCACGCACCAATCCTATTCTTTTTATAATAAAATAGGAAATGGGGTAAAATGGAAGTTCTGATATTGCCTGTAACATAATCGAAAAACCAATCATCTGGTTGCTTGCACCTATTGAACTCAGATAAGTAGTTTGAAATCCCCATACAGACTGAATTGTGATGCCAATGAATATGCATAATACCAGGAAACCTGCAATTTTTTTATCAAATAAAATTATTTTTAAATAGTTGGTTTTTGACTTATCGGAATTCTGCTCCTCTCTTTCTTCATTTTTGAAAAAAAGTAATAAAATCCAACCCGCCGTCAGGAGCAAACCTGCAATCACAAAAATGTATTTCATTGCCATTAAGCTCATCAACCTCCCAGCTATCAGTCCGCCGCTTGCATATCCAACTGAACCCCAAACCCTGAAGTTTCCGAAATTTATTCCTTTTTGCGTCTCGATATAATCAAGGGTTATCGAGTCAAGAAGTGAATTCATAGTCGGATTATAAAAAAGGGCTACCAGAAATGTGCATAAAAAGAAATTCCAAAAACCAGTACTGAAAACAAATACAACGTAACTTAAACTTGTTAAAATTGTTGTGAATAGTAATGTTCGCTTTTTGCCGTATCTATCGGCCACTATTCCCCAGAAGGGCATGAATAGAAGCATTGTCGTTGGGAAAATAGCCAGTATTATCCCCGTTTGCAGTCCTGTAAGTCCGTTCCGTTGAAGAAATAGTCCGAATAGAGAAAACCAGGAGCCTGCCTGAATGAAAAATAGACAATAAATGATCCGGATTATCCATCGCCGCCTTGATGCTGATTTTATCATGCCTGAATAATTCTCATTAAATGATGCATTTTGCAGGTTCTTTCAATATTATCCAGGATTCTCCTTTCCAGTTTATTTCCGGATTTTTCAATTCCAATTATTATAGCACCTACCACTGGTTCATAGCGTGCATTGACAATCGTGGAGTCTGGTGAAAAGCGTTGGACCTCATTCCTGAATGTTTGTAATAACAAAGGGCACTTTGATTTAAAAATACTTCCTGAAGTGACGATTTCAATTCCTTTGTCCAGGATTTTCAGTTTCTGCATACCTCCTTTGATAAGTTGTGCAAATTCTATAGCAATATCAATTATTATCTGAGAAGAAACATAGTCCCCTTTACATGCTTCATCAAAAACAACAGGGACCAGGTCAAGTCTGTCTTCCATTAAAATTCTGTTCTCTACATCAGCTCTCAACAAGGATTCAAGGTCACTAAATCTTAATTGTTCAAGAACTCTTATCGTAAGCTGCGTTTCCGGAATTCTGCATGTGAAAGATCTATAAATAGAATCAAGAATTCTCCGGCTTATGGCTACACCACCCTGAAGACTGTTCTCCACAAAATAATGATAGATGAACTCTTCATTGGATGGTGAAATGACTGCGCAGTTGCATCCTGACCCTGCAATGACAATAGCTCCGAAGCTTGCCTGAGTGCCTGCTTTAAGGGCAATAATGCAATCGTTTTTTACAATGACATTCTGACAAATATCTAATTTACACAGATTCTTATGCAGGAGTACATATTCATCAGGAAAATCAGCACCGGTCATTCCTGCAACTAAAATGTTTATTCTCTCTGATTGAATGCCCGCATTTTCAATAGCACCAAGGGAGGCCTCAGCAACCAGTTTCATTGAGACGGACATTCCTGAACTGCTATGACAGGCACCATCCGTTCTGTAATAACCGAGAATATTTCCTTCAGTACCTGAAACTGCTGCCCGGGTGTTCGATAAGCCCTGATCTATTCCCAGAATATAATTCATATTCAAGAATCTCTAATGATATTTGAACTGTGGAAGGAATTCCTTATTTGCGGCCATCATTTCATTCAATAATGGTTTAATGCGTTCATAATCTCCGATCAGAGGATGGGCCAATAACGCGAGTTCTGCAAGATCAAGCGATCCTGTAAGAGCTGCTTCTACTGTTAATTGCTCATAATTTTTTACTGCTGAAATAAGTCCCCATACTGCTTCTGGTAACTCAGGGATCCCAAGTGGTACAATTCCAGATGCATTTACAAGACAGGGAGTTTCTATCACAGCATCTTTTGGCAGCCACCATATCGTGCCATTATTGGGTACGTTAACTACGATCTTATGTGGTTTATCAGTGTGAATTGCTTTCATAACATTTATGGCTACTTCACTATAGCCGCCCCCACCTCTTTGATGCAATATTTCTGGTATTGTAACCTGATCAGGATCAGAAAACGCCCTGAAAACCTCTTTCTCAATTTCAAGGACGGACTCACCGCGGGTTGTTTTTTTTGCTTTTAGTTCTTCAATTATTTTTGATCTGTGAAAAAAGTACTTCAGATAGGGACTCGGTATCAACCTGAGTTTTTTCATAAGAGTTATATCAACCTCGCCATGATTGGAGGCTTCTATTATCTTATCCAACTCCGGATCTGAAACCGGGCGGCCTTTAATTCTCAGATTGAACGCAAAGTTCATATGATTAAGTCCCACATAATCATAATCAACATCCATTTCATCCACCCCGAGTGCTTTTTTTGCCCACCACTTTGGAAACAGGCCACCGCTGCAAAGTCCGGCAATTTTTATTTTCGATTTTTTTAAGAGTGCTTCAGTTACCAGCCCTGTTGGATTGGTATAGTTAACAATCCACGCATCCGGATTGATTTCTTCAACTTTTTTTGCAATTTCAAGCATTGCAGGAATTGTCCTGAAAGCCTTGAACATACCCCCGACACCTGTTGTTTCCTGTCCAAGGAAACCGTATTTCAAAGGAATTTTTTCATCGAGCACACGCTGCCTGTTCCCGCCAACCCTGATTTGAGTATCGATAAAATTAGCTCCATCAATAGCCTCTGTCAAATTTCTGGTACGTTTAATTTTTATACTACTGCCATGAGCTTTCAGGTATCTGAGGCAATAATCTGCCATTATATTCAGTCTGTTTTCATCAATATCATGCAGAACAACTTCCTTAATTTCCAGTATCTGTTCCTGCCTTGAAATTTCTTCTATAAGTTCCGATGTATATCCGCTGCCTGCTCCGATTATTGCTAATTTTAAACCGCTCATTCCTTTTACTTTTTTTGTGAATCAAGAGTTGAAACAGATGTAATACAAAGTTATTTTTTTATTGGTTTGTGACAGGTTCCTCATTTGTTTTGGTTAAATGAATTATCCCCTCGATAAGAGGAATGTTTTTTCTGTGCGTTGCATTAAGGATCAGACTACTTGTCCTTATACTGTGCTGTATTAAAATAAATTCGTGTTAATTTCCAGCTATTATTAATCCTTTGAAATTCCATTGCTGCAACTCTGCACCAATTTTCTGATTTCGTAAAATATTTACCTTCCACCAATATTGATGTTCTTTTTATAAAATCAAGATTTGTCTCTCCATCAGTTGTTATACCTGTATCTTCGTTAAGACATACTTTTAAGAAGTAATAAAACCTGGCCTTATTAATAAGAAATTGTGGATCTTCATCCCTTTTACCATGACTTTTAAGAGGAAAGTTGGTCAGTTCAAGGAGTTTAATATAATCTAAAGAAATTATTGCATTTCGAAAGTCAATCCAAAAAGATTGAAAATCATCATTTGTTACCATCTGAGCCAGATTTTTGGAATTGTCTGTAATCATTGATTTACCTTGATTTCTAGTAGCATTTATACTGGATATTGTTAGTAATATTAGTAATAAGTAAATTGTTTTTTGCATATGGGTCTATGATTTACTGAGAACTGAGAACAATAAAAGCGGCTGAGGCCGCTTTTGATTTCGAGAAAATCAAATATTATCCAATAAGTTTTTCAATTATATACATATCCAAAGCCTCATAATTCCTCTCATTTACTAACTGGTTTATTTCTTTTTCATCAAGATTTCTTGATATTTCAAGCAAACGCAGGAATATTTTGCGACTATTCACTAAATGTTTTGTCGAGAATTCATATTTCTGCGTACGCATAGCTTTTACATCTAGTCCAACCCATTCACCATTTTTGCCATAATCGTATTTATCCAGAATTCTCACCTGATTAAATGCTCTCCTAATGTCTACAGATCCAAAAGACTTATCCTGGTCAAATTTCAATCCATTCTGGTCATTCAGGTGAACCGTCCAGAGTTTCTTAAATGCTAAAGCATAACCCATTTCATCTGAAGGATCAAGGCCGGCAAGAATGGCGTGCGCACTTTCAATGTTCACACCAACTCGTTCAGGATCAGTGCAAAGCTGCGATAAGGCAATTGCGTGGCCGGTAGTGGGAATATAAGAATGATCCATGGGTTCGTTGGGCTTGGGTTCGATACAAACCCTGATTTTAGAATCATACGCGAGCATCTGGTTAATTGCCTCAATGATTCTTTCAGTTGCAAACTTACTGTCTTTTGATTCCCGTATATAGGTTCCTTCCCGGGCAAGCCACAGAACCAATAAATCAGTTCCCAGCGTGTTTGCAATATCTATTGCCCGTTTGCTCCTATCCAGGGCATAACTTCTGCAAGCCGGGTCGTTAGATGTATATCCACCATCGATTGTACGTTCATCTTCCCATAACCTTGGGGCAACGAACTCTGCCAGCAATCCATGATCATCAAGTACTTTCTTAAGCTGTTTTGCCTTTTCAATGATCTGGTGAGGTTTATGATTATTTAAATCGGGAACGGCATCATCATCATGGAATTGAACCCCATCAAAACCAAGCTTTTTATACAGATTAAGCTTTTCAATAAATTCCATTGATTTGCGTACAGCCGGACCAAAAGGATCAGAACCTTCATGAATATTCCATGGGCCGAAAGTAAACCTGTAAATTCCTGCCATAAGGTATCTTTTTAATTGTTAATAATGAATTTAGTTACTCAAAAGTAAAGGTAGATTTTATATTTTTATAATAAGATCAATAGAGTTTATTGTTGACAATAATATTCACCTATTCGGAAACATTGGACTAAAGATTAGAAATCATGAAACAAAAACACTACATCTTAATAGTTTTATCCCTTTTTTTTGCCCATTTTATATATGGGCAGGATATCCCGGTAATTGTACAGGCCGAATCAGGTACTTTGGGAAGCGATTTCAGGATTGTTGATACACTCGGTGCCAGATCAGTTACCGTTAAAACCAATTTAGTAAATACTCTGTATCCAGGGAATAATGATCGGGTAATTACATATCAGTTAACTTTCCCGGATTCCGGCACCTATGATTTATATGCCCGTTTACTGGTTGGTAAAAATACCTTTGATGATGATAGCTATTTCTACGCTAATGGCTTTGGTACGAAAAATGCCACGACAAATGCTGACTGGATCAGGGCAAATGGTCTTGCAGTGATTGGTTACACGAATACTCTTGATGTTGTTGCTGGTTATGGAACAGCTTCAAATGGGATATGGAAATGGATTAATATGTCGAAGTATACTGGCGATTCACCTCCAATTACATTCCGGGTTGAACAGGGATTGCTTTCACAGACATTACAGATTGGTGCAAGGGAAAATGGTTTGTATATCGACAAATTTGTCTTCGGACGATCGGGTCTTTATTTTACTGTCTATAATCTTAACCGGGGGGAAGCTGGATCCATACTGCCTCCGGGAGAAACACCGTTAGGACCTCCGATTGCCGCCGGAAAATCAAAATTTCTGGGCTGTGCATGGAATTATGACCAGGCTCCTTATTTTGCAGGATACTGGAACCAGCTTTCCCCGGAAAATGCCGGTAAATGGGGAAGCGTGGAATACACCCGGGATATCATGAACTGGACTGTCATGGACTCTGCTTACAGGGTTACCAGGAAATACCATATGCCGATTAAGGTACATACTCTGATATGGGGTGCCCAGCAGCCTCCATGGATAGGTGCACTGGACACAGCCTTTCAACGGCAGGAGATCGAAGAGTGGTTTTCCGCACTGGCTAACAGGTATGATACTATTGAATACATCGATGTAGTAAACGAACCAATCCATAATGCTCCAAATGGCATGATCCCCTGGGGGACTACAACTCCAAATGTGAATTATGCAAAAGCCCTTGGTGGAGCAGGTGCAACAGGATGGGACTGGGTTATTACCTCATTCCGCCTGGCCCGCCAGTATTTCCCGGAGTCAAAACTGATAATAAATGAATATAGTGTTATTAATAGTACCACTACTACACAAAACTATATTGGAATAATCAATCTCCTAAAGGCTGAAAACCTGATTGATGGTATCGGGGAACAGGCACATGCTTTTACTACTTACGGGGTATCTGCTTCAACACTTAAAAATAATCTTGATCTTCTTGCAGCAACAGGACTTCCAATTTATCTGACAGAAGTGGATATTGATGGTCCCACAGACCTTGCCCAACTGCAGGAAATGCAAAGAGTCTTTCCCATTTTCTGGGAGCATCCTTCAGTTAAAGGGATAACATTCTGGGGATACAGGTATGGTCTATGGAGGCAGGAGCAGGGTGCCAATCTTATTACAAATGATGATACTGAGCGCCCGGCAATGACCTGGTTAAAAGCTTACGTCAACGACACTCTTACACTTACTCAATCCATAGAAGTCTCTGCCTCAGGCGGTATCGACTCAATTTTCACGGACGATCAGATTCAGATGACTGCCCTGGTATTACCTGCAAATACAACCATTCCGAATGTAACCTGGAGTGTTACTCCTACAGGTTTGGCGACCATTGATTCTTATGGAGTGCTGACTGCAATATCAGCCGGGACGTTTACTGTGAAAGCCACTGCCTGGGATGGATCCGGTGTTACAGGCACATTAGATATTATGGTTTCAGATATACTCACTCAATCTATAACCATTTCTTCCAGCGGTAATCAGGATTCTATTTTCGTGGGCGAAAAACTTCAGATGAATGCACTGGTCATGCCACAGAATGCTACCAATCCTGCATTTACATGGAGTGTAACTCCTTCCGGACTGGCACAAATCAGTCCCAATGGGCTTTTAACTGCCATAGTCAGTGGAAAAGTAACTGTAATTGCAACGGCCAATGATGAGTCTGGTGTATATGGTAGTCTGGATATAACTATTACAGAAAAAAATACCAATTCAATATACTACCTGAATTTTGAGAAAATCATAGTTTATCCCAATCCGGTTGTGAATGGAAATTTTACAATCCGGGGGATTGAGAAGATAAAGCAAATTGAGCTGATCGATTTGGTTGGAGCCAAAGTGGCCGGATTCACCAATTTAAACCAGCCCTCCATAAACATAAATATAAATATAAAACCCGGAATTTATATTCTCAGGTTTTTTGACTGTCAACAGGCTGTTTATAAAAGAATTATTATTAACTGAAAACGCCAAACATATATACCTCAATTACATTTTAAACTTTGTAGGATATTACCAGAGTATTTATAAAAAAAGTCTTTAATGGATATGCAACACTTTCTGTTAATTTAAAAGATAATAATAATCTTATTTGATCTTGTTGTTTTCAGAAACAACAGACTTTCTACCTATTCTTGCTCCTATTATTGATGCAATTATTGATAGTACCACTATACCACAAAGAAAAAGCAAGTCTCTCAAATTAATATCTTCCCCAACAACAGCCATAACAACAGCCATAATAATAAAAAGAGCATTAATTATAAGCAGGACATACCAAATGCTTTTGGGATTTTGCTTAACTATGAAAAAGCAACAAATGGCATTTACAACACCAACCGTGGTCCAGATTAATGCCTCTCCTGTAGCACTTTCACCCAACGTATCAGGAAGAGCCATGATAAGGATTAATTCTATGAGAAAAATAAACAATGCAGATGCCCAACTTGGGATTCCCGATAAAAACGACTTCTTTTTATTAGTATTGCTGCCCGTCATCAAATCTCTTACACTTTTTTTATACCAGGCATCAGTTCCGTGACCATTACTTATAAGTTTTCGTTCTGCTGAATGCAGGGGTGTGACGTAACGTTGCACCCCTTTTTTAATTACAGGAAAAGGAATATAATTAATTGCTGCATGACGATTATAAGTCTAACTTACGAGACATTTGACTTATATAATAATTTTAGCGTAACTTTATTTAAATAAAGTTCTTTTGCATAATTCGACTTAACTGAAGATTAATTAATCCTGAAACAACAGACCTCAGATGAAAATTATAAAACATAATCCCATGAAAAGGAATATTTTTTATCTGGCATCTTTGGTATTGATTCTTAAGTTTGCAACATTAAGTGCATTTGCACAGCAATCTGGCTGGTTTTGGTCAGAACCTTTACCCCAGGGGAATGAACTGTATGGTGTCGATTTTATAAATAGTAATACCGGATTTGCGGTAGGTGGTTCAAGGACCATAATAAAGACAACTGATGGAGGGAGCACCTGGAAAGTTGTTAATTGTGGTAGTTCTGAATCTTTGAATGCAGTTCATTTCCCCAATGCTTCCACCGGTTACGCAGTGGGAGGTAATGGTTTAATATTAAAAACCGTAAACGGAGGGAATACCTGGGTTGCTCTGACAAGCGGAACAACCAGCATTCTTTATTCGGTATTTTTCACGGATGCTGACACAGGTCATGCAGTTGGAACTTCCGGTATTGTTCTCAAAACTACTGATGGTGGTATAACATGGAGCTCACAAAAACTTTCGACGACAGGAAGATTAACATCCGTCCATTTTCCTACCCCAACCATTGGGTATATAGCATGTCATGATGGCCAGATATTTAAAACAACCGATGGAGGATTAACCTGGCACAGCAAAAATCCAAGTTATACTTCTGAAAGATACTCCGTATTTTTCGTCGATGCCAATATTGGATATTCCGCGGGGGACTTGGGATGGATTTTCAAAACAACTGATGGGGGAGAGAACTGGTCTCTTCAGTCAAGTGGAACTGATGTCATATTAAGATCCATAACTTTTACAAATTCTGATGTTGGTCTTGCTGTAGGATACTATAAAACAATTCTAAAGACGGATGATGGCGGAGCAAATTGGGTCGAACAGACAATTCCTCAAGGTACTCTGACTTCAGTATGCATGGTTGATCAGGATAATGCATTTATGGTAGGTCGTGATGCTGAAATCTTTAAGACAACTGATGGTGGTACAAATTGGATAAGTTTATTGCATCAATCCACATCGGTTATGTTGAAGGATATTGTTTTCCCAAGCTTAAACACCGGATATGTTATTGGTTTTGATGGGACAGTATTAAAAACAACTGATCAGGGAGTTACCTGGGAAAATCTGCCCAGCGGATTTACATACGAACAATTTTTTGCAACCTTTTTTACCAGTGAGAATACCGGATATATTGTCACTCAAAATGGAAGTATCCTTAAAACAACGGATGGTGGTGAAACCTGGATCGCTCAAACGAGCGGGACAGCGGAGCCACTGAGTTCTGTCTTTTTCACAGATCCAAACAATGGTTATGTTGTCGGATATGATGGTATTTTTAAAACATTGAATGCTGGAACTACCTGGACAAATGTTAAAAACGATATAACTAATTCGTTAAAATCAGTTTATTTTCCGAGTGCCAGTACAGGTTATTCTGTTGGTGATAATGGTGCAATCTATAAGACAATTGATGCGGGATTGAATTGGAATGAACAGGTTAGCGGAACTGAGGAATATCTGGTAGCTTTATTCTTTACAGACACAATAACGGGCTATGCCGTTGGAGGGAACGGGACTATTCTTAAAACCATCGATGGGGGCACAAATTGGATCCCTCAAAACAGCGAATCTGCCGTTTATTTTAATGATGTGTTTTTTACAGACGCTTCTACAGGGTACATTATAGGGAGTAATTTTGCAACCATTTTGAAGACAACTGATGGTGGTGTGAATTGGATTATGCAGGAGTGTTGTACAACTGCCGGCTCAAGTTCAATCTTTTTCTCAAATGCTCTCACGGGTTATATTGTTGGATCGAATGGTATAATTATTAAAACCACTTCAGGAGGCTTATCAGCGATTGAAAATCCATTTCCCAGTAATCCATTAAGTTATACTAACCTGCAAAATTATCCCAATCCCTTCAACGAATCTACAACCCTGATCTTTGACAATCCTGAAGGGTATCAATATAAATTATACATTATGGATCTCTCAGGAAAGATATGCCGTATTATCGATGATATAACTACCTCTGAGTATTTCCTGGAGAAAGGAGACTTAAAGGAAGGATTTTATTTTGTTGAACTCAAAGGACCTAATATTTATAGAGGGAAGATTATTATAGAATAAACAACTCAACATACGAACATAGATAATCAAATTGAGACAGCAGCATACAGATTTCTTTGCAAATTTTCGACAAAGCTTTCTTATCAGGTTAATTACAATTCCAACCTTCACTTTCTAATTGCTCGATTTCATGGTCACCGCAACCAGTTGTTTCCATTAGTTTACCCTTGTTATCATAAGCTGTGCAAGTCTCACATTGAAAAACATACTCAAGTACTTCACAAGAATTAAAACTTAGTAAAATAAAAAGAAGCAACAGACTAATAATTATTTTGAAAAGGACCTTTATTATTCTCATAGTCAAATTTTTGATTTGTTTTAAATCACTATTAAAGTTATATCAATAAAAAACCAAAGGCAAATAAATCTTTGTAAATCGTAATGTTTAGTCATAAAATGTAATTATTTACAGCACTTTGATATTTTTAAATTAGGAAGATAGCACAATCCCAAATCCAACTGAGAACTGATCCTGATAAATATCAGGACAGGGAACCGAAAACAACAAAAGCGGCCTCAGCCGCTTTTGTATGTGATCCCGAAGGGACTCGAACCCCCAACTTTCAGAACCGGAATCTGACGTTCTATCCAATTGAACTACGGGACCAACCTCGAAAAAAACGAAATACCGAAAACTGAGAACCGATCTTACCCCAAACCCTTCACCCACACCAACCTGGAACCTGAAACCCGGAACTCAGAACCACTCAGGTGAATTCGTGGACAAAATTATAAAAATTAATCTCAGTCAGATGATTTCTTCTTTCGAACTTTCTTACTTTTGTAATTCTTTTGAAATTAAGATACCCTGCAGGGAGAAATCATTTTACAAGATGGAGTACAACTTTTCCGACATAGAAAAAAAGTGGCAGAACTATTGGGAGGAGAATAAAACTTTCAGCGTTAAGGAAGTCTCCAGTAAACCAAAATATTATGTGCTCGATATGTATCCCTACCCGTCGGGAAGCGGTCTGCATGTAGGACATCCGGAAGGATATACGGCAACAGACATCATAGCAAGGTATAAAAGAATGAAAGGCTTTAATGTGCTCCACCCTATGGGTTGGGACGCATTCGGACTGCCGGCCGAACAATACGCCATACAGACAGGCACTCATCCTGCAATTATCACTAATCAGAACTGTGCTACATTCAGGAAACAGATTAAATCACTGGGACTGGCTTATGACTGGGACCGGGAGATCAATACTACAGATCCGGGATATTATAAATGGACCCAGTGGATCTTTATCCGGCTTTATAATACATGGTTTGATAAGGAAAAGCAAAAGGGAAGGCCAATCAGTGAACTCCCTGTCCCAAATGAGATCCGTGAAAAAGGTAAACTGGCTGTCAGAAATTATACTGATGATAACCGCCTTGCCTATTATTCCGATGCCAGCGTCTGGTATTGTGAAAGCTGTAAGATTGTCTGCGCCAATGAAGAGGTACTTAATGACGGTACTCACGAAAAATGCGGAAATCCTGTAATCAAAAAGACACTGAAACAGTGGCTGCTCAGGATACCATTATATGCAGAAAGGTTATTATCCGGACTTGATGACCTCGACTGGCCCCAGGGGATCAAGGACCAGCAGAAAAACTGGATCGGGCGTTCAGTAGGTGCGGAAGTCGATTTTCAGCTGGATGGCCTTGAGGAAAAACTGAGGGTATTTACTACACGTCCCGATACGCTTTTCGGCGCAACATATATGGTCGTTGCTCCTGAACATCCCCTGTTAGATAAAATCAAATTATCAGAAAAAGCAGGTGAAATTGATAATTATATCCGCTCATCTGCTAAAAAATCAGACCTTGAACGCACCGACCTTGCCAAGGAAAAAACGGGTGTCTTCACCGGGCGGTATGCAATCAATCCGGTAAATAATAAAAGGATCCCAATATGGATCGCTGATTATGTGATCATGGGCTATGGCACAGGCGCTATAATGGCTGTCCCGGCACACGATACACGTGACTTTGAATTCGCTGAAAAATTCAGTATCCAGATCGTATGTATTATGGATCCGGTTGATGCAGATCCGATTTTACGTGATAAAGTTTTGAAATCAAGTGCTTGCTGGACAGAAGATGGAATGTATATTAATTCTTCATCCGCTGAAACCGGTCTGAATATAAACGGGATGAATAAGGAAACCGGAATAAGCATTGTTATAAAATGGCTTGAAGAAAAAGGCCTTGGCTGCTATGCAGTTAACTATAAGATCCGCGACTGGCTGTTCAGCAGGCAGAGATACTGGGGCGAACCTATCCCTGTCATACATTGGGAAGATGGTGAAATATCTGTCCTTAAGGAAGATGAACTGCCGCTGGAGCTTCCGGAAATCCAGAATTACCAGCCCGGCCGGCAAGGCGAATCACCTCTCGCCAATGCAACTGAATGGCTGAAAGTTGTAGACAAAAACGGGAGGAAAGGCCTCCGTGAGACCAACACCATGCCCCAGTGGGCGGGATCATGCTGGTATTATTTAAGATATCTCGATCCCACAAACAACAGGGAAATTTTCGACAAAAAGAAGGAAAAATACTGGATGCCTGTGGATCAATACATTGGCGGCGCAGAACATGCGGTCTTGCATTTACTTTACAGCCGCTTCTGGCATAAAGTACTGTTTGACCTGGGTATTGCATCAACAGACGAACCTTTCCCCAAATTATTCAACCAGGGAATGATACTTGCCTTTGCGTATGAATCATCCACTGGCGCGAAAGTACCCAGCGATGAGGTGGAGGAGAGAGATGACAGGTTTTTTCATAATAAATCAGGTGAAGAGGTGACACAGATAGTGGCAAAAATGTCCAAATCGCTTAAAAATGTGATAAATCCGGATGATGTCACCAAAAATTACGGGGCTGATTCAATGCGCCTGTATGAAATGTTTATGGGCCCGCTTGAGGCAACCAAGCCATGGTCGGAAAACGGGATAAAAGGTGTGTTTAATTTTCTCGGTAAGGTCTGCAGGTTTTTTGGAAGTCCGGAAAATTTAACCCCGGATACTGAAGAAGATGCAGAGATTCTCAAATCGCTCCACCAGACCATCAAAAAAGCGGAAAATGACATTGACGGCCTGCGGTTTAATACTTCAGTCGCCCAGATGATGATCTTTACGAATCTCTGTGTTAAAAAAGGCAAATTAACAATGAAGACCGCGGAAACTTTTATTAAGGTGCTTGCCCCGTTTGCTCCGCACCTCGCTGAGGAAATCTGGGAAGTGCTGGGGCATACCCCTTCAATATCCGATCAGCCGTGGCCTGTATACAATGATGCCTATCTGATTGAGGATAAATTTGAATACCCGGTTGCTTTCAATGGCAAGCTCAGATTCCATATTGAACTCCCGCTCACAATGAGCAAAGAAGATATCGAAAAAGCAGTGCTCAATGACGAAAAGGCCACTAAATGGCTGGATGGGAAAACGCCTGAAAAAGTCATTGTTGTCCCCGGCAAAATCGTCAACGTGGTCATCTAACAACACCTGCCTTTGAAATTCAGGTATCTCATACTTGCTATATTTTCAGTTCTCCTGATCATTCTGGTCGCGGCATATTTCCTCATTATTAAACCTGTCTCGGATCTGCAGAAAAATCCCAATCAGTCTTCCGACAGCCTGCTGGCGCCTCCTCCGGTCATGACCGAATACGGACTGCCGGTCGATTCGTTTATCATTATTTCGGGCAAGATCCGCAAAAACCAGGTCCTTTCAGACCTGTTTTATACACATAACATCAGCAATCAGCAGGTTAATGAATTTATACAGGCATCTGAAGGAATTTTTAATCTGCGGAAAATCCGTTATGGTAATCCTTATAAGTTTTTTTGCTCACGAGACAGTCTGCCTGAAGTAGAATACTTCGTGTATGAAAATACTCCCATCGAATATTTCCTGGCCGACTTTACATATCCTGTCAGGGTAACCCGCCAGGAAAAAGAGGTCAGGACAGAAACCAGGGAGACAGGGGGAGAAATAGATTTCTCATTATGGATGACCACACAGGAACTGGATCTCGATCCTATGCTGTCCATCGAATTATCTGAAATTTTTGCATGGACGGTTGATTTCTTTGCCATCCAGAAAGGCGACAGTTTTAAGATAATCTATGATGAGCTTTATGTTGATACAGCATATATCGGGATGGGCAAAATACACGGAGCCTGGTTCCATAATGCCGGAAGGAGTTTCTATGCCATCCCGTTTGTGCAGGATAGTGTGGAATCCTATTTCGACCAGGACGGGAACAGCCTGAGAAGGCAATTTCTCAAATCCCCTGTCAGGTATTCCAGGATTGGCTCAAGATATTCTCACAGCCGGATGCATCCCATTCTCCGGATCCGTCGTCCTCATTACGGGGTCGATTATTCAGCACCCATTGGCACACCCGTATATGCAGTAGGTGACGGCAAAGTGATTGAGAAAGGGAATAAATCTGAAGCAGGGAATATGATAAGGATCAGACATAACAGTGTCTATTCCACAGCCTATCTCCACCTCTCCTATTATGCAAAAGGAATTGAATCAGGTAAAACAGTAAAACAGGGAGATGTAATTGGATACGTAGGAAGTTCCGGCCTTTCAACCGGTCCCCATCTTGATTTCAGGTTCTACAAAAACGGCTATCCCGTCGATCCCCTCAAAGTCGAAGCTCCCCCGGTCGAACCCATCCACGAAGAAAACAGACAACTCTACGATTCCGTCAAAGCAGTAATAATGCAAAGGCTGGATCAGATCAAAATATTTACAGATTCAAAGATTCCAGATTAGAAGATTCATAAGATTTATATGGTTTATAAGATTATCAGATTATCAGATTTTTGAGGTTTGTAAGATTCTTCAGGTAGTACAGATCAGGAAAAGTCCCAGATTAAAAAATTAAAGATTTATCAGAAAATTTTAAAAAAATGGGGCTGTGTTGCAACAACATTTGTATGTGGAATTTAGAGATCAAAAAATCAGAGAGCAGAAAATTTAAAGGTGGGGCTGTGTCATATTGACATTTAAATGTTGAAATACCAGAAGACTTAAAATAAATAAAATTATTACTCCTCCGCATATTTACTCTGAATCAAAGCGATAATCGGCGCTTTCAGTTAAATGGAAAGATGACACAGCCCCACCTAAATTTTCTGCCAGATCTTTAATCTTTTAATCCCGTGACAAGCTTTTCAATGACCTCCGGATAATGCTTATACTCAAGCTGATGCACCCTCTGTGCCAGGGAATCAGGAGTATCATATTGTAACACTTCACATTTTGCCTGGAAGATTATATTGCCTTCATCGTACTTCTCATTTACAAAGTGAATGGATATACCTGATTCTTTATCTCCGCTTTTAAGGACAGCCTCATGCACACAAGCCCCATACATACCCTTGCCACCGTACTTTGGCAGCAAAGCGGGATGGATATTGATGATCCTTCCGGGATATGCCATTATCAGGTTCCCAGGGACCATCCATAAAAATCCTGCAAGTACTATAAAATCAATTTTCTCTTTTTTCAATAATTTAATTATGTCATTAGTTTCATTAAAAGAATGCCTGTCAAATACGATTGAGGGCACATTCAGTTTTCTCGCACGCTCCAGTACATAAGCATCAGACTTATTCGAAAGTATCAGTGACACAGCTATTTGCAGATGATTTGAGAAATATTCAATAATTCTCTGGGCATTGGTGCCCGAACCGGAAGCAAAAATTGCTATCTTCCTCTTACTCATTTAATTATAATTTAAATAAAGTATTTTTTCAAGCAAGAACTGTTAATTTTTAACCAAATTTGACTAAAAGAAAGCAAAATATCTTATTTTTACCTGAAGAAAAAACCAAATTATTTGTTTTTAAATAAGAATTCCATTTCTTTGCAAAGTTTTTCTTTAAGTTAATCTTAACTATAACTAAAATTTACTGCTATGTCAGACATTGCATCCAGAGTTAAAGCAATTATCGTTGACAAACTAGGTGTCGATGAAAGTGAAGTCACTGCTGAAGCCAGTTTCACCAACGATCTCGGAGCCGATTCACTTGATACCGTAGAATTAATTATGGAATTCGAAAAAGAATTCAACATCGGTATACCTGATGATCAGGCTGAAAGCATTAGCACTGTTGGAGAAGCAATCAAATACATTGAAGAAAACGCAAAGTAATTTCTTCTAAAAATCCCTTCACATATGGAACTTAAACGGGTTGTGGTGACCGGCCTTGGGGCCATCACCCCAATAGGTAATAATATTAAGGAATATTGGGAGGGACTTATTAACGGTGTAAGCGGGGCTGAACTTATTACTCGTTTCAACACTGAAAACCACAAGACGAAATTTGCCTGTCAGGTAAAAAATTTCGATCCTGCTCAGCATTTTGACCGGAAGGAGATCAGATCGCTTGATCTCTTTGCCCAGTATGCGCTTGTTGCTGCCAAAGAAGCCATAACGGATTCCGGTATTGATCCCCAGAAGGTTGACACAAATCGTGTTGGCGTTATATGGACATCCGGTACCGGAGGAATCTCAACTTTCCAGGAAGAATTGGAGGACTTTTTCAAAGGTGGTAAGATACCCAGGTTTAGTCCTTTTTTTATTCCTAAAATGATCGCTGATATTGCGGCCGGATTAATTTCCATAAAATATGGATTCCGGGGGCCAAATTTTGCCACAGTCTCTGCCTGCGCTTCTTCTACGCATGCTATTATTGACGCAGTTACCTATATACGTATTGGATGGGCAGATATTATTGTTGCTGGTGGAAGTGAAGCTACCATAATTGAAGCCGGAGTGGCTGGTTTTAATGCTATGAGAGCCATGTCAACATTCAATGAGGATTACAAAAGGGCATCACGTCCTTTTGATAAGGACCGCGATGGTTTCGTTATGGGTGAAGGAGGGGCTGGCCTGGTACTTGAAGAATATGAACATGCTGTAAGAAGGGGTGCTCCGATCTATGCCGAAGTGGCTGGTGCAGGCATGTCAGCTGATGCCTATCATCTCACAGCTCCCCATCCCGAAGGGCTGGGTGCAAAACTGGTCATGATCAATGCACTTCGGGATGCCGGTATGCAACCTGAGGATATCGATTATATTAATGTCCACGGAACAGCTACTCCTCTTGGGGATATTTCTGAGACTAAAGCGATAAAAAATGTTTTTGGGGAACATGCCTATAAGCTGAATATCAGCGGGACAAAATCAATGACTGGCCATTTGCTTGGTGCCGCAGGCGCTGTTGAGGCAATTGCAACTGTGCTTGCAACTAAAAATGATATCATACCTCCGACAATAAATTTCAGGACACCGGATCCCGAAATTGATGAGAAATTAAATATTACTCCAAATACAGCGCAAAAAAGAATAATACAGGCCGCCCTTAGTAATACTTTTGGTTTTGGCGGACATAATACATCGGTAATTTTTAAAAAAATCTCCTGATTACTTTGTCTCGGGTACTTTTTCAGTTGATGCGCTTACCAATCTCTGGTAAGAGTAGTGCTTATAACCAGTTCAGAAAGATTACAGGATTTCTGCCTGGCAAACTGGATTTATATGAACTGGCAATAACTCATAAATCTGCGTGTCTTACTCTGTCTGACGGAACATCTTTAAATAATGAACGCCTTGAATACCTTGGGGATGCAATTTTGAATGCTATCATTGCGGATTACCTGTACCTGCAATTCCCTGAAAGCGATGAGGGATTTCTTACCCAGCTGAGGTCTAAAATAGTAAAGCGGAAAGAATTAAATAAACTGGCTTATCTGCTGGGGATTTCACCGCTTATTGTTACAAACAGAAATCAGCACCAGGAGAAAATGAACTTACTGGGGAATGCCCTTGAAGCAATTATAGGTGCGATCTACCTTGATAAAGGTTATTACAGGGCAAAAAAATTCGTTATTACTAAAATATTAGACAAGCACCTCGATCTTGAAAGAATTGCCAGAAAGGAGTCGGATTTTAAAAGCAGGATCATCGAGTGGGCACAGAAGAACAAAAAGGAGATCTCATTCGTCAGCCAGGAAAGTTCCGATGAAGGCCGTGATACTGTCTTTATCTCGCGGGTAGTATTATATGATCAGGAATTAGGATCAGGTACAGGTTACTCTAAAAAAGATGCAGAGCAAAGAGCAGCAGAAGAAGCACTTGAAAAAATAGCTCACTGATTGACAAAGAAATTACATAAACTGGTTGTTGAAGATGATTTTAACTTCCTGCTTATAGGAATTTCATCTCATGAGAATGATTACAGGCTGACCTGGGCTGTTAATACTCATTTAAAAATGGCATTTAAGCGTTCGGATAATCTGCAGGTTCAGAATCCGCGGATAAAAGAAGCCCAGGAGTTCTCCCTGTATCAATTTACAGATCCGGAAACACAGCTTCATTATGATCTTCTCTCTAATCGTTGTGATAATGGTTTTCTTCTGGAAGAAATGAAAAACATCGATTACATAATCAAAATATCCGGTGATGTAAGAAGTAATTTCCCTGCCCAGTTTGTTAATAAACTTAAAAAAATTAATATCATTACCACCGCCTTCGAGATCGATTCCTCAACTCTGAAATCAAAGAAAAAATTAGTTTTCTAAAGATTTATTCCACTAAATTGCATCAATTCAAATTTCAACTTTAAAAAATATTCCGGTCATGAATAAAAAAGAAGAATTCCTTAGGCATATTACAGATGGTTACACCTGCGGAGGAGATCATATAATATTGGGAGGAGCAATGCTTGATGGGGAAGCCATTGCAGACGCCCATATCAAAGTGCCTCTTAAAACCATGAACCGGCATGGGCTTATAGCCGGGGCAACAGGTACAGGAAAAACCAAGACACTCCAGGTCATATCTGAACAACTTTCAGAAAAAGGGATTCCTGTCCTTGTAATGGATATCAAGGGGGACCTGAGTGGTATTGCAAAACCGGGCGAAGAAAAGCCTTTCATTACAGATAGGCATGCAAAAATTAATTTGCCATATTCAGTGAAAGCTTTTCCAGTCGAGCTGATGTCGTTGTCACAGCAGGATGGAGTTCGCATGCGAGCTACAATATCTGAGTTTGGGCCCGTTTTGTTCTCCCGTATTCTTGACTTAAACGATACCCAGGCAGGTATTCTGTCAATAATTTTCAAATATTGTGACGATAATCAGATGGCTCTTCTCGATCTGAAAGACATAAAGAAAGTTATCCAGTTCGTTACAGAGGAAGGCAAGCAAGATCTTGAACGTGAATATGGAAAAATTTCCACTTCTTCCACCGGGATAATACTTCGGAAGATCGTTGAGCTTGAACAGCAGGATGCCGACCTCTTCTTCGGGGAACTTTCTTTCGATATTAAAGATCTGATGAGAGTTGATAAGAATGGGAACGGGTATATCAATATAATAAGACTGACTGATATCCAGGATAAGCCAAAACTCTTTTCGACCTTTATGCTATGCATGCTGGCCGAGGTTTACAGCCAGATGCCTGAAAAGGGAGATGCTGATAAGCCTGAACTAGTGATTTTCATTGATGAAGCACATCTGATTTTCAACCAGGCGAGCAAAGCTCTCCTGGAGCAGATTGAAACTATTGTTAAACTGATCCGTTCCAAAGGGATCGGTGTATTCTTTGTCACACAGAACCCGATGGATGTACCCAATAGTGTCCTCGCTCAGCTCGGACTGAAAATTCAGCATGCCCTCAGAGCCTTCACTGCAATAGACCGCAAAGCTATTAAGCTGACTGCTGAAAATTTTCCGCTCTCAGACTACTACAAAACAGACGTGGTGTTAACATCTCTCGGGACCGGTGAAGCGCTTGTAACAGCCCTTAACGAGAAGGGTATACCAACGCCGCTTGCGGCTACCATGGTAAGGGCTCCTCAGAGCAGAATGGATATTTTATCACCCGAAGAAATAGCATCAATTAACTATTCATCAGAACTGGTAAAAAAATACAACCAGGTAGTTGACCGGGAAAGTGCTTATGAACTCCTGAGCAAAAAAATTGAAGCTATTGAAAAAGAAGAAGAACAGCAGGCAGCAAGAAAAGAATGGGAAACGGGGACAAGACGGACTTCAAAAACCCCTCAGCGGACAACTTACAGCAGAAGCAGAAGAACCGCTACAAACCCGGTGGTGAAAGTTCTCACTAGTGCTACATTTATAAGAGGTGTGCTTGGTATACTTAAGAAAACTATGAAATAAGACCCGGCAGACAACTAGAAGTTATTTCCTGCAGATAACTATAAATTCTTGTGAATCTCCTGTCAGATCACCTTCTTCAAAATTTCCGTATATTTTTTCCAGGGTAAGTTTTGAACGGGCAATAAGATGTTCAAGTTCAAAACGAAAATAGAACCTGAATTTAAAATTCCACATCTCCACTCTTTCCCTTCCATCCTGATCCCACTTAAAGGTCATCGTTATATCGCTTATCTGATTAACAATATCAGCCTTCATTGTAACTATTCGTGAGATCTTTTTCCCCGGTTCAAATTCACCTTTAAAATCAGTCACATTTTCTAATCCTGAAGCTATCATGCCGGGATTCGGAACATAAACATCAAAAATCAACCGCCCATTATCACTGAGATGTTCAAAGGCATTGTTCAGAGCAGACAACTGTTCTTCCACTGTCAGCAAATGTGAATAAACCCTGAACGGGACAATTATCAGGTCAAACTTAAAAGGAAACCGAAAGTTCGTCGCACTCTGGATACTTATTCTTTTATGATGTTCAGACTGGATCTTTCCCAGAAGGACATTTACCATGCTTTTACTGATATCAATCCCGTATATATCAGCCCCCAGTTCTATTGCCTGGCTGAAAAAACGGCCGGTTCCGCAACCAATTTCCAGCACAGGACCTCTGGTCTGCCGTATCCGCTTCAGATAAAAATCCGTGTCCACATGGGACCGTATGGAATCATAAATGATGTCATAAAACTTTGCAACATACACTGGATAATCCATAAACTGTTGTTTTTGATTATATCTTTATATAATCGCTATGGTTGCAGGGCTGCAGGGCTTCATGGGTACAATGCCGTCGACTTAACCCGATTGAACGCTGGCTCAATTTTAATGATTGCCTCACACCATTCATGCAAATTCCAATCGCTAAATTCGAT
>Ga0105095_10000311_pt1 | contig 23024 bp, 23 predicted proteins | sample PPLLak2March2015_2_FD_79180 | JGI IMG/M metagenome (GOLD analysis project Ga0105095, IMG submission 79180) | Freshwater sediment microbial communities from Prairie Pothole Lake near Jamestown, North Dakota, USA - PPLs Lake P8 Core (3) Depth... | ecosystem: Environmental > Aquatic > Freshwater >...
CGAGATCCAGAGGCCAACGATGACCTAAGGCAGGTGTCTCATGGGTCCGTCTCCCTTCCTCACTGAAGACGCAAAACGGGTCCGAAGCCGGCCACCCGGGCTGCCCGGAGTCGGATACAATAGGCGCGCGTTCGCCAGGGAAGGAGCTGACCCATGGAATCTCGAGTGTCGCGTCGAGGCTTCCTCGGTACCACGGCTGGAGGTGCTTTCGGTATGAGTCTTCTAGCGCGCCGCGCCGGCGCGGCTGCCGCTTCCTACGACGCCATTCCCTTGAAGACCCCCATGAGCCTCTGGGATCTGCCGACGCCCGCGCTGGTGATCGACGAGGAGGCGATGGAGTCGAACCTGAACAAGATGGCTTCCTTCTATGAGGGGAAGAAGGCGAAGCTCCGCCCTCATACCAAGACCCACAAGTGTCCGATTCTCGCGAAGAAGCAGATCGCGAAGGGCGCCGTCGGGGTCTGCGCCGCGAAGGTGGGCGAGGCGGAGGTGATGGTCGAGGCGGGCATCGAGAACGTCCTCATAACCTCTCCCGTCGTCACCGCGGACAAGATCGAACGAGTCCTCGCCCTCGCGCGGAAGAGCCCCGGCGTCGCGATCGTCGTCGACCAGGAGAAGAACGTCCGCGACTACGACGACGCCGCCCGCGCCGCCGGGGTCACGCTCCCGGTCCTCATCGACCTCAACGTCGGCACCGACCGCACGGGAATCGCCCTCGGAAAGCCCGCGCTCGACCTCGCCGAGACGATCCGCAAGAGCTCGTCGTTGAAGTTCCTGGGACTCCAGGCCTATGCCGGCCACCTGCAGCACCTGCGGGGCTTCGACTACCGCCGGCAGGCGTCGGAAGCGACGATGGGCCGCGCCGTCGAGCTCAGGCGCGCTCTCGAGAAAGCGGGCTTCGACGTTCCCATCCTCACCGGCGGAGGCACCGGGACGTACAACATCGACTCCGAGATCGACGGAATCACCGACGTCCAGGTCGGGTCGTACCTCTTCATGGACGTCAACTACCGGAACGTGGGGGGACAGAACGGCCCGATCTACGACGACTTCCTTCCGTCGCTTCTCGTTCTCGCGACCGCGATCAGCCAGCCGGCGAAGGGCCGCATCACCATCGACGCCGGCTACAAGGCCTTCGCCACCGATCAGGAGCCGCCGGATCCTCTCAGCCTGCCGGGAGTCACCTATCGCTGGGGCGGCGACGAGCACGGCATCCTCGAGTTCCGCGATCCTCGGGGTCCGGGAGAAGTGAAGCTCGGCGACAAGGTGCTCCTCATCGCGTCCCATTGCGACCCGACGGTCAACCTCTACGACCACTACTATCCGTACCGGAACGAGAGGGTCGAGGAGATGTGGCCCATTTCCGCCCGTGGTCGGTCGCAGTAGGATCGTCGCGGTCCTCATCGCCTGCGCGGCCTCGAGCGTCGAAGCGCAGACGCCTCGGATTCGAGCGCTACGTTCCCGCTAGCGGCAGCTGGACCACGAAGACGGAACCCTCGCCTACCGCGCTTTCGACGGAGACCACGCCGCGGTGCCAATCGACGATTCGGGCCACGATGGCGAGTCCCAGGCCCGCCCCTCCGGTTCGACGATCGCGGGAGGGGTCCGCGCGGTAGAAGCGCTCGAAGATCCGCTCTGTTTCCGAGGCGGGTATCCCGGCGCCGGTATCGCGGACCCGGAGCCGCACCGAGCCGTCGTTTCTCTCGAGAGCGACGCTCACCCTGCCTCCGCGGTCCGTGTACTTCAGCGCGTTGTCGAGAAGGTTCTGGAGCACGCGCCGAAGCTCGGAGCGCTCGCCCTCCACCGGAGCGGCCGCGAGGTCCGCCACCTCGAGGTCTATCCCTTTCGACTCGGCCATCGGCCGGAACTGCTCGACGGTCTCTACCACCACGTCGGCGAGATCCACGGGCAAACGCTGCGAAGGCCCGGACTCGAGTCGGGACAAGGTCAGGAGATCCTCGACCATGGTTTTGAGAGTGTCGATCTCTTCGAGCTGGCTCCGCACGAGAGCCGCCGCCTGCGGGTCGAGCGCGCCCGAGGAGAGGGCCGATTGCGCCTGCAGCTTGAGGACCGTGAGCGGCGTCCGCAGCTCGTGCGAAGCATCGGCGGTGAATTGCCGGAGCTCCAGTACGGCTCCTTCGAGCCGGTCCAGCATCTGGTTGAAGGACGTCCGCACCCGCTCCGCCTCCGCGTACGCCCGCTGCGGCTGCGGCAGTCTTTCGGAGAGATTCTCTTCGTGAACCTGCTCCGCCGCGTTGCCGATCGCGGCGAGAGGGGCCGTCGCCTTCGCCGCGAGCGCGCGAGCGAGGAGCGCCGCCAGGGCGAGCCCGAAAGCCCCGGAGACCGCCATCACCGCTCGGAGATTACGACGGGCCTTGTGCTGGCTCGTGGCGGGAACGCCGACTCCGAGCGTGAAGCCGCGGAAGACGCGTTCCTCGACCCAGTACTCTCCCTCGAGCTCCCGTAATCGAGCGGCGGACAGGCCCTGAGAACGAAAGAGGTTCCGATCGTTCTCGAGGACCTCCATGAGCACGCCGGTGCGCGAGCCCAGGTGCTCCGTCATTTCTTCCAGGAGGAAATCGCGGCCGCCCACCTCGTGGTCGGCCATGAAGTCCTCGAGCCACGAAAGCTCCCGCGCCGCCGTCCTACGAAGCTCGGAGCGAAGGCTTCGCCAGAGGAGGAGGTCGATGGCGGTGAAGCTCAGGAGGAGAAGCGCCGCTTCGAAGAGGAACGCGGTGAGCGCCACTGTTCCTCGAAGGCTCCTAGGATTCATGACCTCCCTCGCGAAGCACGTAGCCCAGGCCCCGGACGGTAGCCAGAAGCTTGGGCGCGAAATCTTCGTCGATCTTGGATCTCAGGTAGTTCACGTAGACGTCGACGATCTTGAGGTTCCCGGTGAAATCGCTCGACCACACGTGGTCGTAGATCACGTCGCGCGTCAAGACCCGGCCCTTGTTTCGAAGGAGAAACTCGAGCAGCTGGTACTCGCGCGCAGTAAGCGTGAGCGAGCGGCCGGCGCGGACCACGCTCTTCGCGGCCGGGTCGAGAACCAGGTCGGCGATGCGGAGAAGTGCGGAGCGATCGGAAGCGTCCCTCCGGAGGAGAGCCCGAATCCGCGCGAGGAGCTCCTCGAGCTCGAAGGGCTTCGCCACGTAGTCGTCGGCGCCGCAGTCGAGGCCCCGGACCTTGCTCCTCGTGTCCTCGCGGGCGGTCAGCATGAGAATCGGTGCGCGGAAACGGTCGTCTCGGAGCCGCCTCAGCACCTGGAACCCGTCGAGCTTCGGGAGCATGACATCGAGGAGCACCAGGTCGTACGGATAGCTTGCGGCATAGTCGAGCGCCGCCTCTCCGTCGAAGGCGACGTCGACCGCGTATCCGGCATGCTCGAGCGAGCCGCGGAGGCTCCGGGCGAGCTTCGGCTCGTCCTCCACCAACAGCAGCTTCATGCTCGGAGACTCTACCAGAGCCCGGTAAGTCCCCGGTAAGAACGCCGCTCTTACCTTGCTCTAAACTTCGCGGGTTAGCCTGCGCCTCGAGGAGAACCGACATGAGAGTGCTGCTTTTCTTCTGGTTTCTCGCACAGGCCCGGAGCGTTCGATTCGACGAGCAGAAGACGGGAGGTCTTCCGTCGGGTTGGAGGGCCGCGATCACCCACGAGGGCGCTCTACCGAACTGGGCGATCGTCTCCGACGAGAGCGCCCCGTCGCAACCGAACGCATTCGCACAGCTCTCTTCGGAGCCGGCCCGCGCCCAGTTCCCCCTCGCTCTCTTCGAAGGAGCGAGCCTGGAGAATGGGGAGATCGAGGTGAAGTTCAAGCCGGTCTCGGGAGAGGTCGATCGGGCCGCGGGTCTGGTATGGCGCTACCGGGACGAGAACAACTATTACATCGTCCGGGCGAACGCCCTCGAGGACAACGTGGTTCTGTACAAGGTCGAGGGAGGAAAGCGCACGTCTCTCGCCCCCAAAGGGACTCCGGCCGGGACCTACGGAGTCGATCGCGAGGTGCCGGCGGGGCGATGGAGCGCGTTGAAGGTCGTGGTCGAGGGTTCCAAGTTCACGGTGCTCTTCGATGGAGAAAAGCTTTTCGACGTGGAGGACGGGACCTTCACCGGGGCGGGTCGCGTCGGGTTGTGGACCAAGGCGGACAGCGTGACGTACTTCGACGACTTCGAGGTCCGCGTGAAGTGACGAATGGAAGAGGACGCCGTACGACTGTTCCTCGCCCGGAGTCTCCGGCTCTTCGCTTACGGCGCTCTCTCCGTGGTCCTCGTTCTCTATCTGGCGGAGCGCGGCCTGACCGAAGCCCGGATTGGGATTCTCCTGACGACGACGCTCCTCGGTGATACCGCGCTTTCCTTCTGGGTCACGACTCGCGCCGACCGGTTCGGCCGGAAGCGGATGCTCCTCCTGGGCGCAGCGCTCATGACGCTCTCGGGCATGGTTTTCGCCGCCACCGGCGATTTTTTCCTCCTCCTGGTCACCGCGACCGTCGGCGTGCTCAGCCCGAGCGGAAACGAGGTCGGCCCGTTTCTCCCCATCGAACAGGCGGCGCTCTCGCAGGTGCTTCGCGATTCGGCTCGGACCAGGGTCTTCGCCTGGTATGCCCTCTCAGGCTCCGTAGCCACCGCGCTCGGGGCACTCACGGGAGGAACGGTGGCCTCCGCTCTTCACCGGCGCGGCCTTTCCCTTCTCACGGGCTATCAGACGATTGTCTATGGATACGCGGTCATCGGACTCGCGATGCTCGCGGTGTTCTCGCGCCTGAGCTCCGCCGTCGAGGCGCCTTCGGAGCGTCTTTCCCACGCGAAGAGCCGCCTGGGTCTTCCTCACTCCGGGGGAATGGTGCTCCGGCTATCGGCGCTCTTCGCCCTGGACTCGTTTGGAGGCGGATTCGTCATCCAAAGCCTCGTAGCGTACTGGTTTCACCTTCGATTCGGGACCGCTCCCGCGAGCCTGGGCGCGATCTTCTTCGCCGCGAATCTGCTCGCCGGCCTCTCGGCCCTCCTGGCCGCGCGCGTCGCCGACTCCATAGGGCTCGTGCGCACCATGGTCTTCACCCACCTTCCGTCGAACGTGCTTCTCCTCTTGGTCCCCCTCATGCCTTCGGCTGAGCTCGCGGTCGTGGTCCTTCTCGCGCGCTACACCATCTCTCAGATGGACGTTCCTACCCGGCAGTCCTACGTCATGGCGGTGGTGCGCCCCGAAGAACGATCCGCCGCCGCGGGGGTCACGGGGGTAGCCCGCAGTACGGGGGCTTCTCTCTCTCCGATGCTGGGAGCGATGTGTCTCGCTAGCGCCGGCTGGATGAGCGCTCCCTTCTTCCTCGCGGGCTCGCTGAAGATCCTCTACGACCTTCTGCTCTTTCGGAGCTTCGCGGCGCTCCGTCCACCCGAGGAGAAATGACGTACCTGAAGACTCTGGCGCTCCTCGCGCTCGCGGCGCCCGGCGCGGCCGGCGAGCTGGGGGCCGCGCGGGCAGCGGGGAAGATCGTCGTCGACGGAGCCCTCGGAGAGGAGGAGTGGAGGGGTGCGAGCCTGGCGTCCGGCTTCACGCAGTTCGAGCCTTTCCGCGGCGAGCCCGCCGCGGAAACGACGGAAGCTTACTTTCTCTACGACGACGAATTCGTCTACTTCGGCTTCGTCTGTCACGACACCGTTCCGTCCCGCATCGCCGCCCAGCTGACCCGGAGGGACAGCGATCTTTCGATGGATGACTCGGTGATGGTGGTTCTCGACACCTTCCACGACGGGCGCTCGGCCTACTTCTTCGCCACCAACCTCCTCGGAACCCAGCACGACGGTCGGGTGGCCGACAACGGGAGAGTCGTCGACGACAACTGGGACGCCACCTGGTACACGGAGGCCGTGCGCATCGACGGAGGCTGGAGCGCGGAGATCGCGATCCCTCTGGTGATCCTGCGCTTCACTCCCGGCGACGGCCAGGTCTGGGGGCTCAACCTGGGACGAACCACCAGGCGCCTTCTCGAGACCAGCTTCTGGACGGGGCCGCTCGAGCATCGCTTCCGCATCTCGCAGTACGGTGCCCTCACCGGGCTCGACCTCAGCACCGCCCGGCGGAAGTACGAAGTCATCCCGTCCGCGCTCGCGCAATATCAGGACGGAATCGAGCCCGGCTATCAGGCGGGCGCCGAGCTGCGTTATTCCCCGACTCCGCGCGACTGGGTGAACGCCACCGTCAATCCCGACTTCGCCATCATCGAAGCCGACCAGGAGGAGATCAATCTCACCCGCTTCGAGCTGAGCCTTCCCGAGAAGCGACCCTTCTTCCTCGAAGGCGCGGAGCAATACCAGCAGCGGATCCGGACTTTCTATTCCCGCCGTATCTCGGATATCTATTTCGGCGCCAAGGCCCTCGGGAGACGGGACGGGCTCGCCTATTCGGTGCTCACCGCGCAGTCCGACCCGGGCGCCGATTCGACCTCCGAGTCCGCGAACTACACGGTGGCACGCCTCGAAACCGAAGTCTCTCGCGGTTCGAGCGTCTCTCTCATGGCCGCCAATCGGAACCTCGAACGGGAGAATAGCGGCTCCATCGGCATCGACAGCAGCCTCTACTTCACCCCGACGTTCAGCTTCACCGGCCAGCTCGCACGCTCTCATGGTCCCGAAGAGGGCGGGCGATGGGCGTTCTTCGCGAGACCGTCGCGAGACACGTCGACGAGCCACGTCCATTTTCGCTACACCCACCTCGGGGATCGCTTCGGAGACCACGCCAACGCGATTGGGTTCATCCGCGACGACGACCGGAGGGAAATGGACAGCGCCCTCACCAAGGACTTCTGGGTGCGACGGGGGCTTCTCGAGAAGATCGCCTATTCCTCGAATTACAACGTGTACTGGAGCCAGAAGAACGCGCTCCGGAGCTGGCGCGTCGATCAGGGGGTCGAGGTCGAGCTCAGGAACCGGTGGGCTCTCGGCTGGGACTACTACGACGAGCTCCAGGTCTTCGAGAAGGATTTTCGGAATCGCTCCAACCGCGTTTCCGTCGGCTACAACACCCGGGAGTTCCAGTCCGCTTCCCTGGCGTACACCTTCGGCCGCAACTTCGACTCCGACCTCGACGTCTGGCAGCTGGAGCTCCGGCGCAAATTCGGAGACGCGCTCTCGGTCGAGTACGAGCTGACGACTCTTCGCCTCGTGCCGGATCCCGAGGACGAATCGACCGATATCCACGTCTTCCGCGGCGTCTATAGCTTCACCCCGGACCTGTTTTTCAAAGTGTTCTTCCAGTCGAGCAGCGCCATCGACCGCGAGAACGTGCAAGCGGTCTTCGTCTGGCGATATCGGCCGCCCTTCGGCACGGTTCAGGTCGCCTACGAGCGGGGAACCGCGGCTTTCGGCGAACGCTCGGAGCAGGGCAATACGTTGTTCTTGAAGTTTTCTTACGTGTTCTGAACCGGCTCGTCTTCCGACGTCGACCCGTAGTCCGCGAGCATCAGCCCCGGAACGCGACGAAAGTGCTTCCGGTTTCGCGTGACCAGGGGAATCCGGTAGGCGAGAGCCGTCGCCGCTATCCACAGGTCGTTCGTTCCGATGAGGAGCCTTTGATCCGAGAGATAGCGATAAATCTGGCCGTACTGCCAGGCCGTTTCCTGATGAACGTCCAGTAGATGAAACGGCGCGAGGAAATCCTCCCATCGCGCTCGATCCGATAGGGAGGTGCCCGCAGCGAGCTCGCCGGCCACGGTGTACGGAATGTGGAGCCTCGCAAGCGGCCTCGCTTCGAGAAACGCCTGGGCCGGCGCCTCTCGTATTCCTCGTGCGAGTTCGCGTTCGAGGTCGACGAGGAACGTCGTCTCGAGGATTAGCGCTTCGCCCACTTGTCTTCCGGGGGCTTGTCCGTGCTCTTGAGTCGGTCGATACGTTCCAGCTCGTTCGTGGCGAAGACCGGACCTCGCTCGCGGCAGAGGCTCAACCATTCTCGGGCGGTGGTGGTGTACTCGGGCCAACTGGCCCTTAGCACCACCTCGCTGAAGGACTCTCCTGGAAAACGCCTCGCAGCGCTCAGCCGCTCATAGGCTTCGATTCGCAGTGAGATCGTCTTTGTGGCCATATGTCTGTGCATTATGCATGATGCATGTATAGTTGTCCAGCCGGCCGTTTCAACGTGTTTCAGGGGACGATCGCTTCCTCCGGGAGAAGGCCGTTGTCGGAGGGGGTGCGCGGCCGTCTCCCAGTGAGCCGTTCGAAAGGCGCCGTCGAAATTCGCACCGTGGGAGGCGCCGAGTTCCGATGTCGCTCTTTCATCGACAAGACGCGCGAAACGGACGGACTTTGGGAGAGCCTCCCCCTTCCGTTCAGCCCGCTTCCGGTGGCGCCAGCGTCTCGAGGTCCTCGAGATAAGGATACCGAAGCCGGCTCGGGTGAAATCCCGGAGCGAAGAAGCGGAGCAGCCTCAGAGGAAGGCGGCGCGCGAACGCCGGACGGAGGAGGGCGCGAAGCAGGTAGCTCCTTCGCCTGCCTCTTGTCGTCTTCCATGCGAGCTCGGGCAAGACGCGCGCCGTGACGCGGGACAGCTCCCAGAGCGTGAGCAGCATGCCGAAGGCGCGTGTGCCGTAACCGACGCCGCGGTCCTTCATGACGTCGAAGGCCACGTGGCGATGACCGAGCTCTTCGATTCCGTGCCAGAGAAACAGGGCGAGGACGCCCGACGCCTCGAGACGTTTTTCGACCTCGACATCCGGGTGGTGAGCGCCTCCGCCAACGTTGCGGGTTTCGAAGTGAAGCTCGAACAAACAATCGGCGACGAACTCGAAGGCGGCGCAGACCGCGAGCTTCAGTCCCAGCGAGGCCCGCTCGAGCCGGGTGAAAGCGAGCCTCCGCATGGCCTGGAGAGCCGGACAATCGGCGTAGATCCGGTCGGCGAGCAATCGGTTCAACGGTTCATGAGCCGATACGTGGTTGGACTCCTGCTGGAGAAAGGCTTCGAGGTCCGGGATCAACCCCGGGTCGCGCAGGGAAGGCGCCGCCTGGAGCATCGTTCCGATCATGAAACGCTCGCCGCAACCCGCGACGAGAGAGCCGATGGCGATGAGGTGAACCTGGTGATCTCCCCGGATCTCGGCGAGCGGGCTCGGATCGTACCGGGGCTCGAAACGCCGCACCGTGAGACGCGGGCGAGCTCCGGTCGGCGGATCGCAGGCAGGCGCCGTCGTTGTCCCGGATGCGCGCGGTACCTCGATAGCCTGTGCACGCAACAGCTCCCGCACCGCCGGCACGCAGCCACCACAGACGACCCCGGCGCCGATCGCCCTTCGCACCGCCTCGTACCGGTAGTCGTGACGCGTCCCCGCTTCGAGCACCGCCTCCCTCGAAAGCCCGAGGCACTGACAGGCGATCGATTCGCTCGACAGACGGCCGTGCCCGCCGAGATGGCCCGTCGTTCGGAAACGCGCCAGCTCGGCGGCGTTCAACCGGCCTCCCCGCAGGACGCGCTGGTAGATGGCGCCCACGTCGGCATCGACGCCGCTCAGAAGGACACCCGCGAGGCTCGCCTCTTGAATGAGACCGGAAGCCGATCGCACGACTTCCTCCAGGTGGAGCGCGCGCCACATTCTTCCCGAGGCGAAGAACTCCACCTCGCGCTCGTCGCTCTCGCCGCGCACCGTGGCTCGGCTCAGGACGAAAATGTCCTCGCCCAGTACCTTGGTCGAGACGATGCCGTCTGAAGCGAGGTCTCCGTAGACGGTGCTCACGCAGAGGCGGCCCTCGTAGACGCTGCGGTAGACGGAGAGAGGACGCCCTTCCTCGAGCCAGTAGACCTGCTCCAGCGCTCCGAGGAAGTCCCGGATCTCCGGGCGTTCCTCGCACCACGCGAGAAAACGGGAGGCTTCGACTCTCACCACCTCGAGCGCCGTCTCGGCGACGATGTCGGCGCTGCGGCGCGCCTCCTGAAGAACGCCGCGCTCTCCAAAACACTGACCGGGGCCGACGCGGGCGAGCTCGCGGCGGGCCCCTCCCCTCCGGCGTACCGCGAGCGCCACGCCCTTCAGGACGAAGAAGACGGCGTCCGAGGGCTCGTCCTCGCGAAGCACCACGGCGCCGGGCGCGAAAGAAAGTCGCGACACCGACTCAACGGAAGGCCCCCCGAGGTCGAGTTCGCGAAGGGCATCGAGCGATTGGAGCAGGCGATCGTGAAGCTGCTCCGCTGCCGCGCGCTGGGAAAGGTCGCCCTGCGAGGACGAGCCGCCGGCGGAATGGCTCACGGGGATCGTTCGCCGTCCGGGGCCCCGCCGGGCTCGCGCGAGTACACGACGTTCCCGTCGACGATGGTCGTCACGACATCGAAGTCCTTGACCTCCTCCATCGGGACGTCGAAGAGATCCCTCGAGAGGATGACGAGGTCCGCCGCCTCGGGCTCGGGTCCTTCGACGCAGGCGGCGAGCGCCAGGAAGGCCAGGAGACCGCTCGCGCCCAGGAGCCGGAGACGGAATCGCGATGATCGATAGGAAAGGCGGGAGCGCAGCTTCTTCATGGTGACACCTCCCTGGATGGAGGGGGAGGAGTCTACCACGCGCTGAATGAAGAGAGAGCTCGACGGAGTCCTCGCCTCCGGGGACGGCTCAACTTTCCGGGAAGAGCGCCTTCCGCAGAAAGGCGTGGACGCCTTTGGTCCCGTCGACCGCCTGGGTTACGACGATATCCATGGCCGCGCTCAACAGAAGATAGGCGTCTTCGCGGGCGAGACCCTTCGGTTCACGACGGTGGTTACTTGTCAGGTGGCGTCAGAGATGGACTGCCGGGACAACGAGCTGGGATACATGTACTACCACAACTGCCCGACGTCGCCATCGAGCCCGAATCGGCTCCCTACCTCCAAGAGAGGAAGGGATTCCCGCCGGCACTTCCCACGGCGAAAGCTCTGGTGGAGTACGAATCTCAGTTCGGATCCTTGCGCGCCGGGACCCGCTAAACTACCTTCGCTCCGTGGGACGAACGACCGGCGCCGAGGTCCTGATCGCGGGAGGCGGTCCCGCCGGAGCGAGCGCTGCTCTTCGTCTCACCCAGTACGGCCACGACGTGCTGCTCTTCGACTTTTCCGACCGGGGCGACGAAAAGCGCCAGCACGTGGGCGAGAGTCTTCCCTCGAGCATTCGCGTCGTTCTGTCCACCCTCGGGGTCGACCTTCCGCCGGAGATCGTGGTGGCAAGACCCCCTTCTCACCTCGTCTACTGGGGAGAGATGCAGGGAGGAGCAAGCTCCTGGGCCGAGGTTCCCGAGCGCGAGAGCTCTCTTCTCGTCTGGCGGGGACGGTTCGACCGCTTCCTCCGGAAAGCCGCGGTTTCGGGAGGAGCGCGTCTCGTTTCCGACTCCGTCGCCCGGGTGAAGCGCGCTCGGGCCGGAGTCGAAGTCCGAACGGTGGGAGGCGCGGAGTTTCGAGGACGGTTCTTCATCGACGCCACCGGGCGTTCCGGCGTGCTCGCGCGATCCTACCGGCAGAAGGAGCGCGGCTTCCGCACATTGGCCCTCACCGGCCACTTCCGTACCGAAGAGACGGCGCCGCCGACGATGATCGAATCGTTCGAGGACGGCTGGATCTGGACCGCGCCCCTCGCGAACGGTCTCCGGGACGTCACCGTGACGGTGGACGCGGGCTCCGGCCGAGTGAATCTGTTCGCCTCCGGAATCGAGCGTGCCCCGCACGTGTCGAGGCTTCTTTCGGGCGCCCCACTCATCGGCCCCCTTCGCGGGATCGACGTCACTCCCTACGACGCGAGCCGGTTCGGCGGCGAAGATTTTCTCCTCGTCGGCGATGCCGCGTCGTTTCTCGACCCGATGTCGGCGCACGGCGTCCACAAAGCGATGGACGGGGCGCTTTTGGCGGCGGTTGCCGCTCATACCATCCTCGAGCGGCCCGAGAGAGCCGGCGACGCGGTGGAGTTCTACAACCGACGAGAGAGCGACATCTATCGCATCACCACCGAACGCTTGCGAGCGCTTTATCGGCAGGAGAGGCGATTCGAGCGCCGCCCCTTCTGGCGCAAGCGCTCGGAGGGGCCGTTGAGTGAGGCGGCACCCCCGGTACCGAGGCCGCCTCCCCAGCGCTCCAGGTTCAGGGGTTCGGGAACGATCCTGGAGGCTCCGGTGGTCGAAGGGGATTTCATCGAGCGACGCGAGGTCCTCGTGGCCCCGGGCCGGGAACGGCCCGTCCGCTTCCTCGGTCCGGTTTGCCTTCCCGATCTCTATAAAGATGTTGTCTCTTCGGGAGACGCTCTCGAGGCTGCGCGCCGATCGCCGGCTGGTTTCGAGCGCGCCCTCGCCGCCGTCGACTGGCTCTACCGTGAGGGCTATCTGGAGCCGAGGGATTCACCCGAGCTATAGTGAAGCATGGCGAGCTCGCTTCGGGATGAACCTTGGGAGCATCCCGACTGGTACGATCTCCACGACACGACCTGGACCGCCGGACCCGAGCGGGAGCCCGAGCACTATCGGGAGCTTGTGATCTCACTCCCGCCACTGGACTACGAAGATCACCTCGTGGACCTGGGAGCGGGAACAGGGAAGATCGCCTGCGCCGTCGGCCGGGCGTATCCGCGCCTGGGCCGCGTGAGCCTCGTCGAGCCCAACGAGAAGAAGCTCGAGCGGGCAGTGGAGAGAGTGCGCGAAACCCTTCCGAACGCGGAGATCCGCGCCTTTCCGATCGCCCTCGGGTTCGACGGCATCCTCCCGGAGCTCGAGGCATCGGTCATAACCGTCGGCAGCGTCTTCATGCCGGCGATGGAGCTCTGGAGCGGATCGCTCGCCTCGGCCCTCGAGTGGCTGAGGGCATCCCTCGAACAGACGTCCCGGGTGCTGCGGCGGGACGGTGTCCTTTTCGACGTCGAGACCCTGGGACCTCCCTGGCTCCGGGGAAATCTCGACGGTCCTTCTCGTCGACTCCGGATGCCGGAGCTGAACGAGGAGTTTTTCCGAAAGTTCACGGCGGTCGAGTGCGTCTACCGCTTTCGCGATCGAGTGATCCTGAAAGCGGCGGCGCCTCGATCGTGAGATGTCGGGTCCGAAGAGCCTCTATCGCCGCGCCCTCGGCTACGCCTTTCCCTACTGGAAGAAGCTCGGCCTCGTGCTCTCGGTCTCGATGCTGGGGACGCTTCTCGGACTCGCGCAGCCGTACTTCCTGAAGATCCTCATCGACGACGCGTTCCTCGCGGGCAACTACGGTCTTCTCGTGCGCATTTCGGTCGCTCTGTTCCTGGTCTCGATCGTGAGCGTCGTCCTCAACGGTTTCTCGGGCTACCGGTACATCCAGGTCTCGACGCAGGCGCTCTTCGACATGCGCCACGAGGTCTTCCGCCACCTCCAGAGCCTCTCGCCCCGGTTCTATGCCTCGGTTCCCATGGGAGACGTTCTGTCCCGACTCAACAACGACGTCTCCGAGGTGCAGCGGATCGCCTCCGACACGTTTCTCTCGTTTCTGACGAACCTGGTTTTCCTCGGAGGCACCGTCGTCATCCTTCTCCACCTGGAGCCCCGCCTGTTCCTGGTGAGCGTCGCTCTCGTCGTTCCCGCCGTCTGGATCTCGCACCATTTCCGGGAGAGGGTGACGGACAAGAACCGCGACGTCCGCGAGCGCAGCGCCGACATCGGGAGCTTTCTGGTGGAGGCGTTTCTCGGGATGAGACAGACGGTCGCGTCCCGCCAGGAAGAACGCGAGGCGTCCCGATTCCGGGAGAAGAACGATCGCTTCGTGCGGGCTCTTCTCGACCGGCAGATCACGAACTACCTCGCCTCGGGTATTCCCGGAGTCCTGCTCTCGATCTCGACTCTCGCCGTGTTCCTGCTGGGAGGCTACTGGGTCCTCGAGGGCCGGTTCAGCATGGGAAGCTTCGTGGCGTTCACCGCCTATCAGGCGAGGCTTCTCTCTCCGGTTTCGGGCCTCATGGGTCTGTATCTCGGGATCCAGGCGGCCCGCGCCTCACTCGAGCGGGTCTTCGCGCTTCTCGACGAGCGTCCCGAAGTGACCGAGTCCCCGGAGCCCGTCGACCTTCCTCAGGTAGCGGGTCGCCTCGAGCTCCGGTCGGTGGCTCTCGATCACCGGCGCGGGGGCGAGGTGCTCTCGAACGTGAGCTTCGACGCGGAGCCGGGGCGGGTCACAGCGATCGTGGGACCGAGCGGCGTCGGGAAGTCCACCATCGCGGATCTCGTCCTTCGGCGCCTCGATCCCGACGAGGGCCAGATCTTTCTCGACGGCGTCGATCTGCGGAAGCTGAGGCTCTCGGACTTGAGGCGGCACGTGGCGGTCGTCGAGCAGGAGACGTTTCTCTGGAACGCGTCCATCGAGGAGAACATCCGCTACGGGCGTCCCGAGGCGAGCTCGCACGACGTGGAGCGCGCCGCGCGCCTCGCGGGGATTCACGACTTCATCCTGTCGCTTCCCCAGGGCTACCTGACGCGGGTGGGGGAGCGCGGACTCCAGCTCTCCGCGGGCCAGAGGCAGCGGGTCGCGATCGCCCGAGCCCTGCTCCAGGATGCGGCGATTCTCATCCTCGACGAAGCGACGTCGGCTCTCGACGGCGAGACCGAGCGGTCCCTGGCCCAGGCCCTCGAGCCGCTCTTTCGCACCCGCACCGTCCTTGTCCTCTCTCACCGTTTCCCGCTCGTCGCGAGGGCGGACCGGGTCATGGTGCTCGAAGGGGGGCGGGTGGTACAGCAGGGCACGGTCGAAACCCTCTCGTCCCAGGAAGGCACGTTCCAGCGGCTCTTCGGCTCCGAGGTCGCGGCTTCGTGAGCCCGCGCCCGATCCGCGTGGGAATCGTCGACAGCGGCATCAACCCCCGCGACCCGCAAGTGGTCGCGGTCGAGGGGGGCGTCGGGATCCGCGTCCGGGACGGTCGGGTCGAGCGCGATTCCTCCTGGGAGGATCTCCTCGGGCACGGAACCGCCGTCGCGGCGACCATCCGGGAGCACGCGCCGTCGGCGTCCCTCGTCTCGATTCGCGTCTTCCACCGGAGGCTCGAAGCGCATTTCGAAGCGATCCTCGATGCGATCGATTGGGGAATCGAGGAGCACCTGGATCTGATGAACCTCAGCCTCGGCTGCGCCAACCGGGAGAAAGACGCGGCATTCGACGCCGCCTGCGCGCGGGCGATGGAACGAGGAGTCGCGGTCGTGAGCGCCGCCGGAACGAGCGACGGAAGCGCTTTCCACGCGGTGGCTGCGGACTACGCGCTGGAAGGGGAGGTGATTCGATTCGAGGAAGGCCGATTCCATGCTTCCGCGTGGGCGCGGCAGCGGGGAGTCCTTCCGCGGGAGAAGAATTTCCACGGCACGAGCTTCGCCGTCGCGCACGTCACCGGAATCGCTGCTAGAATTCTTTCGGAAGGTGAGCGCTCTCTCCGCGAGGCGCTCTCCCGTGTGGCCTCCGGACCCTCCAGATGATGATGAGTATGGTGGGACGCCTCCTCATCCTGTCAGCCCTTGCGCTCGCGCAGCCCCCTCGGGCGGTCGCGCCCGCTCCGGGAGTGTTCCTCGTGGCCAAGCCGGGCATCGATGGGGGGCCGTTCCACCGGAGCGTCGTTCTCCTTCTCGCCCACGGGGGAGAAGGGACGCTCGGCGTCATCATCAACCGCGCCACCGAAATTCCACTGTCGAGAGTGCTTTCCGAGCTCGACGCCCGCGAGACGGGGGATCCAGCTTTGAACTTCGGCGGTCCCGTCGCCCTCGACGGTCTGATGTTCCTCTTCCAGAGCGACGATGCACCCGCGGACGCGAAGAGCGTGATGGGTGACGTCTACTTCAGCGGCGACCGGGAGCTTCTCGAGACGCTCTTGAAGAAGAAGGAAGGCCGAGATCGGTTGAAGCTCTATCTGGGCCACTCCGGTTGGGCGCCGGGCCAGCTTCAAGGTGAGATCGCCCGGGGGAGCTGGACTCTGATTCCGGCCGATGCCTTCACCGTCTTCCGGAAATCCCCCGAGGCGATCTGGCCCGAGCTCGCGCGGATCGGCGTTACCGTCGCGGGACTCGGCCGCGAGTAAGGACAGTACCGCGGCGCGCAGTATATTCTGCGCCATGCACCTTCTCAGCTTTTGCGAGGTTCTGGCCAAGTCGGCCTAGCCCGAAGTAAAAGGACGCTTACTCACTGCTCCGGGAACTTCGCCCACCCGGGGAATGGATCCTGCCCGAGCTTCCCCCTGCCCTCAGGAAGGAACTCTTTCCGGCGCCGGATGGTCCGATCAGAGCCAGGATCGACTTCGCTTCGATCTTTCTCCAGACCTCTTCGCGTCCGAAGAAGAAGGGCGCGTCTTTCTCCGTGTAGGCGGATAGTCCCGGATAGGGCGAGCGCTCGCTCTCGCCGGGCTCCGGCTCCTGACCTTCGACCCGCACTTCCCCGAGAAAGCGATAACCGCGGCGCGACACAGTCTGGATGTAGACGGGCTCTTCCGCGAGATCCTCGAGCGCCGCGCGGATTTGTTTGATGGCCTTGTTGATGCCCTGCTCGAAATCGACGACGGTGTCGTCGCCCCAGAGGGCTTTTTGGACGTCCTCGCGGGTTACGAGCTCGCCCCGTGCGCTCACGAGCAGCAGGAGAAGCTTCCCGGGCTGGGGCGGGAGCCGAACGGGACGGCCCTCCTTGTAGAGCTCCCCCGAGCGCACGTCCAGGCGGTAGTCCCCGAAGCAGTAGAAGCGTCGAGAAGACGGCTCGGTCGCCATGGCCCGGTTGCCGATACGGTATACCGCCAAATCTTCGCTTTCAATAAGTCCAGTTTTTGCAGCCGTTTCCAGTGGTCAGCGAATGGTCCCGGAAAGGTCAGCGACCATCCATTCACTCGTCGAGAGCCTGTCCCTATCGTCGGCCCTGGAGGTCGACACATGGACGGATTCTCAATGGCGCTCGGACTGTTCGCCGGATTTCACCTCGTCCTGGCCGACGGCCACAACCAGCTGCAGGGCCAGTCGAAGCATGTCGCGAAGGAAGTGGTCGCGATCTTCGGGGAGATGGGCATAGACGTCACCTGGTCATCGGACCCGAGCGTTCCTTCCTCGTCCGCGCGGCCCACCGTGATCGTCGCGATCCTTCCGCATTCGAGCCGCGACTGGCGCCTTCGGGATGGAGCGATGGCGACGGTGGCACGGGAGGGCTCCGATTCGCCCGGCTCGGTCTTCCTCTTCTATCCGGACGTCGCCCGCGCGATGGACTTCCGCCCCGCTCGATCGAGCTCGATCCGCGACGGACGCCCTTCCGGTGTGTCGTGGCACGTGGGTGTCGCCCGGGTTGTCACCCACGAGATTCTGCACTACTTCCTTCCGGGGCGTCCGCACGACACGACGGGTATCTTCATGGAGCACCAGCGGGGGGATTTCCTCCTGAGCCCGACGCTCGAGGTCCGTCCTGAGACCGAGGAAGCGATTCTGGCGAGACTGAAGGGGCTCGCTGATGAGCCTTGACATGTTTCGGCTCGCTGGTCTATATTTTTGTAGAACTATCACGTTTTGTGTAGATCGCATTATGGCTAAAGTCGAAACCCAGATTTCAGCATACGTTTCCCATCGGACGAAGGAAATGGTGGAGCGGTACACCGAAGCTCGGGGAGTCAAGAAGGCGCACCTCATCGAAGACGCGCTGCTTCACCACCTGCAGGCGCTTCGTGAGCTGCCCGCCGATATCATCATCCCGCCTCGTATCCTCGTGGACGAGGAGACGGCGAAGGTGCTTCACGCGCGTGTCGAGAAGCCGCGCCGGCCTACTAGCGCGATGAAGAAGCTGTTTTCCGACAAATAGTCGGTAGCGTATCGTGGCAGTCAGCGTTCGCAGGCTTCGGCCGGAGGACGAGCGGTCGGATTTCCACTCGGGGAACATCGATCTCGACCGCTTCTTTCAGAAGTATGCCGGCCAGAATCAGTTCCGGCACCACATCGGCACGACGTACGTGGCCGTCGAGGGTGGGAGGATCGTAGGCTTCGCCACCGTCGCCCCCTCGGAAATTGAGGTCGCACAGCTCTCGCCCTCACGGCGCAAACGGTTACCTGGCTACCCCTTGCCTGTTCTCAGGCTCGCACGACTCGCAGTAGACGATCGCGTTCAGGGCCGTGGGGTTGGGGTTACTCTTTTGAAAGCGGTATTCGTCCTGGCCAGGAAGATGGCGAATGAATACGGGTGCGCCGGTGTAGTGGTGGACGCAAAGCCGGAGGCCATCGACTTCTATCGACGCTATGGGTTTTTGGAGTTCCCGATACTGTCGGGGCAGCTCGGGGACCGACCGGAGCCTCGACCCATGTTCCTCGAACTCGGCGCTATCCCTGAGGAGAGCCGAGAGCCCGGATGACTTATGCTCATCGCGCGCGTTCGCTGAAGAGGCTTCCTCCACAGTTCGAGCAAGGGGGGAGGATGGATTCGCTAATGCGTTGGCCAACGACTCCGCTCACTCGTGCGTCGAGCGGCTTTCCGATTAGGATCAAGATGCTCGACGTGGCTTAGCGTTTGTCAGATCTCAAGAGTCCCCCGGGAAACCGACTCGAGGGCCTCAAGGGAGATCGGTTGGGTCGCCACAGTATTCGCGTGAACGAGCGGTTCCGCCTGACGTTCCGCTGGGAGGGGAATCATGCCTACGAGGTCTGCTGCGAAGATTATCACTCGTGATCCGGCCTGGCTGGGCCCTGCGGCTCACCCGGGTGAGATGCTCAGGGAGGAGTTCCTGAAGCCACTGGGGCTGACTCAGGTGGAGGCAGCGAGCGAGCTCGGTATGTCCGTGAATCGGTTGAACGAGCTGGTGCTCGGAAAGCGCGGCGTTACCGCGGATACGGCTCTTCGCCTCGCGCGAAGGTTCAAGACGACTCCGCAGTTCTGGATGCACCTGCAGGCGGATTGGGACTTGCACCAGGCGATGAAGAAAACTTCAGCCTCCTGAGGCCGGAACATTCTCAACGGTGATTTCGAAAAACCTTCCCGCCCTTCATCACGAACCGGACTCTCCGTAGGGCGGTGACGTCTTCCGCCGGATTGCCCTCGACGGCGATGATGTCGGCTTCCATTCCCGGGGCTATCTTTCCCAGGGAGCTCCCGAGCCCCAGGGACTCCGCGGCGAGCGAGGTCGCGGAGACGACCGCCTGGTGCGGGTCCTGTCCACCCTTCTCCACCCGGTAGACGAGCTCCTCCACGTTCCGCCCGTGGGCGCCGGCGACGGCGTCGGTGCCGAAGACCATCTTCAGCTTCGGCATCGTGAGGCCGGTCTTGAACACCTGGAGGACCGAGGGCACCGCCTTCTCCATCTGGCGGAAGCCCTCCTCGGAGTAGTTCGCGATCCCGAGGTAGCGGGCCTTGTTGTCGAAGTAGTTCTGGAAGACGAGATAGGTGTTGGGATCGAAGAAGACTCCCTTGTCCGCCATCAGGCTCAGGGTCTCCGCGTCGAGAAGGGCCCCGTGCTCGATGACGTCGCAGCTCGCGGCGACGGCGCGCCGGGCGCTTTCCGGTCCGTGGGCGTGCACCACGGCCCGGAGGCCGAGACTGCGGGCTTCCCCGCAGGCGGCGTCGAGCTGCGCCTGGGAGAGCGTCGGGCCGCCTCCGTCGCGGATGCTCTCGGAGGCGAAGATCTTGATGAGGTCCGCTCCCTGGCGTTTCTGCTTCTGCACGAAGGCGCGCATCGCCGCGGCGTCGCCGGTCGCGACGAAGATGCTCTCGAGCGAGGTCAGGATGCGCGGGCCGGGGAGGATGCCGCGGGCGATCGCGTCGCGGAGCGGCTTGTCGACGAGGTTCCCGAGGCTCTGGACCGTGGTGACTCCCGCCATCAGAGTGCGGTACGCGTTCTCGGCCGCGTAGAGCGCGTTCTCCTGCGGAGTCTCGACCGACTCCTCGCGGTGCACTCGATCGTCGGGGTCGAAGTGGGAGGCGATGTGCACGTGGGTGTCGATGAGCCCGGGAAGGACGGTGAGGCCGGTGAGGTCGAAGTCACCGGGCCCGGCAGGGCTTATCTCGCGGATCCTTCCGCCCGCAACGACGACGCTTCGATTCTCGAGGACGATTCCAGCGCCATCGAGAAGACGGCCGGCGCGAAGGACGATGCGCTCCTGAGCCCGAACGAGACCAGCCGCGAGGACGAACGACAACAGAAGGATTCGATTTCTCATGATGCCCTCATCGCCGAAGCCGTTCGCAGCGTGAGCGCCGCGAAGGTGAGAGTGCCGTTGTTGCAGCCGGCGGAAACGATGGTCGGAGCGCCGACGACCCAGAGGTTCTCGTGGTCGTGGGCGCGGCCGAAGGGGTCGACGACGCTCGCCGCCGGGTCGGCGCCCATGCGGCACCCTCCACCCGGGTGATCGTACGTCTTGTCGTCCACCTCGAGGCTCAGGATCTTTCCCTCCCCGGCGGCGGCGATCTTCTCGTAGACCGAGCGAATCTCGCTCTCGGTATGCTCGCGCAGCTCCTTGGACCAGTCGCTGTCGACGAAGTCGATCCGCGGCAGGGGATCTCCCCAGGGATTCTTCCGCTCGGGGTCGAGCGTGATGGCGCTCTCTCGAGCGGGGATGACGTCGTAGTATGCCCGCATCCGCGCGGCTCCGGCCTGCGAGCGCTTCCGCCAGTCGTCGAGGATCGCGTCTCCCATGAGCATCGCGCCCTGATCGTCCTGGAGCCGAGGGTTCCTGCCGAAGCTCGACTCCCAGATGCGCAGGTCGTGCCTCACGTACTTCGCGGCCTTCGCGCGCTGGAAGTGCTTCGAGAGAAGGCTGTCCCCCTCGTACATCCCGGGGTAGAGCCGGAGCGGGACCTCGAGGAAGGCATGGACCGGCCGATGATCGTTGACGTACTTCCCCACGAGACCAGAGAGGTTCGCGAGGCCCTCGGGGAAACGGTCGCTCGCGGAGAGCAGAAGCAGATGCGAGCTCCAGCAGTAGCCGGAGGCGAGGACGAAGGTCTTCCCGCGGATCTCGACGGGCTCGTCGGGCTTGTCGCGGTCGAGAGCGACGGCGTGGTCGATGCGGTCCGAGCCCTCGGCGAGCACCAGCTTCCGCACGAGGGTGCGCTCGACGAGTTCGATCTTCTTCTCCTCGAGAAGCTTCTGGAACGTGAACTCGGGGGTGTACTTCGCTCCCGTCGGACAGATGTTGCAGGTGTCGCAGCGCATGCAGACGTTGCGGCCCCGATAGGGAACGGTGTTCTTCGCGACCGGGTTGGGCCAGAAGGGAATTCCCGATTTCTCCGCCCATTTCTTGAGCTCGGTCAGGTTGTAGGTGAGGGGAAAGCCAGGAAGCGGATAGGGCTTCGAGCGCGGATCGAGCTCGGGAGGTCCGGGCGTACCCGCGACTCCGAGCCGCTCCTCGGCCTCGAAGTAGAAGGGCTCGAGGTCGTCGTAGGTGAGCGGCCAGTCGTAGCCGACTCCGTAGAGCGAATGAACGCGGAAATCCTCGGGCGTGTAGCGCGGCGTCGTGCCGCCCCAATGGAGAGCGAGGCCTCCGACCGCCATGGTGCGCGAGGTGATCCCCTTCGCCGTCTGTCCGCGGATGTGATCGTTCGGCCAGGGGTTCTCTCCATAGGCGAGAAAACGCTCCCGCCGGGCCGTCCGCTCATCGAGGTTGAAGATCTTGTTTCCCGCCTCGACCACGAGAATCTTTTCGGTTCCGGTTTCGCTGAGCTTCTCCGCCAGCATCGCGGCGCTGATGCCCGCTCCGAGGATGACGACGTCGGACTCGATGGTTCTCGCCATGGCTCAGCTCCTGCGAACGGGAGGCTCGACCGCTCCCGACTCGACGCCGCGGCAGGTGGTTCTTTCGATCGCCCGCTCGTAGCAGAGGTCGTTGGCCGCGCTCGAGTGATAGAAGTAGGCGAGAAGACCGAGAGCGACATGAGGGGCTCTTGCCGGATCGGGGAGGTTTGAACCGGATGTAGAGGGCAGCTGACGGCGCAGCAGCGCCTCCTGTTCCTCACGCGGAATCGCGGCGAAAGACGCCTCGTGGCGTTTCTCGGCTTCGAGCTCGAGAGCCTCGAGCTGTGCCGTCCAGAGCGGCTCCGGATCGGGCGGCCCGTAGAGGATCTCGTCGGTTGCGATGTAGGCGTGGTCGAGCTCCGCCACGGGCTCGAGCTCGTCGAGCCACTTCCGGAAGCCCTCGACGACGCGCCGGACCCCTTCCTCTCCGAGGGTCCCGGCCGGAAGCACGATGCCAGCGACGGCGGAGAGCGTCTCGGGCCGCGCTGCGGGAGCCGCCGTCGTCTCCTTCGCGGCTTCCGGCGCGCAGCTTGGAACCGTGAGGGCCGAGGCCAGCGCCGCGCCGGTCTTCAGGAATGTCCGGCGGGCGTTGTCATTCTTCCGTGGCATGGCTTTCTCCCTTCAGATGGCGGTCGAAGAACTCGACGAGCTTCCGGAACGCGAACCGCGTCTCGTGCATGTCTTCGAGGTCCCAGCCGTGTCCGGCATCTGGCAGACTCACGAAGTCCACGTTCTTTCCGAGGCGCATCAATCGGTCGACGAGGAAGACCGAGTCCTGGTAGAGGACGGTCCTGTCCCTCATCCCGTGGATCAGGAGGAGCGGGTCCTCTAGTCCGTCCGCGCGGGTATAAGCGGAAGCCGCTTCATAGGCGGCGCTCTCGTCCTGAGGCGCCATCATCACCCGCATCTCCCCCGTGGTCGCGTGAAAGACGTTCGTCGCCGGAGCGCCGGCGACTCCCGCGCGGAAGAGCTCGGGCCTGGTGAAGAGCGACATGCAGGTGAGAAGACCTCCGTAGCTCGAGCCCCAGATCCCGATGCGCTCGCTGTCGACGAACGGAAGGCGCGAGAGGTAGCCAACGCCGCTCTCGATGTCCTCGACGTCGATGCCCCCGTAATTCTTCCCGATCCCCCGGCGGAACGCTTTTCCCCGTCCCCAGCTTCCACGGATGTCGATATTGAAGAGGATGTAGCCCTTCTCGAGGAGGTGGCGCTCCAGGCCCCAGAGGGGATGCGCGTTCCTTCCGCCCCACTGGTTCCTCACGGTGTTGGAATAAATCGATCCCACGATCGCCGGATGCTTCTTCGTTCGATCGAGGCCGTGGGGAACCTGGAGCCTCCCGTGGATCGTCGCGCCGTCGACGTGGCTTTCGA
>Ga0105095_10000315_pt1 | contig 22944 bp, 21 predicted proteins | sample PPLLak2March2015_2_FD_79180 | JGI IMG/M metagenome (GOLD analysis project Ga0105095, IMG submission 79180) | Freshwater sediment microbial communities from Prairie Pothole Lake near Jamestown, North Dakota, USA - PPLs Lake P8 Core (3) Depth... | ecosystem: Environmental > Aquatic > Freshwater >...
ATCTACAACGAATGGAGCGATCGCTGCCTGGGCCAAACAGGTAATAACGGATTCGATGTGCTGCGTAAGCGCGGTATGGAGGCAGGCACTCTGTACGCGTACACCGTACGCCCCGGCGATACGCTGCCCGAGCTGGCTGGCCGTTTTGGTACGACGCTAGAAAGCCTGATTCAGGCCAATCCTGGCCTGAATCAGGCTAACCTGAAGGTTAACCAGTCGCTCACGATCCCCACCCCCCCCTATTCCCCGGGCTCGCCAGAGCCTGTGCAAGATAGGCTTCCCTAAACGGCACGGGGATAATGGCGCCGGACATTTATTGAGGCGAAGGATTTCCAAAGATGAAGCATATTGAGATGTATTTACTTCTGACCTACCAGTGGGTTTTAGACCTTTCTGGGAATTCGCTCTTGTTATGCAAACGATGGGTTATAAATTTGCCATGAAAAAGGAACGGAAATATATCTGGGCGGTCATTATTGTTGTTCTGCTGGCAGCGACGCTGAGCCTGCCCCCGGTCTGGTCAAGGGTAGTCTTTCATTCCCGCGCAGCGTATAGAAATGTCAAGTACTGGTTACAGCCGCCCAGTGAAATGGTCTTCGTTCCATCCAGTTATGAGGATGGTTTTGTGTCCACCTCAATCTCAGCCACAATTGCTACTGATACCCCTACTCCTCCTTCACCAACTGAGCTTCCCACGATAGCAGCTCAATCCACATCTGAAGCCGCCCTTACTCCAACCTCTACATCCCCTCCTGCACCAACCTATACCCCCCAGCCTACTGCCATCCCACTGCCATCTTATGTTTTACTGACAGGCATCACTTGCGAACCTCAGCTTATGAACAACTGTGGACCAGCTACCCTTTCCATGTATCTATCCTATTATGACTGGGGTAAAACTCAGCTCGCTGCAGCAGCAGTGCTCAAACCCAATGCAAAGGATGTGAACGTGATGCCTTATGAGTTGGCGGATTTCGTAAACGAACACACTGAACTGCACGCCCTCTGGCGATATGGTGGTGACTTGCAGACCATCAAGGCGCTGATTAATGCAGGTTTTCCAGTCATGATCGAAAAAGGATTTGAGACGTACACCTTAAGAAGTGAAGGCTGGATGGGTCATTACAATCTGATGGTCGGCTATGATGATGAAATACAGAACCTCACTGTCCAAGATTCCTACCTCCTGAGCTACGCCCCATGGGGAGGGAAGATTCCTCAGGAGCTATGGGATTCCTTCATTGGATTTGATTTCTCTTACAGCGAGCTGGAACAGGCCTGGCGATCCTTTAATTATGTATTCATTGTTGTTTACCCGCCGGAAAAAGAAAATGAGGTGCTCAATTTGATTGGTCCCCTTGCGACTGATGAAGGAGCGTGTCAGATCGCTTATGAGCGTGCCATGCAGGAAACTACCTCGTTGACGGATGTGCGCGATCAATTCTTTGCCTGGTTCAACGCCGGCACCAGCCTGGTGTGCCTGCAGGATTATGGTAACGCTGCCAGCGCATTCGACACAGCCTTCGGCATTTATCCGGACATCGAGCAGGATTCTCGCCCCTACCGCATCCTCTGGTATGAGACAGGGCCTTACGCTGCATACTATTACTCAGCGCGCTACCAGGACGTCATAAATCTGGCGAATCAGACGCTGGGAGCCATGGCCGAACCTGTCCTGGAGGAAAGCTATTACTGGCGGGCATTATCCCATTACGCCTTTGGCAACACAACCCGTGCCGTAGCTGATCTGCACACCAGCCTGGAATACCACCCGGGGTTCGCTCTCAGCACGGCCAAGCTCAAAGAGCTTGGCATGAATCCTTAACAATATTGATAATTATAGGAGAAAAAGAAGATGATATTATCGACAATTATGGTTACCTACTTAACCCGATGTGCAAGTTTAATCGATCAATAACTCGGAAAACCGCAAAGGCGATAATCCGATCTGCTGACAAAATAGAACAGCAATCACATGGCTCAACAGCTTTCGCCACCACCGAGAAGTAAGATGCCAGGCATCCCTCGCCCAGACTTTCTTTGCGTGGAAGCGATCCACCAACTGTCCGAACACGGTTTCAATCCGATAACGCTTCTCCACCAGCCAATGAGGATAGTGAAACTTTTGATGTTTGGCCGATTTGAAAGGCGCCATAAGAGTAAGATTTCGTTCTTTCAAGCCCAACTGCCAGTCTGGTTTCCAGTAATTGCGATCAGCCAACGCCCAGCCCTGAACACCTTGCAAGAGTTCATCTGCGGCTTCCGTGTCATGGACGTTGGCTGGGGTAAGCGTTGTCGCCACAATCACGCCTGGCCAACACATGCGCACATGCGCTCGCAAACCATAATAGATCTGTCTGGCGACTTCGTCATACCCAAAGGCAGCCAGGCCAGCAAACGTTCGACAGCGATTGGCTCGGGCAAAACGGCACACCGGCATTGGAAAACTGTCGACCACCGAGATCAGTGGATCATGCGGCACCAACTGGCTCAGATGAACAAACAACTGCTCTTTGATTACCCACAAGTTGGCTGCCTGGCGAGTGAACGTGGTGCGATCCACTTGCCGCAAAGTCGGAAACCAATTCCCAAAATGTCTTCGAAAGAAAGTAAACAGACCCTGATCTGTATCGATACCCAAAAATTCACCAACAATTTCCATCGTCAGCACTTCGCTATCGGAAAGTTGAGGGTGTGGCCCACGTTGACGAATACGTTTGCCTTTGAGCCAATCATCTACCAGACAGTACACGCTGATCAGATAGGTGGTAATATCCATTTTGAAGACCTCCGTTCTCGAGTGTTTGCTTGGTCGCTACACTTGTAACGGTGGTCTTCTTCTATTGTCAAGGTTCTAGAAATACTTGCACATCAGGTTAATTAGGTGCATCCAATGACTCCAACTACCGAAAAGATACAAACCACACCAATTAAAAATAATTGGGCTAAACGCTGGATGCTCATCATATTATTGGTCATCCCATTGCTTATTATCTGGGGAAGTACACCGGCATACAGTTCCTATGCACCCAACCCCGAGATTTTGCGGAGTAATCCGAGCCTCACACCCCCAGCTAATTCCACAGCAACCCACGCCAACCAACCAACGGCAACTAAAACCCCGACACTGTCCTCAAACTCAGAATCAAAGGTCAAGGTATCGGTTGACCTTGTAAATCTACGCACTGGCCCTAGTATAAACTATTTAAAGGTCCGGCAGCTCACTTATGGCGAACCATTGGCGTTGTTGGGGCGGTTGAAAGACAATTCCTGGCTCTATGTAAAAACATCACACGGTCAGGTAGGCTGGATTAAAACGACATTCGTCGATCTCGGCAGATTTAGCCTTAAATACGATTACCTTCCCACCGAAATACCACCTCCTACTGAAACGGCTACACCTGTAGTCTTATCTGGCATCGAAGATCGTTGGATTGATATCGATCTCAGCGAGCAGACACTGCGTGCCTATGATGGCACTGAAATGGTAGGCTCTTTCCTGGTTTCCACTGGGATAGATATCTTCCCCACCGAGACTGGAAAATATCGTATCTATGTCAAGATGCGCTATTCGGATATGCGCGGGAATGATTTTTTTCTACCAGATGTCCCCTTTAGTATGTATTATTCTGGTGATTTCTCGATTCACGGCACCTATTGGCACCATAGTTTCGGGACACCGATGAGTCATGGGTGTGTCAATATGGACACCCGCGATGCAGAATGGCTTTATAGCTGGGCCGCTGTTGGTACGCTTGTGAATATACATCGTTAAAAACTGGCTTTGGAGAAAGTAATAACCAGCTAGAGTGATATGTTGCCCATAATATGCGAAAACTGGCGGGCTGATGCCGCCAGTTTTTTGTCTTTCGACCTTTTTGCCTTTCAGGGCTAATTTTGAGGCTGCCAGCAGTTCTTTCTAGACAACCCCTTATTGATAGGATGATTAATTCTTGGTAATTTTATCCAACTGGACAAGCTTTACTTGGGAATAACCAGGGAAGCTTGCAGACCCTTAGGGCCTTCTTCAACAGAAAATTCCACTTCCTGCCCTTTTTCCAGGCGGCGGAAACCGTCCGTCTGAATGGATGAGTAATGAACAAAGACGTCTTCACCGCCTTCATGGCCAATGAAACCGTAGCCTTTGGCTGCATTAAACCACTTCACGGTTCCAACTATACGATCTGACATGGTACTATCTCCATCTTTAGATTTACTTTGAGGTATGTAGACTTGCGCATGTAACCTGTTGTATAGATACAAAATGCCTGGAAACGATCCCCCCAGGCAAGCCACACACGCAGCACGCCCGCAAGATTATCATTTAATCGGGTGGTTGTCAATAGTTTTTCAAGTTGATTAATTAATTACAAAGGGTACCTCATCAGCCAATAAAGGCTGAGATTTCAATATAACGGGAAACTCACCCCCGGAGTCAAGCATCCGGGGGTGAGTAGTTCGCGTACGTTATTTACCCAGTTTCTGGCGCAAAGCCTGGGTCAGATGAGGTAAGATCGCATTGAGATCGCCCACTAGGCCAAAACGCGCCAGCTTAAAGATCGGCGCATCCGGGTCTTTATTGATCGCCACAATGGTCTTGCTGGAGCGCATACCCGCCAGGTGCTGAATGGCGCCTGATATACCCACGGCAATATAAAGATCGGGTGAGACCACCTTTCCTGTCTGCCCCACCTGAAATTCATAGGGAATATAACCAGCGTCGACTGCTGCGCGGCTGGCGCCAACCGCCGCCCCCAAGACACTTGCCAGCTCGCCAAGCTGCTTAAATCCCTGCTGGGCGCGCCAGACCTCGGCTTGCTTCTCATCCAGGCCTGCCGGCGGGGTCAGAGCAGGATTGTTCGCCATGCCACGCCCACCCGAGACGATCACAGCCGCATCTGTCAGGCTCACACCGTCTGCGCGCTGCACATATTCGATCACTTCGCTTTGCGCCGCATCTGCCAGCCCGCTGGTATCCACGGGAGTTGGCGTACCTGTACGGCCAGAATCAACCGCTGGAGCCTGGAAAACACGCCCGCGCAGGGTAATCATCTGGGGACGCGCAGTGCAGCGTGCCTGCGAGAGCAGCTTGCCAGCATAGACAGGACGCGTGACAAGCACTGTTGCGTCCTCCACATCCAAAGCCACAGCGTCGGGCATGACGCCAGTTTTCAGATCCACTGCGCTCATTGCAGCCAGCTCGCGCCCCCGAGCGGTAGTAGGGAATAAGATCACCTCTGGCTGGCTATTCCATGCCAGACGAGCCAATAAAGTCGCAAAAGGTTCGGGACGAAAATCTGCCAGTGCAGCATCGTCTCCCAACAGCACCTCATCTGCCCCACTGGCAAACGCATGCTGAGCCAGATCGTCTACATTCTGCCCAAAGACCAGAGCAGTGACGCCGCCGCCAATCTTGTCGGCCAGGGTTTTACCTGCCCCAATCGCTTCCCAGGATGAAGGGAGCGCTTTGCCTTTGAAATGATCGATATACACCCAGATTTTGTTGCTCATCACAGCACCTTCTCTGCCAGGATTCGTTCGACCAGTTTTTCAGCCATTTCCTGAGCGCTACCACCGGAGATAATCTCCGTTGTCACTTCCCGCGTCGGGGGGTTCATTATGGCAGGCCACTGCACCACAGAAGAGGGCGCAGCCATACCTAGGTCGCCCAAAGTCCAGACAGGTATTTGGGCACGTGAGGCTTTGCGGATACCCATGAAGGAGGGATAACGCGGCTCACCAATATCCTTGATCACACTGACCAGGACTGGTAGCTTGGCTTTCACCACCTGTCGCCCTTCCTCAATCGTGCGCTCTGCACGGGCAGTTCCATTTTCTACGAGCAAACTGGAAACCAGACTTAGCGCTGGCCAACCCAGAACGCGCGCGGTTTGGGTGTGGGTCATTCCAATATCACCATCAATGGCCTGACGACCAAAGATAGCCAGATCCACGCCGCCTATCTTTCGGATCGCAGCCGCCAGCACCTGCGCCACAGCACCGCTGTCAGCGTTTGCCAAAGCGGGATCAGAAACCAGGATCGCCTCGCTACAGCCCATTGCCAAAGCGTGTTTGAGAGCCTCCTGAGCGCTCTCGCCCCCCAAACTGACCGCGATCACATCCCCGCCCTGTGCCTCTTTGAGTTGCAATGCAGCCTCAACGGCATACTCATCCCAGGGATTGATCACCAGTGGTGCATCTCCCCAGGATACTCGCCCATTTTCTACCACAACTTTTGCGGCAGAGTCAGGCACCTGTTTAACGCAGACTACAATTTTCAAGGCGTCCTCCTTTAGATCTTTAAACTCGTTGTGATTGAGTGGTCGCACTCGCAATAGATCAATACCCGCACTTCCCGATCAGGCTTGCCAGATTTCAGGATCGTAAGCGGGTAATTCACAGCGTAAAAAAGCATCTTCCCGGTAGCCAAGGGCATAGTTTGCTTGCATCAATTGGTGTATTTCGCTGGTGCCTTCGTAGATTACTGCGCCTTTGGCATTGCGCAGATATCGTTCCACATCATATTCATCGCTGTATCCATAGGCCCCGTGGATTTGGACCGCTTCGGAAGCTGCCTGGAAGGAAGCATCCGTCGCGTACCATTTCGCCAGTGAAGTTTCCCGAGTGTTGCGCATACCCCGATTCTTTAACCAACCTGCTCGCAGATACAACAGGCGTGCTGCCTCATAAAATTGTACCATGAAGGCAATTTTTTGTTGAATAAGCTGAAAGCGGGCGATCTCACGACCAAACGCCTGGCGTTCCAGGGCATATTTACGGCTGGCTTCAAGACAGGCGCGGATCAATCCGGTGGCCCCTGCTGCCACGGTATATCGCCCGTTATCCAGGCAGGACATCGCAATCTTGAAGCCTTCACCTTCCAGGCCAATACGATGTTCAGCAGGAACGCTCACATTTTCGAAAGCAATCCAGCCCGTAGAGCCAGCCCGCACACCCAGCTTACCGTGCAGATCGCCGCGCCGCACTCCAGGAGAATTCAACTCGACCAGAAACGCAGACAATGCAGTATGAGGATCGCCAGAGGCAGTATCTGTACGCCCTACCCAAAGCACATGGTCTGCTTTGGTAGCCAGAGAAATCCACATTTTTTCGCCATTGAGGATATATTCATCCCCCTCCCGGCGAGCAGTACTGGCAATGGCTGCTACATCTGTGCCAACTCCCGGCTCAGTGAGTCCAAAACAAGCTATTTTTTCGCCACGCGCCTGCGGAACCAACCAGCGTTGTTTTTGCGCTTCTGTCGCCCACTGGAAGAGGCCCAGACTATTCAAGCCAATGTGCACGGAGAGGACCACCCTCAAGGTTGTATCCACGGCTTCAAGTTCTTCGCAAACCAGGCCCAGGGTGATGTAATCCAATCCCTGCCCGCCGTAGCCTGCTGGCAGGCAAATCCCCAGGATACCCAGTTCTCCCATGCGCTCCAGTACATTTGGTGCCATCTCCTGGCGGCGATCATACTCCTTGATAGTGGGGGCAACTTCTCGCTGGGCAAACTCACGCACCATTTGTTGAGCCATACGCTGTTCTTCGGTTAACTCAAAATCCATCCTGGTCCCTCCAAATTTTGCGGTCATGAACAACCAACGGACGTGCTTGGCAGCCATCCTGCATCAAGTGATGATACTATGAAAGAGGATATAATCGCAAGCATGGCATTTCTAAAGGGTTCAGTTACCCTGCGTATTTTGCTAGTCCTAATCCTGACCCCCCTTTTAGGTCTGGGTATCCAACCCCATTTTGCCAGTCGCACCCTTCGGCGCGCCCAGCATGCCCTGGACTCTGGTATGAACCTGGCAGCCTCTCAGCATCTGGCACTGGCCGCCAGGCAGCTCCCTGCCCGTCCGGAGCTGTGGGAGCAGGCCGGCAGCCTGGCTCTCCAGGGCGGCGATCCTCAATCTGCGGTTCAATACCTGAAGCAAGCCACCAGCCAGGGATTGACCGTTGCAGGACAGCTAGCATTGGGCGATGCGTACCTGCAATCTGGAGATCCAGAGTCTGCCCTACGCACCTGGGAGAACCTTGCCAGACAGGAAGAGCCTGACCCTGCAGCCCTGGAGCGTTTATTCACCACCTATCTGGGGCTGGGAGATTATCCGGGCGCGATCACCTCACTACAGGCATTAACCTCCATTCAACCGGAGAATGCCGAATACCACTACCAGCTCGGCTTGCTAATCGTCACACAAGATCCGGAGACTTCCCTGGCTTATTTCGCCCGGGCTGCCGAGCTTGATCCAAATCTGGCCGGGCGAGTAAGCGGCATACAGCGCGATATCCTTGCTTCACGCGTGGGGGACGATCAAGCTTACAGTTTGCTGGGCGTCGGGCGCAGCCTGGCGAAACTGGAAGAATGGAATTATGCGCTCGAAGCTTTCCGTCGCGCTACGGAACTGCGCCCCGATTACGCCGAAGCCTGGGCTTACTTAGGGGAAGCGCTTCAGCACATCCCTTCTAAGGAATCATCTCAGACAGCTGGTTTAGAAGAACTGCAGAAATCTCTGGAGCTTGAACCTGCCTCCATCTCCGCCAATACCTTCCTGGCATTGTATTGGCAGCGGCAGGGACGCCACGATCTGGCATTGGAGGCTATTCAATCTGCTGTTGCCGCCGCTCCAGACAACCCTGTATTACAGGTAGAGATGGGTAACACACTGGCGTTGCAAGGGGAGTTACAGTCCGCGTATCAGGCTTATCTTCAGGCCATCCAGTTAGCGCCTCAGGACGCGCGGTATTACAACTACCTGGTCGAGTTTTCCCTGAAATATGAATACAACACCGCCGATATTGCCCTACCGGCTGCCCGCCGCGCCCTGCTCATTGCGCCAGACGATCCAGCCAGCCTTGATTGTATGGGGCAGGTGCTCATGCAACTTGGAGACTTCGTCAACGCCGAACGATTCCTGTTGTCCTCCATTCAACATGACCCCCAATTCGCCCCAGCTCACCTGCATTTGGGCATATTATATCTTTTACATAACCAACCTGATCTGGCTTATCCATATCTTTCCCAGGCGGTTAACCTGGCGCCTGGTGGAGCGACCGGCATGCAGGCTCAGCAGTTGCTGCAGAGCGCCATCCCATGAACAAGCTGGCACTTGTGCTACAATTGCCGCCAGAGACTGCCTGATTTATCAATTTAGGAGTTACACAGGCCTAAGGAAGTCGACAAATCGCTTAAGGAGCTATCATGACAACCAAGCAGCGTCTAGCAGTAATTGTATTGGTGCTAATGCTCACCTCGCTCGCCTGCCAGGCAGTCACCGGACCCTCAGCAGAAGATCAAGCGGCACTACCAACCGGCGAGGTTCTCTTCAAAGATGATTTTTCAAATCCAGATAGTGGCTGGGGGCGGGTGGTGGCAGAGAACGGGGTGACGGATTACGTGAACGGAGCCTATCGCATTTTCGTGAATGAAACCAACACCGATACATGGGCTAATCCTGAACTAACATTTGGAGATGTCAAGATCGAAGTCGAAGCCACCAAGAACGGTGGACCGGACGATAACGATTTTGGGGTCATGTGCCGCTATCAGAATTTAAACCAATATTATTTCTTCATCATCAGCAGCGATGGTTATTATGGTATTGGGAAAGTTAACCACGAGCAACAAGAGCTGCTAGGCGCAGATTCTTTACAACCCAGCGAAATCATTCGCCAGGGTAACGCCACGAACCAGATTCAAGCCGATTGCATTGGAGATGAGCTCAGTTTGACAGTCAACGGTGAGAAGCTTTTCTCTGTACGCGATGCGGACTTCACCAGTGGAGATGTCGGTTTAATAGCGGGCACCTTCGATGAACCCGGAACAGACATCTATTTCGATAGCTTCCTGGTGTTGAAGCCCTAATTAGCGGACTTTTTTGAACCTTATGCCGGTAGAACGACAATGAAAGTGTACCTCGACACAATTGGCTGCCGCCTGAATCAGGCTGAAATCGAAAGCTACGCAAGCCAGCTGCATACTGCCGGGCACGAGTTGGTCGCAACCTCGCACGAAGCAGACTGGGTGATCGTCAATACCTGCGCCGTCACATCTGCAGCGGCGTCTGATTCACGCGCCAAAATCCGCCAGGCTGCTCGCAACGAACATACACAAATCGTAGTTACTGGCTGCTGGTCCAATCTGCAGCCCGAGCAAGCCGCCGGCTTGCCGGGAGTAAGACATGTCGTTCCAAACTTGCATAAAGACCGTCTGGTGAGTGATCTTTTCGGCCAGCCGCGAGAACCTTACGATCTTGAGCCTGTGGCTCGCACGCCCGTACCTGGCGCCCGTTTGCGCACACGCGCATTTATCAAAGTCCAGGATGGCTGCGACAATCGCTGTACCTTTTGTGTCACCACCCTGGCGCGCGGCGCCGGTCGTAGCCGCTCCATACCCGAGATTCTGACCGATGTGCGCGCCGCATTACAACCGGGTGAAGGCCAGGCGCGCGAAATTGTCCTGACGGGCGTTCACCTGGGTTCTTGGGGGCATGATTTTAATGCTCCAGCACAGTTGCGTGATCTGATTAAAACCATTTTGGCTGAGACCGAGACCCCGCGCTTACGTCTCTCTTCCCTTGAGCCCTGGGATTTGGAAGAGGCTTTTTTTGAGCTGTGGGCAGAACCGCGCTTGTGCCGTCACCTGCACCTGCCGCTGCAATCAGGCAGCGCAGGCACCCTGCGGCGTATGGCGCGCAAAACCACCCCCGCCAGTTACGCCAGCCTGCTGGCAGCCGCCCGGAGAGCGATCCCTGATATTGCAATCACAACCGATATTATTACCGGGTTCCCAGGTGAAAGTGAGGCCGAATTTTCTGAGAGCCTGAAATTTGTAGAAGCCATGCACTTTTCAGGCGGACATGTCTTCACCTATTCTGCGCGCCCCGGGACTACCGCAGCGCGCATGCCAGCGCAAGTAGCCCACATGCTCCGCAAAGAGCGCAATGCTCAGATGCGTGCTGTCCTGGAGTCTGCCAGTCACCGCTACCAGGTCACCTTTCTTGGGCAGGTACTGCCTGTGCTTTGGGAATCAGCCACAGCTCTGGATGATAACGGTTGGTCGCTTACTGGGCTCACAGATAATTATCTGCGCGTGCAGGCATACGCACCCCAACACCTGTGGAACGAAATTACACCGGTGCGCTTGATAGCACCAGGTAATGAAGGCTTACGCGGCCAGCTTATCCGCGCGGCCCAGGATGGATGCAGTCACCAATAAGATTTACAGATGCAGAGAATAACCAATCCCGGAGGGAAACATGACCGATTGTATTTTTTGTAAAATCATCTCAGGTGAAATTCCCAGCCAGAAGCTATATCAAGACGAGCTGGTAACCGCTTTCCGAGATATCCATCCGGTAGCACCCACGCACGTGTTGATCATCCCCAACAAGCATATTCCATCCGTGAATGATGTTACCCCCGAAGATGAAACCATGCTGGGTCATATCTACAGCGTCGCCCGCCAACTGGCAGTCCAGGAAGGCATCCAGGAGCAGGGCTACCGCATGATTGTCAACACCGGCCCGCATGCCGGGCAGGAAGTTTATCACTTGCACCTGCACCTGATCGGTGGGCAGCGCATGCGCCATCCAATGGGTTAATTCTGGCGATTCAACCCTGAACAGGCAGCATTTCTACAACTATGATCACTTCAACCCAAAACCAGAAGATCAAATGGGTGCGCGCTTTGCAAAATCAGGCTCGTGCACGCAAAGATGAAGGCGCATTCGTCATCGAAGGCGTGCGCCTGGCAGAAGAAGCCTTGGCTGCAGGTTGGGAAGCTGAATTAGTGCTATATACAGCCGGTTTGACCGCGCGCGGGCAAGCTCTAGTAAACGGCTTTGCTCAACGCGGAAGCCTGGTTGAAGAGGTCAGTGAGTTTGTACTGCAGGCAGCCAGTGATACCCAAACCCCACAGGGTATCCTCGTGGTCATTCAACAATACAACCGATCATTAGCAGATGGATTGGATTTCGCACTTATCGTAGATGGTGTGCGCGATCCTGGCAACTTAGGCAGCATGCTGCGCTCCGCGGCTGCTGCCGGTGTGCAAGCTGTCTTCCTGACACCAGGCTGCGCCGATCCATACGCGCCTAAGGTCGTGCGCTCAGCCATGGGCGCCCATTTTCGCTTGCACCTGCAGACCCTGGATTGGCATACCCTGCAAGATTTGATCAAATCGGCAGGTTTGTATGTGGTTCTGGCGGCAGCCGGGGTGGGCGAACCATATACCCATTGCGATTTTCGCCGTCCCCTGGCAATTATTATCGGAGGCGAAGCCGAAGGCGCTGGAGCCAATGCACATACACTGGCTGACGCCCCGATGCATATTCCCATGCCGGGCGGGAGCGAATCCCTGAATGCAGCAGCTGCAGCAGCCATTTTTTTATTTGAAGTCGTTCGCCAACGGAAACTTTCCCATCCACCCACATCTACACCATGAAAATTCGATCCATCACCTGCTTTATCTCCCCTGAAATCCACCATCCAGCAGGCAGCCTGGCAACGGCAGGGAAATTCTTATCCCGTGCCCGAGCAGCCTTTGAATCTGGCGGATATGAAGTCCAGACTGTACGCGCGGCCAGCCAACCCTTCCCGCACTTGTTACCAGAACTGGCTGAGAATGCTTTGGTTCAACTGGCACGTGATCTGGAGCATGCGGCAAGCGAACAAGGAATCAACTACCTCTCACTTGGCCCAGCCTTACCGGAATTCCCCACTAGTTATGCGCTCATTCCAGCAGTGCTGGCAGAGACCCACAACGTCTTCCTTTCCGGCTTATTGACCACATCACAGCGGGAGGTCAGCTTACAGGCTGTACAGGCTTGTGGGGCTATTATCGAGGCGGCGGCAGGGATCGAGGCAGATGGTTTTGCAAATTTGCGCTTTGCCGCCCTTGCGAACGTACCCCCTGGAGCGCCATTTTTTCCTGCTGCCTATCATACAGGTGAGGCACCGGCCTTCAGCCTGGCCTGCGAAGCCGCCGACCTGGCGGTGGAGGCTTTTAGCCAGGCGGATTCGTTAGCCACTGCCCGTCAGGGACTGGTGGAACGCATGGAGCGCCACGCCCAGGCTTTGACTCGCATCGCGACCCGCCTCGCAGATGAATACCAGGTAACTTTCGGCGGCCTGGACCTCACCCCGGCACCCTTCCCTGAACCAGATCGCTCGCTGGGGACTGCCTTAGAGAAGCTCGGCGTACCTGTATTAGGCCAGTCTGGCTCACTGGCCGCCGCGGCCATCCTGGCTGCCACCCTGGACCAGGCTACCTTTTCACGATGTGGTTTTAACGGTTTGATGCTGCCCCTTCTGGAAGATGCTTTGCTTGCCCGGCGGGCTACTGAAGGCAGCCTTACCCTGAAGGACCTGCTGCTTTACTCCAGTGTGTGCGGCACCGGTCTGGACACGATACCCCTGCCTGGGTCAGCCACCGCACCACAATTATCTGCCGTTTTGCTGGATGTTGCTGCCCTGGCCCAGCGTCTGGATAAACCCCTGACAGCGCGCCTGATGCCCATCCCCGGGAAGCAGGCTGGTGATCCAACTGGCTTTGATTTCGCATTCTTCGCCAATAGCCGGGTGCTGGTTCTGGATGCTGCTCCATTGACTGGCTTTTTGGGCAGAACAGAAAATTTCAACCTTCAACCACGCTGACCTTCAAACTGGTATCGACTATGCTGCGCAAACAAATGCACCAAGCTCTCACCTTCATTCTGGCTTGCCTGGCTGTGTTTTTCTTATCCGCCTGTAACGCAAACAACCAGCGCCTTCTTGAAGAAGATTTGACTTTCAAGAGGGAAAACGGCCTGGAAATCATCGGCACACTCTACAGGCCTGCGGATATAGATCCCCCCTGGCCTGGTGTGTTGCTGCTGCACATGATTTATGGGCAGCGGCAAGAATGGGAAGGACTGGCGCGTACGCTATCGCAAAATGGATATGCTGCACTGGCGATCGATCTACGTGGCCATGGCGAGACCGGAGGAGAAATGAATTGGGATTTAGCCCGCCAGGATATCAGCCAGGTGTGGCAGACCTTCGCCAGCCGGCAGGAGATCAAAGCAAATTCAACCGCGGTGATTGGCGCCAGCATGGGCGCCAATATGGCGGTACTCTTAGGTGCTGACCAACCGGATATCCAGGCGCTGGTCTTACTCTCTCCCGGATTGAATTATTACATGGTTCAGACAGCCGAACCATTGGCTGCGTATGGTGATCGCCCGGTGCTAATCATTGCCAGCCAGGAAGATGGCTATGCTGCCAGTTCGTCTGAAGAACTGCTTAAGGTTGCTCGGGGAGAAGCTCTTCTGGAGATGTATGCTGGAATTGGGCACGGCACCGCAATGCTTAGCAATCAGCCAGACCTGGCGTCTCTTTTGCTGGAGTGGTTACATCCCATCCTACAATCCACGCCTTAGTAGAAACCTATTCATTCAATTAAAATCTTTATTTACGGTTAAAGAAACTGTGCCAGATCGGATAAGCCTTCGATCTGGCACAGGATTTTGCCCAGTCAGGAAATCACGAGTCTAATAACCAGTAGATACCATCCTTACGCGCAATATACTTATGATCGACCATCGTTCGGCGTAGTGAGGCAGTATCCGGGTGATAACGCCGCAGCAGTTGGTTAACTTGTTTCTCCGTATAACGCACACCTGGCTCAAATGCTGCCAGCGCATAGCGCACAACTACCAGGAATTTTTTCTCTTGGGCAGGAAAAGCCTTTATAGTCCCATCCTGGCGCAAGAAATCTCGCAAAGTCTTGCGCTCAAAAGCGTCCCCTGTCTCCTGCTCCTGTTCCAACCGATTTTGCTTAGTCCCTGAATGCACTGTTTCTATCCAGGCAGCCAATGAAGTATTATCCAGCTGGTAACGATCATTTTCCAGGCGTGCCAATCCGATCTCAACCAGTTGAGCGAGGGGCGGCCGGATTTCTTCTGCTGGAAGCTGCAAGCTGCTGCTCAATTCAGCGATGCTTTGCGGTTGGATTGCCAATCTGGCGGCAATTTTCAGTCGCACTGGATCCCCCATAGCCTGCGAAAACGCTCGCAAGATGGTCTCTCTTTGGTCTGTTTGATTTTCGGTCGATGGGTCATTCATCTCGCCAGTACTCCTCGCCACTACCTGTACGCTGCAACAGCCGGTAACCAACCAGCTCGCGCCGCAAAGTGGCGGTATCTTCATGATATTTGCTTAAAATCTCGTTCACCTGCTTTTCGGTGTAGCGCACCTGCGGCTCAAAAGCCGGCATAATATAACGTAGCACAGCCTCCAGCTTCTTGCGCTGACCGGGTATGGTCTTAAAGCGTCCATCTGCGTTGGTGTAATCCCGGATAACTTTCCGGTCATATGCCTCAAGGTCAACATTGGCGGTAGAACCGGAAATTGCACCCAGAGACAGGAACTTCTTGCCCAGCTCGTCCAGCCGGTCGGTCACGAGCTCGTAGATGTTGTAATAACTCTCCGCACGCGCCCGCACCAGACCCAGCTCACTCAAAAGCGCCAGATGATGTGAAACGGTGGAAGGGCGCAAGTTCAGCATCGCTGCCAGCTGCTCTCCGGATAGAGATTGCTCAACCAGCAGGCCGATAATCTTTAAACGGTTGGCATCGGCCAGGGCCTTAAAAAAGCCCAGCATCTCACTTTGCATCAATTCAACTTGTTGATCATCCATAAAATTTCGCCTTAATCAATTCGATTTATGTCGAATTGATTATATCAATATCATATCAGTTGTCAAGGGGAAAAAATACAAAAAGGACCCGCCGATTGCGGGTCCTTGGCATTGATCACATTCAGGATAAACTCTCTGGCTGAGCCTGGACTTCTTCGCCCAGGCAGACATATGGTCTCAGGTACCGCCCGGTATAGGATTCATCCATGGCACAAATCTCTTCTGGAGTGCCTGCCCCGATCACGTACCCACCCCCGTCGCCGCCCTCAGGTCCCAAATCGATCAAATAATCGGCCACTTTGATGATATCCAGGTTGTGCTCGATAATCAACACGCTGTTGCCAGCGTCTACCAGCCGCTGCATCACTTCGATGAGCTTGTGTACATCGGCGGCATGTAAGCCCACGGAGGGCTCATCCAGGACGTAGACCGTTTTGCCGGTTGAACGCCGCGACAGCTCACGCGCCAGCTTCACCCGTTGGGCTTCCCCACCCGAAAGAGTGGTCGCCGGTTGCCCGATCCGGATATAACCCAGGCCTACTTCGTTTAAGGTTTGCAGGCGATTCACCATCGACTGGAAGGCGGAAAAGTATTCCAGAGCCTCTTCTACAGTCAGGTCCAGGACCTCGGCGATATTTTTATCCTTAAAACGCACTTGCAGTGTCTCCCGGTTGAAGCGCGCCCCATGACACACATCACATGGCACATAGACATCCGGCAAAAATTGCATCTCGATGCGCAGCTGGCCTTGTCCCTGGCACGCTTCGCAGCGCCCACCGTGTACATTGAAGGAGAAACGCCCCGGTTTGTAGCCACGGATCTTACTCTCGGGCAGCTCGGCAAAGAGCGCCCGGATCTGGTCGAATAGCCCAGTATAGGTGCCAGGGTTAGAACGCGGGGTCCGCCCAATCGGCGACTGGTCAATGTTGATGATTTTATCAACGTACTCGATACCATCAATTCGATCATGCTCACCAGGCTGGGTATGCGCCCTGTGTAACTGGCGGGCAAGTGATTTATACAAAATCTCAATCATCAGGGTTGATTTGCCCGAGCCGGAGACACCTGTGATACACACCAGGCGCCCCAGGGGGATATTGACATCAATGTCCTTGAGATTGTTCTCACGCGCCCCGACCACCTTTAGAGACTTACCATTGCCATTACGCCGTTTGGAGGGGATGGGTACTCGCAGCCGCCCCGATAGATACGCCCCGGTGAGCGATTTGGGATGCGCCAGGATCTGATCTACCGTCCCTTCAGCAACCACATACCCGCCATGCTCGCCGGCGCCCGGTCCCAAATCCAGGATCCAGTCCGCTTCCAGGATGGTTTCATTATCGTGTTCTACCACCAGAACGGTATTTCCCTGATCGCGCAGACCTTTTAAAGTGCACAGCAGGCGCGCGTTATCCCGGGGGTGCAAACCGATAGAGGGCTCGTCCAGCACGTACAATACGCCCATCAGCCGCGAGCCAATTTGAGTCGCCAGGCGTATGCGCTGCGCCTCACCGCCCGAGAGCGAGGCTGCCGAACGCTGCAATGTAAGATAATCCAGCCCTACATCTACCAGAAAACCCAGGCGGGCATGGATCTCTTTAAGGATGCGCTCGGCAATCGCCTGCTGGCGGATGGTCAGGACTTCACCTGACAGGCGTTCAACCCATTCGAGGGTCCTCAAAACCGGCCAGCTGGTAACGTTGATGATGTTTTGATTATCCACGGTCACTGCCAGCGCTTCAGGACGCAAGCGACGACCCTGACAGGTGGGGCAAATGCGCTCGCTCATAAACTCAGAAAGCTTATCGCGGATATACTCCGAGCTGGACTCGTTGTAACGCCGCTCCAGGTTGCGAATTACCCCTTCGAAGGGCTGCCGAAAGGTAGCTTTACGCCCGTTGCGGTTGGAATAATGGATGGTTACTTCCCGGCCCTGGGTGCCGTACATCACCAGATCCATCTGCTCCGGGGTCAATTTATTCACGGGTGCATTCAGGTCGATGTGAAAATCGTGCGCCAGGGCTTCAAGCGTCTGCCAGTAATAGCCACCTTCATCGCGTGGTCCGCTCCATTCTGAGACAATAATCGCTCCTTCATTCAGAGAGAGATCTTTATCAGGGATCAGCAATTCAGGATCAATCTCCAGTTTGCCTCCCAAGCCCTGGCAATCCGGGCAGGCGCCATGGGGAGTGTTAAAGGAAAACGTGCGCGGTTCAATCTCCGGCAGGCTGACGCCGTGCTCAGGGCAAGCCAGGTGCTCGGAATAATACAGGTCACGCGGCTCTTGGGGGTTGGTCAAATCCTGAATAATAAGATAACCATCGCCAAATTTTAGCGCTGTTTCAATTGAATCGGTCAGGCGCGAACGTGATGTTGCTGCATCATGATCCGCTTCGTGGTGACGAATGATCAACCGATCGACCACCGCTTCGATGTTATGGATCTTATAGCGATCCATCTGGATCTCTTCTTCCAGCTCAAAAACCTGTCCATCCACACGGGCGCGCGCAAAACCCGCCTTGCGGATCTCGTCCAGGACCGCCTGATGAGTGCCTTTGCGACCGCGCACCAACGGCGCCAGCAGCAAGAGCCGCGATCCATCCGGCAGCGCTTCGACCGCCTCCACGACCTCCTGGGCAGACTGCCGGGCTACTTCCCGCCCACATACCGGGCAATGAGGGATACCCGCGCGCGCAAACAGCAAGCGCAGATAATCATAGATCTCAGTCACCGTGCCCACTGTGGAACGCGGGTTGTGCGAAGCACCTTTTTGATCGATAGACACCGCCGGCGACAGGCCTTCGATGGTATCCACATCCGGTTTATCCATGCGCCCCAGGAACTGGCGCGCATAGGCGGACAGAGATTCCACGTAGCGACGCTGGCCCTCGGCAAAAATTGTATCAAAAGCTAAGGAAGATTTCCCTGAGCCAGATAGACCGGTGATCACCACCAGCTTGTCGCGCGGGATTTCGACGGTAATATTTTTTAGATTGTGTTCTCGCGCCCCAACGACGCGCAGTACATTTTGGGACATAGGCGACCTGTTATCAAATAAGAAGTAGTGAGGGGTGATTAACTTCTATTATAGCACAATTGTTTTATTTATCGCGCGGCAACCCTCGGCAAAGCAATCTGAAATTATACCAAGAGAGTCTGGCTACCTGCATTGCTTCATGGAACGTTAACCCAGCTTTTGACCACCCCCTCAAGCGGTTTATTTCAATTTACCTGAGAGTCTATCCCTGGCACACCGGACAATAATAAACCGTGCCACCCAGATAGGCAGCTTTCTCAATGATTCCGTCACATCTCGGGCAAGATTTACCAACTGAATGGCTGCCTAAGATCCTTTTATAGCCACCCAATTTCCCGAATAGGTTCGTCTCATTGTCGCGACCGCCGTCATCGATCATGCGCCTCAACGTGTCCCGGAGTGAGTTATATAAAGCCTGGCGCTCATCCTCGGTCAGGCTGATCACAGGGTGCCTGGGATGTAAGCCAGCATTGAATAAGATATCCTGCAGACATCCATTCCCGATCCCGGCGACTCCCGGTTCGCTGACCAGCATGTATTTGAGGCTGGTTTTTGGACCTTTTGCTGCTTCAGTAACAAGACGACAAAAATATTCGTATGTAAATTCATCTTCAAGAGGTGCAATTTTGCGTTTCACGATATAAGGCAAATTCATGATCTCTGCCTGCGCCAAAACCTGGATACTCCCCCACATCACAATGACAACTGCGAGAAGACTGCCATGCCCAAAGCCAAGCAGTAATTGATGTTTGGCAGGAGCCTCAACGCCTGGAGGATAGAGCTGAATTCGCCCTCCCACGTCACCGAAAACCAGGGCGCGATCAGAATCCAGGCTGGCAATCAAATAATTGCCCCTGCTGTGCACATCCTGGATTCTCAACCCAACCAAGAGATCCGGAAAAGTTTCCACAGGATGGTTGTACCAGGCAAATTTATGGGGAGTATGTCCACATATACAGGTAGATATACGCTTACCGGCCAGTGATTCTTTCATCTGGCGAGCGATTACAGCCATTTCAGGTAATTCCAGCACCATGCCAGGCCTCCCGATCGATTAATCCTGACCTGATTATAGACCCAGGTAAAGGCTAATAATCATTAAAATGTTTGAAGTTATTGCCTTGTGAACAATCTGGAAGAAGAGTAGAATCGTCCACCGACCATGCTCATACAACTCAATCGCACCTTTCGTTCATACCCGCTCCAGTTCTGGCTGCTGTTTTTAGGCTTACTGATCAGCACGATTGGCGCCAGCATGATCTGGCCTTTCCTGATGGTATACGTCAGTGAGAAGTTAGATCTGCCCTTGAGCAACGTCACGATCTTGATCACCCTAAACTCGGTAATGGGGCTGATCTTCTCTCTGCTCGCCGGGCCAGTGATCGATAAAGTCGGGCGTAAGTGGATCATGGCGATCAGCCTGCTTGTGAACGGGCTGGCATATCTGATACAAAGCCAGGCCAATTCACTGCCGGTTTTCGCTATCGCCATGGCGATCAGCGGTGCATTCAATCCCCTTTACCGGGTCGGGGCGGATGCTATGATGGCTGACTTAATCCCCAGCGAGCGCCGCGCGGATGCCTACTCTCTGCTGCGCACCAGCAATAACCTGGGGGTTGCCATGGGGCCAGCCATCGGCGGGGCATTGGTGGCGACTTCCTATACCACTGCTTTTTATATCGCTGCCAGCGGGATGATCCTCTACAGCCTGCTGGTGACCTTGCGCTTCAGAGAGACTCTCCCCAGGAATGTTGTCCGGCGTTCTCTGGGAGCCACCCCAGCGACCACCACACGCCAGTTATTCAAGGGTTATAGCAAAGTCTTCGGCGACCGGCCCTATATTACCTTTATCTTTCTGACCATCCTGGTCATGATTCCGGCCTCTATGCTTTGGGTGCTGCTCTCGGTGTATGTCAAACAAAACTACGGCATCCCCGAAAACCAGTATGGATTCTTACCGACGACCAACGCCTTGATGGTAGTTTTCCTGCAGGTCGCGGTCACCCAGGTCACCAAACGTTTCCGCTCGCTGCCCGTCCTGGCAGTGGGCAGCCTATGCTACGCCATCGGTGTGGGCAGCATCGCCTGGATGACTGGTTTCTGGGGCTTTTGGGTGAGCATGGTGGTCATGACCGTCGGCGAGCTGATCCAGTCACCCACCGCCTCTACTTATGCTGCCAACCGCGCCCCCGAAGATATGCGCGGGCGGTATATGAGCCTGTATGGCCTAACCTGGCCGCTGGGAGCAGGTGTAGGGCCAGTGCTGGGCGGCTGGCTGAACGACAATATCAGTCCGCAAGCAATCTGGATCGGAGCGCTGGTGATCGGATTGCTCAGCTCGACCGGCTTTGCCCTGATGGCATTGGCTGAACGGCGGCGCAAGCCAGAAACTGACTCTACCTACCTGGCCAACCAGCCCTGATTTAAGCCTATAATAGGAACTGAGGGTCCAAAAATATCAACCGAGACCTAAAGAAGGATATCGAAAATGGGATTCCTACAAAAACTGGCTGGAATATTTAGCCCCCGCCAAAAGCCTGCCGGGCGGTATCACGAATTAACTGTACGCTGCCAGCGCTGCGGCGAGTTGATCTCCGGGCGGGTGGACCTGCACAATGAGCTCAGTGTCGATTACAGCGAGGATGGCAAACAAGAAAATTATTACGTCCGCAAAGTACTGATGGGAGAAGGACTCTGCTTCCAGCGCATCGAGGTCGAGCTGTTTTTTGATAAAAACCGTCTTTTGACTCACAAAGAAATCACGGGTGGGCAGTTCGTAGAGGATTGAATCTCAGTCGCCAGCAATCTGAATATAATCAGTCCTTCTAGCGCCTAACATACCCGCCGCCAGGTGTAATAGTGCGTACAACTCCAGGGCAAAGGGCAGGTAGCCAGCATAACCCAGCAACGGCATTTCAAAAATTCGGCAGCAGTCTCCCCAAGGGATCTGATAAATCCATTTCGGATATGAAAAATAATTCCACATCTCCCAAAAGAAAGCGGTGATCAGTACGCCAATCCACAGTGATATCACCGGTCGCCAATCCCTGTAGCGAGTGAACTCGGCCAGATTGCGGTGTCCAAGCCAGACATTTAATGGCTCAGTAATGAAATAGATCGCAATCCATAAGAAAGGAAAAAAGATCCGCGGCCAGGTCCACATCAAGCCCAGCATGGTCCACCCGGCAATAAAAAACATCCCGGTCGTGCGGCGATCCGGTCGGATGGTCGGGCCGCGCCTCAAGCGATGCAAACAGCCAAACGTGCTGGCCAGCTCAGCCGTGCCCATCACCGCCGGGATGACCGTGCTGAAGCTAAGCGTAGCCCAAAACGCATATTCTGCTGTTGAAAAAGCTTCCGCCCCCTGGTAAACCCAATTCTGTAAACGATGGTTAAAGAACTCAAACAACCACCAGGCCGGAGCCGACAGCGCAAACAGGCCCAGGTAAGCTATCCAATTGCGGGTTAAGAGGGATGTCCCACGCCGTCTGTAAACCACTGCATCCACCAGCAGGCAGTAACCCAACCAGAGTGGGAAGAACCCCCAGTGCGTGCGCAGGCCTGGCAGGGTCCAGTTTAATATCCAAAACAGAACAATGAGGAGCAACCCCAGCCAGCCATACCATGGCAGGACCAACTGGCGAGTTGAGAGGCGCGCCATTTTTATTCTCCCCAGCAAACACAAGATACGGTTTAGGACTTGCACACCAGGTGGGAGAGTAGGGATATTTGGGCGGACGGTACCCACCCAAATACCTCCGATTTCCCCTAAACTGTAAAACTCCCAAAATTTTGGTCTACTAATCTATTTGGGCAGCTCGTACAATTCCACCATCACACCGCTGGCGCTCTTGGGGTGAACAAAGGCATAGCGCCGCCCGTCACTGCCCGCTTTGGCTTCCTCGTTAATCAACTGGATACCCTTTTCCTTGAGCTGCGCCAGCATGCCGTCGATATCATCCACTTCCAGGCAGATATGGTGCATGCCAGGGCCGCGCTTTTCCAGGTAGCGCGCCAGACCTGAATCATCCGTCGTCGGCTGGACCAGCTCAATCTCGCTATCGCCGGTAGGAAGGAAAGCAATCCGCGCCTGCTCGCCAGGAACTTCTTCCACCTGGGTCAGCTCCAATCCCAGGGCATCGCGCCAGAAATTCAAGGGGCTTTCTAAATCACCGACCAGAATAGCTATATGATTGATCTTGGTAATCTTAGCCACAATAAC
>Ga0105095_10000316_pt1 | contig 22922 bp, 34 predicted proteins | sample PPLLak2March2015_2_FD_79180 | JGI IMG/M metagenome (GOLD analysis project Ga0105095, IMG submission 79180) | Freshwater sediment microbial communities from Prairie Pothole Lake near Jamestown, North Dakota, USA - PPLs Lake P8 Core (3) Depth... | ecosystem: Environmental > Aquatic > Freshwater >...
CTCAAGGCGTACGATTACCGGCTGATCGACCAGTCGGCGCTCGAGATCGTCGATACGGCCAAGCGCACGGGCGCCGTCGTGCGCGGCCCGGTGCCGCTGCCGACGCGCCGGCAGCGTTTCGACCTGCTGCGCTCGCCGCACGTCGACAAGTCTTCGCGCGAACAGCTGGAGATCCGCACGCACCTGCGCCTGATGGACATCATCGACCCCACCGACAAGACGGTGGATGCGCTGATGAAGCTCGACCTGCCGGCAGGCGTGGACGTGGAGATCAAGGTTCAGTAACACACAGGCGGCGCGACGCGCCGCTGGCAGCACGCAGTACGAGGTGAAGTGCCGGCCAATTGCAGCCGGCGCCCGGGGATCGCGCGAGGCGCGCGCCGGGTCAAACAAAAGAGGGTGCCATGACGATAGGACTGGTCGGCCGCAAGGTCGGCATGACGCGCATCTTTACCGACGACGGCACCACGCTGCCGGTGACGGTGCTCGACGTCGCCGACAACCGCGTCACGCAGATCAAGACACCGGAGAAGGACGGCTACGGTGCGGTGCAGGTCGCGTTCGGCAAGCGCCGCGCCAGCCGGGTGCGCAAGCCCCTGGCGGGGCACCTCGCCAAGGCCGGCGTGGAAGCGGGGCACCTGTTGAAGGAGTTCCGCGCCAAGCCCGAGGACCTCGCGAACCTCAAAGTGGGCGCCAAGATCGGCGTGGAACTGTTCAAGGTGGGCCAGAAAGTCGACGTCCAGGGCGTCACCATCGGCAAGGGCTTCGCCGGCGTCATCAAGCGCCACCATTTTTCCTCCAATCGCGCTTCGCACGGCAATTCGCTCTCGCACAACAAGCCGGGCTCGACGGGGCAGAACCAGGATCCGGGCCGCGTATTCCCCGGCAAGCGCATGGCGGGGCACCTGGGCAATGTCACCCGCACGATTCCCAATCTGGTCGTCGTGCGCGTCGATGTCGAGCGGCAGTTGCTGCTGGTGCGGGGATCCGTGCCGGGCTCGAAGGGCCGCGACGTCGTGGTGCGGCCCGCGGCCAAGGCTTGAGGAGAGCGGCATGGAACTCAAGCTGATCAGTGACCAGGGCGCCGCCGGCACCACCAGTGCTGCGGACGCGATTTTCGGGCGCGACTTCAACGAATCGCTGGTGCACCAGATCGTCGTCGCCTACCAGGCCAACGCCCGGCGCGGCACGCGCAAGCAAAAAGAGCGCAGCGAGATCGCGAAGTCGACCAAGAAGCCCTGGCGCCAGAAGGGTACCGGCCGCGCGCGCGCGGGGATGGCCTCCAGCCCGCTGTGGCGCGGCGGCGGCAAGATCTTCGCCTCCAGCCCGGAGGAGAACTTCTCGCACAAGGTCAACCGCAAGATGATGCGCGCGGGCATGACGTCGATCCTGTCGCAACTGGCCCGCGAAGACCGTATCCGCGTGGTGGAGGATTTCAAGCTGGAAGCGCCCAAGACCAAGCTCCTGGCGCAAAAGGTGAAGGCCATGGGGTTCGACTCGGTGCTGCTGATCACCGACGAGGTGGACCCGAATCTCGAGTTGTCCTCGCGCAACCTGCCCAACGTGGCGGTGCTGCCGGCGCGGCAGGCCAATCCGGTCGCGCTGGTGCGCTTCCCGCACGTGCTGCTGACGCGCAAGGCGCTGGCGCGCCTGGAGGAGATGTTCAAATGACGGCGACGAAGAAGTACGCCGCCGAGCGGCTGATGAACGTGGTGCTGGCGCCGGTGGTGTCGGAGAAGAGCACGCGGGTGGCCGACAAGAACCGCCAGTACGTGTTTCGCGTGGCGGACAACGCCACCAAGCCCGAGGTCAAGGCGGCGATCGAGCTGCTGTTCAAGACCAAGGTGCAGGACGTCACCGTGTCCAACGTCAAGGGCAAGGCGAAGCGCTTTGGCCGGTTCATGGGACGGCGGCGCAACTGGAAGAAAGCGTATGTGCGCCTGGCGGCGGGCCAGGAGATCAATTTTGCGGCGGCGGAGTAAGCGATGCCTCTGATCAAAGTAAAACCCACGTCGCCGGGGCGGCGCGCACTGGTCAAGGTGGTGACGCCCGGCTTGCACAAGGGCGAGCCGCACTGGCCGCTGCTGACCAAGAAATCGCGGACCAGCGGGCGCAACAGCCACGGGCGCATCACCATGCGCCACCAGGGCGGCGGCCACAAGCAGCATTACCGCATGGTCGACTTCCGCCGCAACAAGGACGGCATCGCGGCGCGCGTCGAGCGGCTCGAGTACGACCCGAACCGCAGCGCGCACTTGGCGTTGCTGCTGTACGCGGACGGTGAGCGCCGCTACGTGCTCGCGCCGAAGGGCGTGGCGGCCGGCGCGCAGTTGATCTCGGGGGTGGAGGCGCCGATCAAGGCGGGCAACGCGCTGCCCCTGCGCGGCATTCCGGTCGGCACCACGGTGCATTGCATCGAGATGCTGCCGGGCAAGGGCGCGCAGTTGGCGCGCTCGGCAGGCGCCTCGGCACAACTGCTGGCGCGCGAAGGGTCCTATGCGCAACTGCGGCTGCGCTCGGGCGAGATCCGCAAGGTGCACGTGGACTGCCGCGCGACCATTGGCGAAGTGGGCAATGAGGAGCACAACCTGGAGTCGATCGGCAAGGCGGGACGCAAGCGCTGGCGCGGCATCCGGCCGACGGTGCGCGGCGTGGCGATGAACCCCATCGACCACCCGCACGGCGGCGGCGAAGGCCGCACCTCAGCGGGGCAACCGCCGGTGTCGCCGTGGGGCGTGCAGACCAAGGGCTACAAGACTCGCCGCAACAAGCGCACGCAGGTAATGATCGTGCGCGACCGGCGCACGAAATAAGGGCTAGACATGGCACGCTCAATCAAGAAGGGTCCTTTCGTCGACACGCACCTGATGGACAAGGTTGCGGCGGCGCGCGCCTCCAACGACAAGCGGCCGATCAAGACCTGGTCGCGGCGCTCCACCGTGATGCCGGATTTCATCGGCCTGACGGTGGCGGTGCACAACGGCAAGCAGCACATACCGGTGTACATCACCGAGAACATGGTCGGCCACAAGCTGGGCGAGTTCGCGTTGACGCGCACCTTCAAGAGCCACTCGGCGGTCGGCAAGCGCACCGCCGAGGCCGTAGGCGGCAGCCGTGCGCCGGTCGGCGCACCGGGGGCGGCCGCACCGGCGGCCGCGCCGGCCGCAGCGCCCGCGGCGAAGAAGTAAGGAGTGGACATGGAAACCCGGGCAATACTGCGAAGCGTGCGGCTCTCGGCCCAGAAGGGCAGGCTGGTGGCGGACCTGATTCGCGGCCAGCCCGTGGACCGGGCGCTCAATATCCTGGCCTTCACGCCGAAGAAGGGCGCCGGCATCATCAAGAAATTGCTCGAGTCGGCGATCGCCAACGCCGAGCACAACGACGGCGCGGATATCGATGCGCTCAAGGTCAAGAGCGTGCTGGTCGAGCGCGGCGCGTTCCTGAAGCGCTTCCATGCGCGCGCCAAGGGGCGCGGCACACGCGTGAGCAAGCACAGCTGCAACATCTACGTCACGGTCGGCGACTAGGGAATTCGCACATGGGACAGAAGATCAATCCGATCGGCTTTCGACTGGCGGTCAACCGCAACTGGAGCTCGCGCTGGTACGCCAGCAGCCGGCAGTTCTCGGGCATGCTGGCCGAGGACATCAAGGTGCGCGCCTTCCTCAAGCGCAAGCTCGCGCACGCCTCGGTGGGACGCGTTCTGATCGAGCGCCCGGCCAAGGACGCGCGCATCACCATCTTCTCGGCGCGGCCGGGCGTGGTCATCGGCAAGAAGGGCGAGGAAATCGAGGCGCTCAAGGCCGAATTGCGCCGCCTGATGGGCGTGCAGCAGGTGCACGTCAACATCGAGGAGATCCGCAAGCCGGAAATCGACGCGCAGCTGATCGCCGATTCGATCGCCCAGCAACTCGAGAAGCGCATCATGTTCCGGCGCGCCATGAAGCGCGCCATGCAAAACGCCATGCGGCTGGGCGCGCAGGGCATCAAGATCATGAGCGCGGGGCGCCTGAACGGCATCGAGATCGCTCGCACCGAGTGGTATCGCGAAGGGCGCGTGCCCTTGCATACCCTGCGCGCCGATATCGATTACGGCATGGGCGAGGCGAAGACCACCTACGGCGTGATCGGCATCAAGGTGTGGGTTTACAAGGGCGAGGTGATGACGAAAGCCGAGGCCCAGGTGGCGCAGTCGCCGGCCGCTCTGCCGGCAGCGGCGCCCACGGAGGCGCTGGCCGAGCCCAAGCGGGCCAAGAAGCCGGTGCCGCGCCCGGGCGGCCGGCGCGCCCCTGCCAAGGCCAAGCCCGAGGGCGACACGAAGGCGAAGAAACCCGCGTCCGCCGCGCCCAAGACCACGGTGAAGCGCGCGAAAAAGGTCGTCAAGGACGACGCCGGGGACAAGAAGGAGTAAGCCATGCTGCAACCGGCACGCACGAAGTACAGAAAGCAGCAAAAGGGCCGCAACACGGGCGTGGCGACGCGCGGCAACAAGGTGTCGTTCGGCGAGTACGGATTGAAGGCGGTCGGGCGCGGACGGCTGACGGCGCGCCAGCTTGAGGCGGCGCGGCGCGCACTGTCGCGGCACATCAAGCGCGGCGGCCGTATCTGGATCCGCGTGTTCCCCGACAAGCCGATCTCGCAGAAGCCCGCGGAGGTGCGCATGGGCAATGGCAAGGGCAACCCGGAGTACTTCGTTTGCGAAATCCAGCCAGGCAAGATCATCTACGAGATGGACGGCGTGGACGCCGCGATCGCCAAGCAAGCCTTCGCGCTGGCGTCCGCGAAATTGCCGTTCAAGACCATCGTCGTGCACCGGATGCTGGGGTAAGCCATGAAACCTAGCGAACTGCGCGCCAAGAACGGGGATGAGCTGCACAAGGAGCTGAACGAACTGCTCAAGGCACAGTTCGGCCTGCGCATGCAGGTGGCGACCCAGCAGCTCAGCAATACCAGCCAGATCAAGAAAGTGCGTCGCGACATTGCGCGCGTGCGCACCGTACTGAAGGAGAAAGCGGGCAAATGAACCAGCCAGCGACACAGGCGCCGCAAGCGGCCCACACGCGCACCCTCCAGGGGCGCGTCGTCAGCGATCGCATGCAGAAAACCGTGACGGTGCTGGTCCAGCGCCGGGTCAAGCATCCGGTGGTGGGCAAGACCATCACGCTGTCGAAGAAGTATCACGCCCACGTGGAGGACGCGGAGGTACGCCAGGGGGACCTGGTGGAGATCTCCGAATGCCGGCCGATCTCGCGCACCAAGTCCTGGCGCGTGACGCGCCTGGTGGAGAAGGCCAAAGCGGTTTGACCGGTTTTTCGTTGCCTTGGGTGCTCGATTCGCGCTAGAATTCGCGCCCTTTCGCCCCGTACGGGGTCCAAAACTGCCCACGCCGTTGTGCGCGGTGCAAGTTGGATGGAGAGTTACCGATGATTCAGATGCAGTCGATACTGGACGTGGCCGACAACACGGGCGCGCGCGCGGTCATGTGCATCAAGGTGCTCGGCGGCTCCAAGCGCCGCTACGCCAGTATCGGCGATGTGATCAAGGTCAGCGTCAAGGATGCGGCGCCGCGCGGGCGCGTCAAGAAGGGCGAGATCTACCACGCGGTCGTGGTGCGCACCGCCAAGGGCGTGCGTCGCGCCGACGGTTCGCTGATCCGCTTCGATTCCAATGCCGCGGTGCTGCTGACGCCGAAGTTCGAGCCGATCGGCACGCGTATTTTCGGTCCCGTGACGCGCGAGCTGCGCACCGAGCGCTTCATGAAGATCGTCTCGCTGGCGCCGGAAGTCCTCTGAGCGGTTCCACAGGAAGATAACCATGCAACGCATCCGCAAAGGCGACGAGATCGTCGTCATCACCGGCCGGGACAAGGGCAAGCGCGGCACCGTGCTGCGCCGCGTGGGCGACGAGCACCTGGTGGTCGAAGGGATCAACCGCGTCAAGAAGCACCAGCGGCCCAATCCCATGAAGGGTGTCACGGGCGGCATCGTCGACAAGGACATGCCGATCCACGTTTCGAACATCGCGCTGTTCAATCCGGCGACGCAGAAGGCCGACCGTGTCGGCGTCAAGGCGCTGGCGGACGGCCGCAAGGTCAGGGTTTTCAAGTCGAACGGCGAGCAGGTCGACGTATAAGGTGAGGCAGATGGCGAAGGACAAGAACCCGAAAAGCGAGAAGGCCGGCAAGCCCCAGGACGTGGCGGAGCCGAAGCCGGTCAAGGCGGCCAGGCCGGCCAAGCCGGCACCGACCAAGGCCGCCGAAAGGCCGGCCAGGCCGACCCAGCCGGTGCCGCCGGCGCGCCTCGCGGCCCACTACCGCGAGAAGGTGGTGCCCGAACTGGTGACGAAGTTCGGCTACAAGACGGCCATGCAGGTGCCGCGCATCCGCAAGATCACCCTCAACATGGGGGTGGGCGAGACGGTGGGCGACAAAAAGACGCTCGACAACGCGGTGGCGGACATGGCCAAGATCGCCGGCCAGAAGCCGGTGATCACCAAGGCGCGCCGCTCGATCGCGAACTTCAAGCTGCGCGCGGGGTATCCCATCGGCTGCATGGTGACGTTGCGCGGCGCACGCATGTATGAGTTCCTCGACCGGCTGGTCAACATCGCCATTCCGCGCATCCGCGATTTCCGCGGCGTGTCGAACCGTGCATTCGACGGTCGGGGCAACTACAGCCTTGGCATCAGGGAACAGATCATCTTTCCGGAGATCGAGTACGACAAGGTGGACGCGCTTCGGGGCATGAATATCGCAATCACGACCACGGCGAGGACGGACGACGAGGCGAAGGCATTGCTCGCCGCGTTCCGCTTCCCGTTCAAGCACTGAGGGATCCGCACATGGCCAAGCTCTCCGTCAAACTCCGTGAAAAAAAGCGCCGTCTGACCGTGACCAAGTTCAAGGTCCGACGCCTGGCGCTGCTCGAGGCGCTGCGCGACCCCAAGACGGGGGACGAACAGCGCGAAGCGGCGCGCTTGGCGCTGCAGAAGCTGCCGCGCGACGCCTCGCCGACGCGGCTGCGCAATCGATGTGCGATCACGGGACGGCCGCGCGGCGTGTACCGGAAATTCGGCCTGGGGCGCAACAAGCTGCGAGAGCTCGCGCTGCGCGGCGAAGTGCCGGGCGTGATCAAGGCGAGCTGGTAAGGAGTATCGCGCATGAGCATGACCGATCCGATCGCAGACATGCTGACCCGCATCCGCAACGCCCAGATGGTCGGGCACACGGAGGTCAGCATGCCCTGCTCCAAGCTCAAGATTTCCATCGCCAAGGTGCTCAAGGACGAGGGCTACATCGAGGACTTTGCCGTACGCGACGAGAAGCCCGCCAAGGCGCTGCATATCGGGCTCAAGTACTACGCCGGCCGGCCCGTCATCGAACGCCTGGAGCGCATTTCCAAGCCGGGCCTGCGCGTCTACAAGGGCCGCGACGACATCCCGCGCGTCATGAATGGCCTGGGCGTGGCCATCCTGTCGACTTCGCGGGGCGTGATGACAGATCGCAAAGCGCGCGCCGACGGCGTCGGCGGCGAAGTGATCTGCATCGTGGCCTGAGGGAGCACGCGCCATGTCCCGCATCGCCAAGTTTCCGATTCCGCTGCCCAAGGGCGTCGAAGTGACGCTTGGCACGGGAAGCATTTCCGTCAAGGGCCCGCTTGGCACGATGGCGCGCCCGCTCGATCCGAATGTCGGCATCCAGAAGGAGGGCGAGGCCCTGGTGTGCAAGGCGCTCGGGAACTCCCAGCACGCGGTGGCCATGTCGGGCACCCTGCGCGCGCTGGTGGCCAACATGGTGACCGGCGTCTCCAAGGGCTTCGAGAAGAAGCTGGCGCTGGTGGGCGTGGGATACCGTGCCCAGGCGCAGGGCGACAAGCTCAATCTGACCCTGGGCTTCTCCCACCCGGTGGTGCACCAGATGCCCAAGGGCGTGAAGGTGGCCACGCCGACGCAGACCGAGGTGGTCGTCAGCGGCATCGACAAGCAGCTCGTCGGCCAGGTGGCCGCGGAGATTCGCGACAGCAAGCCGCCCGAGCCCTACAAGGGCAAGGGCGTGCGATATGCCAACGAGCAGATCGTGCTCAAAGAAACGAAGAAGAAGTAGCGGAGTACGCACATGCCAGACAAGAACCCAGCGCGCCTGCGCCGAGCCCGCCAGACGCGCCTCAAGATCCGCGAGATCGGGGCTGTGCGCCTGACGGTGCACCGCACGAACAGCCATATCTACGCGCAGATCACCTCCAGCGCGGGCGACCGCGTACTAGCGGCGGCGTCCACCGTGGAGAAGGAAGTGCGCGCGCAGATCAAGGCGGGCGGCAATCGCAAGGCGGCCGAGATGGTGGGTGCGCGCATCGCGCAGAAAGCCAAGCAGGCCGGCATCGAGAGCGTCGCGTTCGACCGCGCCGGCTACCGTTACCACGGGCGCGTCAAGGCGCTCGCCGAAGCCGCGCGTGCCGGCGGCCTCAAGTTCTAAGGACACGCCATGGCGAAAATGAAGCCCAGAATGCAGCAGAGCGAGGAACGCACCGACGGCCTGCGCGAGAAGATGGTGTCGGTGAATCGCGTGACCAAGGTGGTCAAGGGCGGTCGGGTGCTCGGCTTCGCCGCGCTGACCGTGGTCGGCGACGGCGACGGCGGCATCGGCATGGGCAAGGGCAAGGCGCGCGAAGTGCCGGTGGCGGTTCAAAAGGCGATGGAAGAAGCGCGCAGAAAGCTCTTCAAGGTCAAGCTGAAGAGCGGCACGCTGCACCACGCGGTCATCGGCCGGCACGGCGCGGCCAAGGTCCTGATGCAGCCCGCGCATGAAGGCACGGGCATCATCGCCGGCGGTCCGATGCGCGCGGTGTTCGAGGTGATGGGCGTCACCAACGTCCTCGCCAAGTGCTTCGGCTCGACCAACCCGTACAACGTGGTGCGCGCGACGCTGCAGGGCCTGCAGTCGATGAGCACGCCGGCCGAGATCGCCGCCAAGCGCGGCAAGAAGGTCGAGGAAATCCTTTCTTGAGGGCGGCCATGGCGGACACGAAAATCAAGGTAAAGCTGATGAAGAGCATGGCCGGCTGCGACGCGGCGCACCGCGCGACGGTGCGCGGCCTCGGCTTGCGCAAGATCCGCCAGACCGTGGAACTGGCGGACACGCCGGCCATACGCGGCATGATCGAGACGGTTGCTTACCTCGTCAGAGTGGAAGGATAGGCGCATGCGCATGAACAATCTGAAACCGGCGGCGGGCGAGAAGCAGTCGCGCCATCGCGTCGGCCGCGGTGGCGGCTCGGGGTGGGGCAAGACCGCGGGGCGCGGCCACAAGGGCCAGCGCGCCCGCTCGGGCGGGTACCACAAGGTCGGCTTCGAGGGCGGCCAGATGCCGCTGCAGCGCCGCCTGCCCAAGCGCGGGTTTGCGTCCCCGACCCGCACGCACACGGCCGAGGTGCGGCTGTCCGAACTGCAGGCGATGCAGGCGGGGGATATCGACCTGGGCGCGCTCAAGGCGCAGGGCATCGTGCCGCGGCAGGCGCGCGCGGCCAAGATCATTCTTTCCGGCAAGCTGACGCGCGGCGTCACGCTCAAGGGTGTGCTGGTGACCAAGGGCGCGCGGGCGGCCATCGAGGCCGCCGGGGGCAGGATCGAGGACGCCGCGCCCGCCACGCAGGCCACCGGGGACTGACGCTTGGCGACTGCGCTTCCCGCCGCAGGACGATCCGGGCGCTATGGCGATCTCAAGCGTCGCCTGCTGTTCCTGCTCGGCGCGCTGGTGGTCTTTCGCATCGGCGCGCACATTCCGGTGCCCGGCATAGACCCGAACGTGCTGGCCCAGCTGTTCAGCAGCCAGCAAGGCGGCATCCTGGGCATGTTCAACATGTTCTCGGGCGGCGCGCTGTCGCGCTTCACCATTTTCGCGCTCGGCATCATGCCGTACATCTCGGCCTCGATCATCATGCAGCTGATGACGGCGGTGAGCCCGCATCTCGAGCAGTTGCGCAAGGAAGGCGAGTCGGGGCGGCGCAAGATCACGCAGTACACGCGCTACGGAACGCTGGTCCTGGCGTTGTTTCAGGCGACCGGGATCTCGGTGGCGCTGGAATCGCAGCCCGGGCTGGTGCTGGAAGCCGGCCTCATGTTCCGCATCACGACGGTCACCACGCTGGTGACGGGCACGATGTTCCTGATGTGGCTCGGCGAGCAGATCACCGAGCGCGGCCTGGGCAACGGCATCTCGCTCATCATCTTCGCCGGCATTGCCGCCGGGCTGCCGAGCGCGATCGCCGGGACGCTGGAACTGGTGCGCACCGGCGCCATGCATCCCCTCACGGCCCTGCTGATCGCGGTGGCCGCGCTGGTGGTCACGGCGTTCGTGGTGTTCGTGGAGCGCGGCCAGCGCAAGATCCTGGTGAACTACGCCAAGCGCCAGGTGGGAAATCGCGTCTATGGCGGCCAGAGCTCGCACCTGCCGTTCAAGCTCAACATGGCCGGCGTCATCCCGCCGATCTTCGCCTCGTCGCTGATCCTGTTCCCGGCCACCCTGCTCGGCTGGTTCGGCTCCGCGGAAGGCATGGTCTGGCTGCGCGACATCGCGGGCACGCTGAGCCCGGGGCAGCCGATCTACGTGCTGATTTACGCCGGGCTTATCGTCTTCTTCTGCTTCTTCTACACGGCGCTGCAGTACAACCCGAGGGAGACCGCGGACAACTTGAAGAAATCGGGCGCCTTCGTGCCCGGGATCCGGCCGGGGGAGCAGACCGCCCGCTACGTGGAGAAGATCCTGACGCGGCTCACGCTGGCGGGCGCGATCTACGTGACGCTGGTGTGCCTGCTGCCCGAGTTCCTGATCCTGCGCTGGAACGTGCCGTTCTACTTCGGCGGCACGTCGCTGCTGATCATCGTCGTGGTGACGATGGATTTCATGGCGCAGGTGCAGGCTTACGTCATGACGCACCAGTACGAGAGCCTGTTGCGCAAGGCGCACTTCAAAGGCGGGCTGCCCGTTCGTTGACGGGCGGCGCAACCAAGGAGCAGCACGATGAAAGTGATGGCATCGGTGAAGAAGATCTGCCGCAAGTGCAAGATCGTTCGGCGCAAGCGCGTGGTGCGCGTCATCTGCTCGGATCCACGCCACAAGCAGCGTCAGGGTTGATAAGGCCTTGACGAAACAGGTATAATCGTCGGTTTCCCCGGGGACGTTCCATGGCACGTATTGCAGGCATCAACATTCCGAATCACCAGCATGCGGAGATCGCGCTCACCGCGATCTACGGCGTGGGCCGCGCGCGCGCGCGGACGCTGTGCGCCGCTGCGGGTGTGGAGCGGACCCGCAAGATCAAGGATCTGAGCGACGCCGAGATGGAGCGGCTGCGCGAGCAGGTGACGCGCCTTTCGCTCGAGGGGGATCTGCGCCGCGAAGTGTCGATGTCGATCAAGCGCCTCATGGACCTCGGCTGCTATCGGGGCGCACGCCACCGCAAGGGCCTGCCGGTGCGCGGCCAGCGCACCCGCACCAACGCTCGCACGCGCAAGGGGCCGCGCAAAGCCGCCATCAAGCTCAACATCCAGGCCGGCAAGGCCGCGTAACCGGGGACCGAGATCATGGCAAGCAGGACTACTCCATCGCAGCAGCAATTGAACCAGGCGGCGTCGGCGCGTACGCGCAAGAAGGTGAAGAAGAACGTCGCCGAAGGCATTGCCCACATCCACGCCTCGTTCAACAACACCATCGTCACCATTACCGATCGGCAGGGCAACGCGCTCGCCTGGGCCACCTCGGGGAACGCCGGCTTCAAGGGTTCGCGCAAATCCACGCCGTTCGCGGCGCAGGTCGCCGCCGAGCGCGCGGGCCGCGCCGCCCAGGAATGCGGCGTGAAGAACATCGAAGTGCGCATCAAGGGCCCGGGGCCGGGCCGCGAGTCGGCGGTGCGCGCGCTCAATTCGATCGGGTTGAAGATCGGCAGCATCGCCGACGTCACCCCGGTTCCGCACAACGGCTGCCGCGCGCCCAAGCGCCGGCGGGTCTGAACGGATAGGCAAGGAGAACGCATGGCCAGAGATCTCGACGCCAAGTGCCGCCAGTGCCGCAGGGAGGGCGAGAAGCTCTTCCTGAAGGGCGAGAAATGCTTCACCGACCGCTGTGCGGTCGAGCGGCGGAGCTACGCACCGGGGCAGCACGGGCAGAAAAGCGGTAGCCGCATGTCCGATTTCGGCAAGCAGCTGCGCGAGAAGCAGAAGTTGCGCCGTACCTACGGCGTGCTGGAGCGGCAGTTTCGCAAGACCTATGCCGAAGCGTCCCGCTCGAAAGGCGTGACCGGCGAGCGACTGCTGCAGTTGCTGGAAACGCGGCTGGACAATGTCGCCTACCGGATGGGATTCGGCGCCTCGCGCACCGAGGCCCGGCAGGTGGTGCGCCACAACGGCATCCTGGTCAACGGCAAACGCGTGAACATTCCGTCCTGCCAGGTGCGTCCGGGCGACGTGATCGAGGTGGCCGCCAAGGCGAAGGAGCAGCTGCGCATCAAGGCGGCGAGCGTCGCCGCGGAAGGCCGCGGATTCCCCGAGTGGATGGAGGTGGATGCCAAGGCAATGAAAGGCACCTTCAAGTCCCTTCCGGCGCGCGTCGACCTGCCCTCCACGGTCAACGAGAGCCTGATCATCGAGCTTTATTCGAAGTAACGGGAAAAAATGAACATGGCGCAATCCGGATTTCTCAAGCCGCGCATCGTCGACGTGCAGAACCTGTCGGCGTCGCATGCCAAGGTCACCATGGAGCCCTTCGAGCGCGGCTACGGCCACACGCTCGGCAACGCGCTGCGGCGCGTGCTCCTGTCTTCCATGCCGGGCTATTCCCCCACCGAGGTGCAGATCGCCGGCGTGGTGCACGAGTACTCGACGTTGGACGGCGTGCGCGAGGACGTGGTCGACATCCTGCTCAACCTCAAGGGCATCGTTTTCCGCCTGCATAACCGGCAGGAGGCGATTCTCAGCCTGAAGAAGAAAGGCGAAGGACCGGTGACGGCCGCCGACATCGAGCCCTCGCACGACGTCGAGATCGTCAATCCGGAGCACGTCATCGCGCACCTCTCGGCCAGCGGCAAGCTCGAGATGCAGATCAAGGTGGAGGCGGGCCGCGGCTACGTGCCGGGCAACATGCGCTTCCTGCCGGAAGAGACCAAGGGCATCGGCCGCATCATCCTGGACGCCTCGTTCAGTCCCGTGCGGCGCGTGTCCTACGCGGTGGAGTCGGCGCGCGTCGAGCAGCGCACCGACCTCGACAAGCTGATCATGGACATCGAGACCAACGGCTCGATCGAGCCCGAAGAGGCGATCCGGTACGCGGCGCGCGTCCTCGTCGACCAGTTGTCGGTGTTCGCGCAACTGGAGGGCACGGCGATGCCCACCGAAGCGCCCAAGTCGCCCACGGTGGACCCGATCCTGCTGCGCCCGGTCGACGACCTCGAACTGACCGTGCGCTCGGCCAACTGCCTGAAGGCCGAGAACATCTACTACATCGGCGACCTGATCCAGCGCAGCGAAACCGAGCTGCTGAAGACGCCGAACCTGGGCAGGAAGTCGCTCAACGAGATCAAGGAAGTGCTCGCTTCGCGCGGGCTGACGCTGGGCATGAAGCTGGAGAACTGGCCGCCGGCCGGGCTCGAGCATCACCGCGGATGAGGGCGCCATGCGTCACGGACTAGGCCTCAGGAAGCTCAATCGCACCTCGAGCCACCGGCTCGCGATGTTGCGCAACATGATGGTGTCGCTGCTGCGCCACGAGGAGATCACCACCACGCTGCCCAAGGCGAAGGAGTTGCGCCGGGTGGTCGAGCCGATGATCACGCTGGGCAAGGCGCCGTCGCTCGCCAACCGGCGCCTCGCGTTCGACCGCCTGCGCGACCGCGAAATCGTGGGCAAGCTGTTTGAAGATCTTGGCCCGCGCTACGCCAAGCGGAACGGCGGCTACCTGAGGATCCTGAAGAGCGGCCTGCGCAAGGGCGACAACGCGCCGATGGCGCTGGTGACGCTGATGGATCGGCCGGAGCTGCAGACCAAGGAGAAGAAGCCGGTCGAGGAGCAGAAGGCGGCTTAGGCCAGCGCACTACCCGTTGCGAAAAGGAAGGCCGGGGCGACCCCCCGGCCTTTTTCATTTCCGAGGGCCTGCGCGTGGCCGTACAGGTCTGTTCGGACCATCCTGCCCGCGCACGAGCGAGATGCCGACAGCCCAGACTGCGTCCATGGATGCGGACGCAACGGTCATCGGCAGGATCAGGCGCGTCGCGGGCTTGCTGCTGGCGGGCATGCTGATTTCGTGCGGCGGCGGAGGCGGTGACGGGGGAAGCACCGGCAGCAGCAGCAGCGGGACCGGTGGCAGCGGTAGCGGCGATGACACGCAGGACACGCCCCCCCCGGCTGCTGGGCGCTATGAGGAGTCACATGCCGCGGTGAGCCTGAGCGCCGGTTGGACGCCAAGCGACACCGGGTCGTTTGCGTGGAGCGGGGGAGCCGCCGTGCAAGCGACGGCCCCGGGGGCGCAGGCCGCATTCAGGTTCACCGGGACTTCGGTCACGTGGATTGGCACCCGCAACGACAGCAGCGGAATCGCCCTCGTCAAAGTGGACGGGGTTCCGATCTCCGAGGTGGATCTGTTCGCGCGCCCGGAGGTGATCCGCACGCCCATCATCACGTTGCATGGCCTGAGCCCCGGCAGCCACACGCTGGCGATCGAGGTGACGGGCCGCCAGAACCCGGACGCCCAGTCAAACGTCATTCAGGTGGATGCCTTCGACGTGCAAGCGCCGGTGGTCTCGCATATCCAGGAGACGGACCCGGACGTCGTCTTCAGCGACGGTTGGGTCCAGGCGCCGGACACCTTCGCATGGAGTGGCGGCGGGGTCTTCACGGCCCCCGACCCGCCGGTGGGCGGCGCGAAGCAAACCGAGACGCCGGGCGCGACAGTCACATTGACGTTCCACGGAACCTCGGTCGGCTGGAACGGCTATCGCGGCCCCGATGCCGGCATCGCCCGTGTACAGGTGGATGGCGGCGTTGCGGTCGAGGTCGACACCTATTCTCCGACGCACAGGGTCCAAGATCGCGTGTTTACGGCGCAGGGACTCACCGACACGAGCCATACGCTGACGATCGAGGCCACGGACCGGAAGAATGTCGCGTCGGCGGGTACCCGGATCGTGGTGGATGCCTTCGACGTGATGGCGCCGGGAACGCGCTTCCAGGAGGACCACCCGGCGCTCACCTACAGCGGCGCTTGGATTCACGGCAACGTGAATCGAACCTGGAGCGAGGGGTCTGCGTCCACGTCCGCTACGGCAGGCGCGCGAGTCACGTTCACCTTCACCGGCACCTCGGTCAGCTGGATCGGCTTGCGCAAGCTCAGCACCGGGATCGCCAGGGTTATCCTGGATGGCCGTTTCGTGCAAGAGATCGATACGTACGAACCGACCCCGATCGAGGGCTACCAGCATACGGTCTTCAGGGCGGATGGGCTGACTCCTGGCACGCATACGCTGACGCTCGAATCCGCGAGCAGCGGCAGTTTCATTGTGGTGGATGCCTTTGATGTTCGCCCATGAGGCACAGCCCGTTCAGGCACCTTGCCTCGCTGCTCGCGGCGACCGCGCTTTCCGCCTGCGGCGGAGGAAGCGAGCAGAGTGCGCCAGCGGCCCGCACAGTGACGTTGGCTTGGCAGGCTAGCCACGAAAGCGGCGTCAACCGCACGGGTGGCGGCTACCAGGTGTCGATCAGCGACCAGCCGAGCATCGACGTGCCCTATGTCTCGGGATCCGCCGCGCCGACCTCCGCCAGCGTCTTTCTGCAGCCGGGGCGCTATACGGTGAGCGTACAGGCCTACGCGGCGCTGGATGCGCAGGGCGGCAACACCGGCAGTCTCAGCGCGCCTTCGCAGTTGATCACCGTGTATGTGCGATAAGCCGGGTGCAAGGATTCCATGAAGTCGCTGTCACGCGCGATCATCGTCCTCGCGGCGCTCGCCGGTGTTGCGCTGGCGCTGCTCCAGCAGGTGGTTGCCGTGTCGCCCGAGCCGCTCGGCGGCGGCGTGTATGTCGCGGGCGAGGTGCTGGTGAAATTCAAACCCGCGTCCTCCGCGCAGGATCGCATCGCAAGCGTCGCGGCCCTGGGACACGTTGTCGTCGCCACTTTGCATCAGCCCGGCTGGGTGCGCGTCCGGATCGCCAGCGGCCAGTCAATGGACCAGGTGCTGGCCACCTACCAGAGCGATACTCGAGTCGCATCAGCGCAGCCCAACTACATCTATCGCAGCGCGGCCGTACCCAACGACCCGCTCTACGGCCAGCTCTGGGCGTTCAAGAGCGCGGCGGGCAATGACATGGGCCTCGAGCCGGCCTGGGATCACATTGCCGATTGCAGCAGCGTGGTGGTGGCGGTGATCGATTCCGGCGTCAACTACACGCACCCAGACCTCGTTTCCAACATGTGGAATGGGGGCGCCGGATTTCCGAACCATGGCTATGACTACGTCGGCGACCACGACAACGATCCGATGGATCAGTTTGGCCACGGCACGCATGTCGCCGGGGTCCTCGGCGCAGTCGGCAACAACGGTACCGGCACCACCGGGGTGTGCCAGCGCACGCGCATCATGGCGGTGCGCGTTCTGGATGACACGGGTGCCGGGACGACGGTGACCACCATGCAGGGCATCGGCTTTGCCGTGACCCATGGCGCCAGGGTAATCAACCTGAGCCTCGTCAGCAGCGGGGGTTTCGATCCGGCCCTCAGCGACGCCATCACCGACGCGCAAAATGGCGACGTCGTGGTGATCGTGGTGGCCGGCAACGGCAACGGCAACGAGGGGCGCAACATTGATCTGGCCGGCAATGTCACTTTTCCCTGTGCCTTCACGCAGCCGAATCTGCTCTGCGTCACCGCGCTCGACCAGAACTACGCGTTGGCGGGGTTCTCGAACTGGGGCCCGACCAGCGTGGACCTCGGGGCCCCCGGCACCAATATCCTGAGCACGTCGTTGGGTGGCGCCTACGACACCCTCGACGGCACTTCCGTGGCCGCGCCGCAGGTCGCGGGCCTGGCCACGATGCTGCGCGCCTTCAACCCCCAGTACACCTACGCCGATACCGTCAGCGCCATCAGGAATGGCGGCAGGTCGGCCGACGCCCTCGCCGGACTCACCGCGACCGGCAAGGCGGCCGACGTCATGCCATCGCTGGCGTACATCAACCCGCCCACCGGCCTGACAGCGACGTTGCAATAGGCGAGGTGAACATGAAACCGGGATTGCGGCGGCTGGTCGCACTTGCCGTCACACTGGCGCTCGCCAGCGCAGCCGCAGCATGTGGCAGTCCGGCGCCGCGCACCCCGCAGGCAGCCGCGCCAGCCGGTGCTCGGCAAAACAGGGTGCCGGGAGAGTATCTCGTCACCGTCGCCGCGCGAGACCGCGTCGCGGCCATCGTAGATCTCTACGGGCAGTTCGGCATCAAGGAACTCCGGGACCTGGGGGGCACCGTGTTCCTCCTCAGGGTCACCGAGGATCCGGGACCGGCACGCATGGAGCAGGTACGCGGGGGGAGCGCTCACGTCCTCGCGGTTCAGCCGAACCTTGTATACGGCACACGCAGGCCGGGGAGCGCGCCGTAGCCCGCTGGGTCCCCGCCGCCCACCCATGATCGGTGATGTTCGCCAGCGAACAGATCGCCCCGGCTCAGGGGTATCAAATCCTCAACTGTCCCCTGTCGGCGCAGCCGCAAGTCAAACAAAGGAGAAGTGAAATGAGCGTGGGAACCGTCTTGCTGGTGATCCTAGTTCTGGCGCTGCTGGGTGTGATTCCTACCTGGCCGCACAGCAGAAGCTGGGGCTACGGGCCCAGCGGTGCACTCGGCGTAGTGCTGTTGATCGTGTTGATCTTGTTTGTTCTGGGAAAGATATAGGCCGTTATTTCTCAACGCGCCGTATGCGGCGCAGTCACAGGAGCGATCGGGCATGAACAAGGACCAAGTGAAGGGCGCGGCGAAAGACGTTGCCGGCAAAGTCCAGCAAGAAGCGGGCAAGCTGGTCGGCAGCAAGCGGCAGCAGGCCAAGGGGCTCGCCAAGCAGCTATCCGGCAAGACGCAAAAAGCCGTCGGCGACGTAAAGCAGTCGGTTGCGGATCTCGACAAGGCCTGAGACCTGAGCCCAAGCGCATCGCGCACCCGCGATGCGCTTTCGGGATCAAGCCGGAGCGCGATCGGCCGTTCCAGGGGGCGGCAGGATGCGTTGCACGATGTCGCGCAGTTCTTCCAGTTCCTGCGCCTTGAAGACCAGTTCGCGCACCCCGGCCGCGGCCGCCTGCGCGCGCAATGCCTCGTTGATGTAGCCCGAGACCATGACCACCGGCAAGTCGCGCCGCACGCTGCGGATCGCCTGCGCGACCTCCGTTCCGGAAATGCCGGGCATCTTGAAATCCGTGATCACCAGATCGAATTGCTCCGCGCCGGCACGCAGCGCGTCCAGCGCCTCGCCCTGCTCGAGGTAGGCGCTGACGCGGTAGCCCCAACGCTCCAACGTGCGCCTGATCAGGAACAGGTGCGCTTCATCGTCGTCGATGTACAAGATATGCTGGCCGTGGCCCTCACCGGCCCACGCCGCGACCTCGGGGATGGCGAGCGTCTCCGCCACGCCCTGCGCACGGGGGAAATACAGCTCGAAGCGGCTGCCCTTGCCGGGTTGGCTGTGCGCGACGATCGCGCCTTCGTGCGCCTGCATGATGCCATGCGCCACCGACAGGCCCAGACCCGTGCCCTTGCCGGGCGGCTTGGTGGTAAAGAACGGCTCGAAGATGCGCCGCAGGGTCACACTGTCCATGCCGCGTCCCGTGTCGCTGACCACGACGCGGGCATAGCGGCCCGGCCGCAGGGTGAGATTCAACTGTGCCGCGGATTCGTCCAGCATGACGCTCTCGACCAGAACATCGATTGTCCCGGGCTGGCCCTCCATCGCATGCGCGGCGTTGGTGCCCAGGTTCAGCACCACCTGCTGCACCTGCGTCGGATCGGCCAGTACGGCGGGCGTATCGGCGGCGCAGCGGCACTCGATGCGCACGCCGCCGGGCAGCGTTGCGCGCAGCAGTCGGACGGTTTCCTCCACCACCGCAGCCAGCGATATCACCCGGTGCAAAGTCGGCTGGCGCCGGCTGAAAGTGAGAATCTGGTGCACCAGATCCCGGGCGCGGAAACCGGCCTTCTGGATCTCGTCCAGGCTCACCAGCGCCTGCCAGTTCGATCCGGCATCCTGGCGCGCCAGATCGATATTGCCCAGGATGGTGGCGAGGATGTTGTTGAAATCATGCGCGATGCCGCTCGCCAGGGTGCCGATCGCCTCCATCTTCTGCGATTCGCGCAACTGCGCCTCGAGCGAGGTGCGCGCCTGTTCGGCATTCTTGCGTTCGGTGATGTCCTGCAACGCCCCGTCGATACCCGTGATCTCGCCGTGTTCGTCCCGCACGGCCTGGCCGATGGCGCGCACATGGATGCGGCGGCGCTTGGCGGTGAACACCTCCAGCTCGCAATCGAAGGGCGTGCCATCGCGCGCGCAGGCATCCAGTGCGTTGGAGAAGATCTTGCGCGAGGCCGGCGGATACAGCAACAGCGCTTCGTCGAGCGTGGGCGCCTTGCCAGCGGCAAGCTCGAGGAGCGCGCGGGCCTCGTCCGTCCACGTCAGCTCTCTGCGCGGCAACTTGATCGCCCAGCCGCCCAGCCGCGCCATCGTGCCGGCGGCTTGCAGCAGGGCCCTCTTCTGGCGCAGCCGTTCCTCGGCGTCCTTGCGTGCGCTGATATCGCTGATGACGAGGCGGCAGGTAGGCGGACCGCCCTCCAACGCAACAGCGGTGGCCTCGAGCCAGGCGATGAAGGGCGTGGCGCCCTTTCTCGACATGCGCAGTTCGCAGGCCTGCGGCCTCCCCGTACTCAGGAGTTGCCGGTGATGCAGGTAGAAAACGTCCGCATCGTCGCCGCTGACGAAGCGGCTGAGCGGCTGCCCGACCAGCGCGTCGCGCGTTACGCCCAGCAGGGTGGCGCCGGTCAGATTCGCTTCGAGAATGGCACCGCGGCCGTCCAGCGTGAAATAGCCCACCGGCGCCAGGTTGTAGAGGTCGAAGTAGCGGGCGCGCGATTCCTCCAGGGCGACCTGCGCCCGGCGCAGTTCCTCGTTCTGCAACTCCAGCTCGATCTGGTGCACCTGCAGTTCGTGCAGCAGGCGTTTCGCCGCCACGGCAGTGAGCGTGGCCGGGTCCGCCATCGCCTTGCCTTTGTGTTCCCGGGCAATCCCTTCCGCCTGCTGGCGCAACTCGGCCAGGCGCTCGGCGGACAGGCGGGTGCCGCGCGCACGTTTGGCGTTCAAGCCTCCGCCCGCTCCGTGGTCGCCACGGCATACACCTGCTGCGATTCATCGATCAGCGCGGTGGCGGTCAGCAGAATGCGCACGACCCCGCCCTCTTTGGTGAGGCGCTCCATCCGGTAGGGTTGCAGAATCTCGGCGCGGCCCAACTTCTGGATGACGGACACTGCTTCGTCCTGTCCTGCCTGCGGAATCATCTGGCGGATGTCCATGCCCAGCGCCTCGGCCTCGCTCCAGCCGTACAGCCGCGTCGCGGCCGGATTCCAGTTCAGGATCTTGCCCTGCAGGTCCTGCACCACGATGGCATCGCGCGAATCGGTCATGATGGCGGCCAGGTGGCGCAGGGATTCGGCCTCGCGCAGCGCTTCGCGCGCCCGATGCATTTCGGTGACATCGAAGAAGGTGATCACTGCGCCCTCGATCACGTTCTCCAGCGTACGGTAGGGGCGAATGCGCAGCACGAACCACCTGCCTTGCCGGCTGTGCACCTCGATCTCCGTGGGCACCAGCGTGTCGAGCACCTGCTGCAAGTCCTCCACCAGCCGGTCGTAGCCGGTCAGGTTGGTGACGATCTGGCCCACCGGGCGCCCGACATCGGTGGCGATGAGGCTGATCACCTGCGTGATGCTCGGCGTGAAGCGCTTGATGTGCTGCTGATGGTCCACGAAGATCGTGCCCACCCCGGTGCCGGCGAGCAGGTTGTTCATGTCGTTGTTGGACTGCGAGAGTTCGCTCACCTTGCCATGCAGTTCGGCGTTGACCGTGGCGAGCTCCTCGTTCACCGATTGCAGCTCTTCCCTCGAGGTTTCCAGCTCCTCGTTGGCGGACTGCATCTCCTCGTTGATCGACTGCATCTCCTCGTTCGAGGACTTGAGTTCTTCGTTGGTGGTCTCGAGCTCCTCGACGAGGGACTGCAGGTACTCTTCCTTGTCCCGCAGTTGCCGCTGCAGCAACGCAAGCTGCGGTTGGGGCCCGCCCGCCTTGGCCTTCGCGCCGGCGGCCACCCGCCCCGGCTTGGCGGGCAGCGCCGCTGACGGCTCGAGCGTGACCAGGTAGAGCCGCGGCTCGCCCGTGTCGGTGGTGAGCGGCTGGACCCTGAGATCCACCCTGGCGTAGGCGCCGTTGGTCTTCACCCGCAGGCCGGAAAGAAACTCGACGTCGTTTCCCGTGGCGGCCTTGCGCAAGGCAATGGTCAGCCCGGGGCGCAGACCCTCGCGCGCCATCTTCAGGATGTTCAGCTCGGCCTCGCCCGACGCCGGCTCCAGATACTCGCCCGTGCGTCCATGCAGGTAAAGGATATCGCCTCGATCGTTGACCAGGGCGCTGGCCGGGGTGAACTGTCGCAGCAACGCTCGTTCGGTGAGATCGCGCAATTGCACGCCGGCCTCGCGCGCCACCGGGCGGACCGCTGGCGTCGCGTTGGCGCCGCCTTTCGCTGCCGGCAACTTCAGAAACTGGCCCGGCAGCAGGCGATGGGCGATGCCCGCGTCCTTGCGCTTGTACAGCTTGGCGGTGCGATTGAGCGCGTCGAACAGGTCCAAATGCTCGCCGATGGCCTCGGAGGTTCCCAGGAAAAGGTATCCCCCCGGATTCAGCGCATAGTGGAACAGCGGGACCAGCTTGTCGTGCAGTTCCGGCCCCATGTAGATCAGCAGATTGCGGCAACTGATCAGATCGAGCTTGGAAAAGGGCGGATCCCTGATCAAGTCCTGCACGGAAAAGACCAGCATGTCGCGGATCAGCTTGTTGACGCGAAACAGCCCGTCGCCCGGCTCTTCGGTGAAATAGCGGTTCAGGCGCTCGGGTGAGACATCGGCGGCAATGCTGGCGGGGTAGACGCCGGCGCGAGCCTGTTCGATGGCGTGGTTGTCGATGTCGGTGGCAAACACCGTCAGCTTGAAGTTGGACTTGAGCGCATCCATGCGCTCCTGCAGCAGGATGGCGATGGAATAGGCTTCCTCGCCGGTGGAGCAGCCGGGAACCCAAACCCGTATGGCCGCGCCGGCGGGTTTTACCGACAGCAGCCGCACAATGACCTCATCCTGCAGCGCCTTGAACGCCTCCGGGTCGCGAAAGAAACTGGTGACGCCGATCAGCAGGTCGTGGAACAGCGCGTCCACCTCGGTCGCATTCTGTTGCAGGAACCGGGCGTAATCGCCCAGGTCTCCGATCTGGTGTACCGCCATGCGTCGCTCCACGCGCCGACCGATGGTGCTCTGCTTGTAGAGCGAGAAGTCGTGCCCGGTCTGCGCCCGCAATATCACGAATATTTTCTTCAGCGTATCGCTGACCCTGGACCCCAGCGGCAAATCGGGCTTGTGCTTGCCTAACGCCTGGTCCACATAGCGGATCAGTCGCTGCGGCATTTCGGCCGGCGGCAGCACATAGTCCACCAGGCCCGTGGCAATGGCGCTGCGCGGCATGCCGTCGTACTCGGTGGATTCGGGATTCTGCACCATCACCATACCGCCCTCGCCCTTGATGACCCGCAAGCCCTGCGTACCGTCGCTTCCGGTGCCCGAAAGCACAATGCAGATCGCCCGATCATGCTGGTCCTGGGC
>Ga0105095_10000318_pt1 | contig 22857 bp, 18 predicted proteins | sample PPLLak2March2015_2_FD_79180 | JGI IMG/M metagenome (GOLD analysis project Ga0105095, IMG submission 79180) | Freshwater sediment microbial communities from Prairie Pothole Lake near Jamestown, North Dakota, USA - PPLs Lake P8 Core (3) Depth... | ecosystem: Environmental > Aquatic > Freshwater >...
CTGGATGGGCGATGGACGGCCGCCGCCTGGGCCTTGGAGGGCGCAGCGGTGGTGTGGGTCGGGGTGCGCCAGAACCGCTGGCTGGCGCGCGCGTTCGGCCTGCTGCTGCAGCTAGCGGCCGGCATCGCATTTCTGGGCGCGGCTTCTGCCGCCCACGGCGCGGTGCCGGTGTTCAACAGCTTCTACGTCGGCTGCCTGCTGGTGGCGCTGGCCGGCCTGTTCTCCAACTGGTACCTGGATCGCCACCGCGACAGCCTGAAACCGCAGGAGCGCTGGGCCGTGCCCGTAGTGTTCCTGTGGGGCCTGGCGTGGTGGACATTCGGCAGCCTGCTCGAGATCGAAGAGCACACGCAGTGGCGGCTGCAGCCCGACGCTGCCCTGTTGTTCTTCACCGGCTCCGCGGCGATCTTCAGCCTGCTCTGGCGACGCATCGACTGGCGCCTGGCCCGCTACCCGGCGCTCGCGCTCCTCTCGCTCATGGCCTTGAGCGCGCTGGTCGCGGTCGTTGTCTACAACAGGTCGCACCCCCTCGCAGGATTTGGCTGGCTCGCCTGGCCCATCGCCTTCACCGTTCACTTCTGGCTGCTGCGCCGGCATGATGTGGCCGAGACGGACTGGCTGGACTACCTGCACGCCGGCTCGGTCTGGGTGCTCGCAGCGGTGGGCGCGTGGGAGGCCGGGTGGGCGATCGACCGGCTGGTGGCCGGTCAGGCGGTGTGGCCGTTGATCGCTTGGGCACTGGTGCCCGCTGCGCTGCTCGTGCTCCTTACCCTGCGCGGGCCGCAGATTGCCTGGCCGGTCCGCGTGCGACTGGCCGCCTACCTGGTCAACGGGGCTGCGCCGCTGGCGGCCTTCCTGTGGGGCTGGGTCGTCTACGCGAACGTGGCCAGCAATGGCGATCCGGCACCGCTGCCCTATGTGCCGGTGCTGAGCCCGCTCGACCTGGCGCAGATCGGCGCGTTGCTGGTGATTGCGCTGTGGCTGCGGCGCATCCAGCGCCTGCAGCTTGCCGACCTGCGCGGCGAGCAGGCCGCGCTGGCGTACTCCCTCATCGGCGCGGCGGCGTTTATCGCCGCGAACGGCATCCTGCTGCGCACCCTGCATCACTGGGCCGACGTGCCGTTCCAGCTCGATGCAATGCTGCGGTCCATGCTCGTGCACGCGGCACTGTCGATCTTCTGGAGTGTGCTCGCCATGTGCACGATGGTCGTCGCAACGCGGCTCAAGCTGCGCGCCCTGTGGGTCGCCGGCGCGGCATTGATGGGTGTGGTCGTGGTCAAGCTCTTCCTCGTCGACCTTTCGAACGTGGGCGGCGTGGAGCGCATCGTGTCCTTCATCGGGGTGGGCCTGCTGATGCTGCTGATCGGTTACATCTCGCCGGTCCCGCCCCGTGTCCAGGAGCAAGCGAAGTGAGACTGCTGCCAGGTTTGCTGTGCGTGCTCGCCTCGCTCGGCGCCGCCGCGCAGGAGCGCCCCGACGACTTCGCCTATTCGGTGCCGCTCGAGGTGTCCGGAGACGGCGCGCTGCACCAGCTCGACGTGCCGCGGTCGGTATACGAAGGGGTAACGCGCGTGGACCTCGCGGATGTGCGGGTGTTCAACGGCCGCAGTGAGATCGTCCCTCACGCTTTGAAGCCCCGCCCCGCGCCCGGCACTGCCCCGGCCGCGTGGGTCGAGGTGCCCTTCTTCCCGCTGCATGGCGCACAGGGCACTGCCTCAGAGCGCCTGGACATCAGGGCCAGGCGCACGCCCGCCGGCACCATCGTCGAGATCACTCGCGACAAGGCTGTCGGCGGGACCCCCGTACTGCTCGGTTATCTGGTCGATGCAACCGGCTTCGAGCGGCCCATGCAGGCACTCGACCTGGATTGGCGCGACCCGGGCGAAGGGGTGAGCAGCAGCCTCAGGGTGGAGGCGAGCGACGATCTTCAGCAGTGGCAGACGCTCGTGTCCGCCGCGCCGCTGGTCAGCCTGGAGTTCGGCGGGCAGCGGCTCGTGCAGAAGACCGTGGAGCTTCCGGCTTTGCGGCGAAAATACCTGCGCCTGACCTGGCCTGGAAGTCCGAACCCCATCGAGCTCACCCGCCTGCGGGCGCGCCCGAGTGACATGCTGCTCGAGCCAGCCCGCCAGTGGAAGCAAGTCGAGCTGCGTTCGGCCGAGAAGCCCGGCGAGTTCCGCTACGAGCCCGGCGGGCGCATCCCGGTGGACCGCCTCCGCGTGGGCCTGCCGGAACGCAACACGCTGGTTCCGGTGCAGGTCCTGGCGCGCCATACGGACGATCAACGCTGGCAGCTGATCACAACGGGCGTCGTCTACCGCCTGACGCACGAGGGGCACGACGTCGTCAGTGCCGATCTCAACGTAAGCGCCACTGGGTGGGAGCAATGGCTGCTGCGGCTGGACTCACGCGGCGGCGGAATCGGAGCCGGCGAGCCCCAGGTTCAGGTGGGCTGGCTCCCGCAGCAGCTTGTGTTCGTCGCGCGCGGCGAGGGGCCGTTCCAGCTCGCCTACGGCAACCTGCGTGCGCGTTCGGCCGACCTGCCGATCCAGACGCTGGTCCCTGGCTGGCACAGCGACGCAGAGCTGAAGGCCGCGACTGCCACAGCGGGAGCGCAGGAGGTTCGCGCCGGCCCCCGCGCGCTGCGCGGAGCGCCGGACTACAGGACCTGGGGGCTCTGGGGCAGCCTCGTGATCGGTGTGGTGCTGTTGGCGTGGAAGGCTTGGGTTTTGGCGCGGGAGCTCAGGGACTCAAGACCTGGAGCTTGAACCGAGGAGCGCAAAGGCGGTCCTCGGTTCTGCGCCCTAGACACGAGCAAGTCAGCCGTGGTCTGATTCCAGCACCATGAAGCTCCAGCAACTGCGCACCGTCTGTGAAGTCGCCCGCCACAGGTTCAACCTGTCGAAAGCCGCCGAGGCACTGCACACCTCGCAATCGGGTCTGAGCCGCCAAATCCTGCAGCTCGAGGACGAGCTCGGAGTGCAGATCTTCGTGCGCAGCGGCAAGCGCTTCACCGGCCTCACGGAGCCGGGACGGCAGGTCCTATCCATCTCCCAGCGCATTCTCGCCGACACGCGCAACCTCAAGCAGCTGAGCGACGAGTTCCGGCGTGAGGCCGCTGGCTCACTCACCGTCGCAACGACACACACGCAGGCACGCTATGCCCTGCCGCCGGTAATCCGACGCTTCATGAAGCGCTATCCGCAGGTGCACCTGTCGCTGCACCAGGGCAGCCCCACCCAGATCGCCGAGATGACGCTGAGCGGGCAGGCCGATCTGGCCATCGCCACCGAGGCCCTGGCGCTCTATGATCAGCTGGTGATGCTGCCCTGTTACGAGTGGAACCGCTGCGTGGTGGTGCCACCCGACCATCCGCTGCTGCAGGTCAAGCACCTGACCCTCCAGGCCATCGCGCGCTATCCGCTGATCACGTACGACTTCGCGTTCACCGGCCGCACCACGATGCAGAAGGCCTTCGACGCGAAGGGGCTCTCACCCAAAGTGGTGCTCACCGCCATCGACGCCGACGTGATCAAGACCTACGTGGAGCTGGGCCTGGGCGTGGGCATCCTCGCCAGCATGGCCTTCAACCCCAAGCGCGACGGCCACCTGCGCGCCATCGACGCGAGCCACCTGTTCGCGCCCAGCGTCACGCGCATCGGCATCCCGCGCAACGCCTATCTGCGCGGCTACGTTTACGATTTCATCGAGATGTTCGCACCGCACCTTACGCGCGAGGCAGTGGATGCGGCGATGCATGGAGAGCGGAAAGCGTGACAGGTCACGCCTCACCGGTCAGCCAGCAGCTCCAGCTCCCGCACCGCCCAGTCGTACTCGAGGAAATCCGTCACACCGGTGGCGACCGCCGCTTCGAAGGCCGCTTTCGCCTGCTGTGGCTGCTGGCGGATCATGTATGCCTGTCCCGCGTAGAACGATGCCTCGCACTGCTGCTCAAGCGCCACGCGCGGATCGACTGCAGCTGCTGCGGCGATGGCCTGTTCGGGCTGCACCTTTCCCCGATACATCTGCACCAGAGGTGCCGGCCAACGTTCGGCGCCGGCGACTTTCTCGGCGAGCGCGAGCCGCGAGGGTCGCTTCAGACCGCCGCGCCGGATCGCCAGCTCCAGCCATAGCACGCTGTAGACGAAGGCCTGGCCTTCCGCCGAGCGCGCCAACCGCGTGAAGTGCTGCGCCGCCTGCTCGTAATCCCCCCGATAGAAGGCGAGCCTGCCCTTCTCCCGCTGCGCCCCGGCGCGACCGCTGTCCAGGCCCAGCGCCATCTCCAGGTCGAGATCGGCCTGGGGGAACTCGCGCAGCTTAAGGTGCGCGGTCGCGCGGTCTTCGTAGTACAGGGGATTGAAGGGATCCAGTTCCACGGCCCGCGACAGGTCCATGACCGCCTCGGCATACTGGAGAAGGCGGTTGCGCGCCACCGCCCGCGTCCGGAAGGCTGAAGCGAGCTGCTTGTCGTCGAGCGTGCCGGACTCGATCTGGAGCGTCGCCTGAGCGATTGCCCGCTCCGCCGCCTGGCGCTGTTGCGTCCGCAGCTGACGGGCAAGGTCGGATTCCGGTTCGACCGCCTGCGCGCTCGATGCCCCTGCGACCAGGGCGAAGAGAAGCGCAAGCCAGCCATGCATCGTGGACGCCTCAGGTCAGCGGCCGCCCGCCATCCACGGGGATGATGCAGCCGTTGGAGTACTTCAACACGCTGGCCACCGCGAGCACGGCAGCGCCGATCTCGCCGGGGGTTGCGAGCCTGCGCAACGGCGTGCGCGCGGCCTGCTCGTCCCGCCATTTCTGGTCCAAGCCCTTGACGAAATCGGTGTCCACCAGCCCGGGCGAGACTGAGACCACGCGGATCTCGGGTGCGAGGGCTCGGGCCAGGGATTTCGTCATGCAGTCCAGCGCTGCCTTCGATGCACAGTAGGCGACATTGCTGCCCATTCCCGTCACCCCGGCGATGGAGGAGATGTTCACCACCAGCGCGTCGCCGGACGCTTTGAGCAACGGACGGAACGCCCGCACCGCAGCGAAGGCGCCGCGCCAGTTCACGCGGAAGATGTCGTCGATGATCTCGTCGTCCAGCGCGTCGAGATCGGCATGCGGGACGAAGCGCGTGATGCCCGCGCAGTTGACCAGCACATCGCAGCGGCCCTGCTTCGACTCCACCTCCGCTGCGAGGATCTTCAGCCCGGTGCCGTCGTCTACCGCCACCTGCTTGGCCCAGTGCCCGCTTCCCGGCAGCGTCGCCTGCAGCCGTTGCGCTGCCTCGCCCCCGCTACGGTAGGTGAACACGACCTGAGCGCCGGCCCGAGCAAGATGACGGCAGATCTCCGAGCCGATGCCGCCGGAACCGCCGGTGACCACCGCCGTCCTGCCCTCGAGCGGAAGCTCCCTCTCTGCTCGAAGGGATGAGGCGGGGTACGAAGAGGGCAAGCTCAATCCTTAGCCAGCAACTGCATCAGCGAGGAAGTGTCCCAGCGTCCGCCGCCGCGCGCCTGTACCTGCGCGTAGAACTGATCGATCAGCGCCGTGGCAGGCAACCGCGCGCCATTGCGCTTGGCTTCCTCCAGGCAGATCCCCAGATCCTTGCGCATCCAGTCCACGGCGAAGCCGAAGCCGTCGAACTTCACCTCGTTCATCGCCTTCCAGCGATTCTCCATCTGCCACGACTGCGCGGCACCCTTGGAGATCACGGAGATCACCCGTTCGATATCGAGGCCAGACTTCTTGCCGAAGTTGATCGCCTCCGACAGCCCCTGCAGCAGACCGGCGATGGCGATCTGGTTGATCATCTTGCACAGCTGGCCGGCCCCCGGTCCTCCGATTAGGACGCAGCTCTTGGCGTAGATGTCGAGCACCGGCTTGACCTTGGCGAACACGTCGTCCTCGCCGCCGCACATGATGCCGAGCTGGCCGTTGACCGCGCCGGTCTGCCCGCCCGAAACCGGCGCATCGACGAACCCGATACCGCCGGCCTTGCACTTCGCATGCAGCTCGCGGGCGATATCGGCCGAGGCCGTGGTGTGATCGACCAGGATCGATCCTGCCTTCATGCCGCCCAGTGCGCCGGCATCGCCGTAGACCACCGAGCGGATATCGTTGTCGTTGCCCACGCACATCATCACGAACTCTGCGCCCGCCACCGCCTCGCGCGGCGTCGGCGCGCTGCGACCGCCGTACTCCTTGACCCACTGCTGCGCCTTTGCGCTGGAGCGGTTGTACACCGTCACCTCATGACCGCCCTTGTTCTTCAGATGTCCGGCCATGGGATAACCCATGACGCCCAGCCCCAGGAATGCCATTTTTGCCATGTCAGTCGATCCTCGTTGAGTATTGTTTCAAACTCACTCACCACGAGGGACACGAAGGTCACGAAGTAAACCCGCTGTCAGCCCCGGGGGCGCTGGGAATCAGGCAGCTTGGTCCGTTGGGTTTCCTTCGTGTTCCTTCGTGTCCTTCGTGGTTCATGCTTCTCGTCGTGGTTCCTACCGATGTGCCGGCCGCTTCAGATGCCCGTACCGCCGCACCCGCAGATCCGCCTGCGCCTTGTGCCCGGCAAAGCCTTCGATAGCGCACAGCCGCGAGCAGTACTCCCCGATCAGCGCCGAAGCTTCCGGCTTGACCTTCTGATACGTGCACGTCTTGAGGAACTTCCCGACCCACAGGCCGCCGGTGTAGCGCGCGGCTTTACGCGTGGGCAGGGTGTGGTTGGTTCCGATGACCTTGTCGCCATAGGAGACATTGGTTTCGGGACCCAGGAACAGCGCGCCGTAGTTGGTCATGTTGTTGAGGAAGTAGTCCGGGTCTTTCGTCATGACCTGGACGTGCTCGGAGGCGATGCGGTCCGCTTCCTGGACCATCTCCTCATAGGTGTCGCACACGATCACCTGACCGTAGTCCTTCCACGCCTGACCGGCAATTGCGGCCGTAGGCAACGTCCGGAGCTGCTTGTCGACCTCCACCATCGTCTCGCGGGCGAGCTTCTCGGAGTTGGTCAGCAGGATGGCGGGCGAGTTCGGACCGTGCTCGGCCTGTCCGAGGAGGTCCGTCGCACACATCTCGCCATCGCAACTATCGTCGGCGATGACGAGCGTTTCCGTGGGTCCGGCGAAAAGGTCGATCCCGACGCGCCCTGCAAGCTGACGCTTGGCCTCGGCCACGAACGCGTTGCCGGGGCCTGCCACCATGTCACAGGCCTGCATGCTCGCCGTACCGATGGCCATCGCGCCGATGGCCTGCACGCCGCCCAGGACGTGGATCTCATCGGCGCCGGCCAGGTGCATCGCCGTCACGATGGCCGGCGCAGGCTTGCCCTGGAACGGCGGCGCGCACCCGATCACCCGCTTCACGCCGGCCACCTTCGCGGTGAGGATGGTCATGTGGGCCGATGCAAGCAGCGGGTACTTGCCACCCGGCACGTAGCAGCCGACGCTGTTCACCGGGATGTTGCGGTGCCCCAGGATCACGCCGGGCATGGTCTCGACCTCGACGTCCTTGAGCGCGTCCTTCTGGATCTGCGCGAAGTTGCGGATCTGCGCCTGCGCAAACTTGATGTCGTCCACTTCGCGCTGCGACATGGCCTTGATGCAGGCCTGGATCTCGGACCCGGCAAGCCTGAAGCTGGGAGGATCCCAGTTGTCGAACCTGCGCGAGTAATCCCGCACCGCCTCGTCGCCGCGCTTCTCGATGTCGGCGAGGATGCCCTCCACGGTCTGGCGCACCTTGGCGATATCGGCGGCATCCTGCTCGGCGCTGATGCCCTTCTTCAGATAACGGATCATGCGTTGCTCCTGTTTTTCGCGGCGGGCAGCGCGTGGGCCGGCCCCCGATGACCCGCATTATAGGGCCACCCACGGGCAGCACCGCGTCACCCCGCGCGGCTGACGCCGGATGTTATATTAGGCTGCCTGTACACAAAGCCCTTCAGGGAGGAGACTCATGAACACTCACCGCTTCACCAGAGCACTGGCCTGCTCCGCGCTGCTCGCATTGGCGGCTGCCGGCGGCATGCCAGCCGCCAACGCCCAGGCCGACCTGCTGCGCTCCATGCAGTCGGCGCAGGTCGTGGACTTGAACTTCGTCTGGGACTCGCGCTCGCCGCTGTTGGCCTTCAACCCACCTTTCGCGGCGTCCCTGGTGAATACGCACAAGCAGACGAACGGGTGGATACCCCAGATCGCCTTCGCGGCGGACATGATGTTCTTCAGCGGCCAGCACGGCGCGCCCACGATCGACGCGCTGGGCCACATCAGCCACGACGGCAAGCTGTTCGGGGGACTGCCGGCGGACCAGAACGAGGGGCCCAACGGGCTCGCGGCCTTGGGCATCGAGGTCTATCCCAAGGAGAAGTACGTCAATCGCGGCGTGCTGCTCGATGTAGCGCGCTACAAGGGCATGGACGCGCTCGCACCTGGATATGAGATCACCGCCGCCGACCTGGAGGCTACCGCGAAAGCCCAGGGGGTTGAGGTACGAGAGGGCGATTCGGTGCTGATCCGCACCGGTTTCGGCAAGCTCTTCGGCGACAAGGCCAAGTACATGGGCTTGCGCCCCGGGCCGGGTGAGAGCGCGTGCAACTGGCTCGCCGCGAAGAAGGTCTTCCTGAGCGGCGACGACCAGCTCACCTACGAGGTCTACCCCGAGAAGGGCACGATCTTCCCGTGCCACCGCATCCTGATTGCGGACAGTGGCATCTACATCGTGGAGAACGTCAACCTGGAGGAGCTGGCTCCGGTTCTTGCCGCGCGCAAGAACTACGAGTTCGCGCTGGTGATCAACCCACCGAGGCTGCGCGGTATGACCGGTGCGGCGATCAACGCTTTTGCAATCGTGCCCAGGTAGGCGGGGATCTCCGCCTGCATGACCACCTCCTGCGCGGGACGGCGCGGGAGGTGAGTTCGCCTTCGACGCGTCTCAGAGATGGCCAGCGCGGTACAGCACGGCCCGGGGACCGCCGGGCAGCGTTGCGCTGGAAGGCGCGAGCGCGGCGGATCAGCTCGGGCTATGGGGCCGACGTGCGTTCTCGCCCAGGGCGCTAGCCAGGGCTAGCCCGGGCTAGCTCCGCTCTCGCGGATTGACGCGGAAGCTGTAGCCGTGCCGCTCGAAGCCAAGCGAGTCGTAGAACTCGTGGGCCTTCTGGCGCTTCAGATTCGACGACAACGCCATCTTGTAGCAGCCCTTGCTTCGGCAGACCTCGAGGGCATGAGTCATCATGGCACGCCCGATACCTTCCCCTTGATGCGCCGGATCGACCGCGACGTCCTCGACGATGGCGGAGGGTGCACCCAGGTGGGCGAGGTTGTCCATGACCAGCACGGCGAAGGTGCCGACGACGTTGCCGTCCAGCTCGGCAACATACAGCACGTAGTCCGGGTAGCGCGCATATCGGTCGAAGATGCGCTGTGCCTCCTCGATCGGCAGCACTGAGCCCTCGTCGAGGCCCGGTTGCGCATACAGCCGGAGCACATCGGGCAGATCGGCCTTGGCGGCGGGGCGGATGTGTACTCGAGCCGGGTCCACGGACATCTCATGCCGCGTGCTCTTCCGGGATCAGCGCCAGCAGATCCGTCACGCCCACGTCGAGCCCCGCCTGCGACAGCAGCGTAGTCGCCTGCCCTCTGTGATGGGTCTGGTGATTGAACAGATTCAGCACCAGGCTGCCGAACAGCTTGCGCATCGGCACACCCTTCATGTTGCGATACTCCAGGACATGGTCGAGATCGGGTTCAGACAGCTCGGCAGCCCAAGCGACGATGATCGCGTCCAGCTGCTCGCGCTCCTCGGACAGCCGGCCGAAGTCGTGGTGGAGAATCTGATCCAGCGCGGCCGGCTGCTCGCGCTGCCGTATCGGCTCCAATGAGCGGTACGCCGCCGGATGAGTCGCCAGCCGCTTCAGCCAGACCGTGTCCCCCACCATGATGTGGTTGAGCGTTCCCAGCACGGAGCCGAAGAACGCCCCGCGATTCTCGGCGAGCTGTTCCGGCGAGAGCTTCGCGGCGGTCTCGTACAGCTTGGCGTTCATCCACTCGTTGTACTGCGCGAGCAGGCGGATGTGCTTCAACAGGTCCATGCGCAGGCTCCAGTCGATCATCGGGCCTACTTGCCCTGGCCCAGCTTGGAATAGTAGGCGTAGTTCTCGTAAGTGCCCTCGGCCACCCGGAACCACAGAAACTGCTCGTCGCGGAACTTCTTCCACGCCGGGTAGATACGCTTCCAGTGCGCGCTCTTGGACATCAGCTCCGCATACACCTCGTAGGAGGCGGTCTCGCAGGCCTCCAACACCTGCCTCGGGAAGGGGCGCAACCTGGTGCCGCTCGCGACCAAGCGGCGCAGGGCTGCGGGGTTCTGCGCATCGTACTTGGCCATCGACCAGAGGTCGGCCTCGGCACAGGCAGCCGTCAAAGCAGCCTGGTAGGACTTGGGCAGCTCGTTCCACTTCGTCTCGTTGATCAGCGTCACGACCATGGCGTTGCCTTCCCACCAGCCCGGGTAGTAGTAGTACTGGGCGACTTTGTTGAAGCCGAGCTTCTCGTCGTCGTACGGTCCGACCCACTCGGCGGCATCGATCACGCCCTTCTCGAGCGAGGGATAGATGTCGGCCGCTGCGATCATCTGCGGCACGGCTCCGAGCCTGGCGAGCACCAGGCCGGCCATCCCGCCGATGCGGGCCTTGAGCCCCTTCAGATCGGCGACGGTCTTGATCTCCTTGCGGAACCAGCCGCCCATCTGGCAGCCGGTGTTGGCCGATGGAATCGCAACGCATCCGTACTCGCTGAGCAGTGGGGCCATCGCCTCGGCGCCTCCACCGAAGAACCACCAGGCCCGGTTCTGGCGCGTCGTCATGCCGAACGGGATGGAGGTGCCGAAGGCCAGAGCAGGGTCCTTGCCGAAGTAGTAGTACAGCGCCGTGTGCCCCATCTCCACCGTGCCGGCCTGCACCGCGTCGAGCACCTGCAGCGGGGGCACGATCTCGCCGCCGGCGAAGGTACGGATCTGGAATCGGCCTTCGGTCAGCTCGGCCACGCGCCTGGCGATAAACTCGGCGGCACCGTAGCCCACGTCGAGGCTCTTCGGCCAGCTTGCGGCAAAGCGCCACTGCAGGCTCGGCGTCGACTGCGCGATGGCGGGTGCTGCGACGGCTCCAGCAGCCGCACTCACGGCCGCCTTCTGCAAGAACGTTCTGCGCTCCATGGCTCTCCTCCTCAGACCGTGGACCGGCGTTGCGGCATGGCTCGCTGCGCGCGATCGACACCCCTTGCGTCTGCGAACCGCTCGGCGTCGTGCGTCTGCCTACTCGACCTCGAACCGTATTCCCTGCGCGAGCGGCAGTTCGCGCGAGTAGTTTATGGTGTTCGTCGCTCGCCGCAGGTACGCCTTCCAGGCATCCGACCCCGACTCGCGCCCGCCACCGGTATCCTTCTCGCCGCCGAAGGCCCCACCGATCTCGGCGCCCGAGGTACCGATGTTGACGTTGGCGATGCCGCAATCGGAGCCGGCCGCACCGAGAAAGAGCTCCGCCTCCCGCAGATCGTTGGTGAATATCGACGACGACAAGCCATGGCGAGCGGCGTTGTGCATGGCGATGGCTCCGTCCAGTGTATCGTAGGGCATCGCGTACAGGATAGGCGCGAACGTCTCCTCCAGCACGACTTCGGTTTGCGCGCTCATCGCTGCCAGCGCCGGGCGGACGTAGAACGCGTTCGGACACTCCCGTTCGAGCACCCGCTCTCCACCCTGTACCCAGAGCGAGTCGGGCCGCGCACGCGTCAACGCCTCCTGCATACCGGTCAATGCCCGGGCGTCGATCAGTGGGCCGACCAACGTGCCCCCTGCGAGCGGGTTGCCGATGCTGACCTTGCCGTAGACCTGGCGCAGCCGCGCCAGCAGCGGTTCGTAGACACTGCGATGGACAATCAGCCGGCGCAGCGACGTGCAGCGTTGTCCCGCTGTTCCCACTGCCGCGAACAGGATCGCACGCTCCGCCAGGGCGAGGTCGGCCGACGGCGCGACGATCGCCGCATTGTTCCCGCCCAGCTCGAGGATCGTGCGCAGAAAACGCGGCGCAACCTGAGCAGCCACGGCACGCCCCATGCGCGTGGACCCGGTAGCCGAGACCAGCCGCACCTGTGGCTGGTCGAGCAGCAGGCGCGCCTGCTCTGCGCCCCCGATCACGATCTGGTTCAGATGCTCCGGGGCGTCGCCGAGTGCGACGCATGCGCGCTCCAGCAGTGCGTGCATGGCCAACGCGGTGAGCGGCGTCCTCTCCGAAGGCTTCCACAGGACGGTGTCTCCGCACACGAGCGCCAGCGCCGCGTTCCACGCCCACACCGCGACGGGAAAGTTGAACGCCGTGATCACGACTGCCGGCCCGAGCGGATGCCAGGTCTCCATCATCCGATGGCCGGGTCTCTCGCTGGCGATGGTCAAGCCGTGCAGCTGGCGCGACAGCCCGACGGCGAAGTCGCAGATGTCGATCACCTCCTGCACCTCGCCCAAGCCTTCCTGCAATATCTTGCCGCTCTCGATGCAGACCAGCCGCCCCAGTGGTTCCTTGTGGGCGCGCACCAGCTCGCCGAGCCGGCGCACCAGCTCGCCGCGCCTGGGAGCCGGCACGCTGCGCCAGGCGCGGAACGCGGGCTCGGCGCGCATCGCCTTGTCGACGATGGCAACGTTCGCGTCCACCGGAACACCGCCGATGCGTGAGCCGTCGATCGGGCTGCGGACCGCCAAGCCGTGCACAGAATCCGCATCGGCCGCACCGATGGATCTGAGCAGTGATTGCACTTCGTTGTGCAGCTCCATCCTCGCCTCCTTGTCGCAAGAAGCTCCCTCTCCTGCGAGGGGAGAGGGACCGCAGTGGCTAAGCCGCCGCGGCCGCTTCGTAGGCCTGACCGAACCGATTGTCGAGGAACTCCCGGAGCGGCACCTGCTCCTGGCGGATGAAGCCGGCGCGGGGAAGTCTGCCCTGGACGAACAGATCGACCGCGGCACAGGCCCCGCTGGCCGTGGTGATCTGGATCGCGGTCATCGGCTGGCCGGCCCAGGTCTGCGCGTATACCTTGCGTGCAAACGACACCTGCGTGCGTTGGCCGCCGCGCAGTCCCGAGGCCGTGACGAACACCACGACCACGTCCTGCTCGGTGGTGGGGATGGCCGTCTGCAGCATGTCCTTCATCACCTCCCGCTTGCCGGCCAGCCCGAAATCCTGCAGCAACAGCTTCGCGATATCGCGGTGCCCGGGATAGCGGATGGTCTTGTAGTCCAGGTACTGCACCTTGCCTTCCAGCGTCTCCGCCAGGGTGCCCAGGCCGCCGGAGGTATTGAAGGACTCGTAGTGCACCCCGTCCAGGGCGAAGATCTCGTAGCCTTCGAGCGGCGGCAGCTCCATCCTGCGCCCGGCCACGATCGCTTCGCAGGGATGCACGTATTCGTTGATGAGCCCGTCCACCGACCAGGTCAGGTTGTACTTGAGCGCGTTGGCCGGGTATTGCGGCAGCGCGCCCACGCGCATGTGCAGCCGCTCCAGGGTGTCGAAGCCCTGAGATAACTCGTAGCCGGCGATGCCGATGAAACCGGGCGCGAGGCCGCACTGCGGCATGAAGGCCGTCGGGGCGCCTGCGGCGAGCTCACGGATGGCCCGAGTCGCGGCGAGATCCTCGGTAAGGTCGAAGTAGTGCGTGGCGGCCTTGGCCGCGGCCTGTGCCACGCAGCCGGCCAGATGAAAGGGCAGCGCATTCACCACCAGATCGAAGCCGTCGAGCAGACGCGTGAGGCTGGCCGGGCTGGCGTCGAACTCGGCCCACCGGCCGAACCGGCCGCGCACATCGGCGGCCACGTGACGATCGGCAACGGTGACCTGGAACGCGGGGGGCCCGTCGGCGCTGGAAAGCAGGTGTGCGATGGCCCGGCCGATGTGGCCGGTGCCCAGAACGAGGACCTTGGCGGTCATGGGTGGACCCTCCGTGCGGACGCGGCCCAGCCTTGTGAGCCGAGCGCGCATGGAACGGGTGCCACCGGAACCCGATGGCGCGGCGGCGAGCACCGTTCCTAGCCTTACTCGAGGACCGGCAGCAGAAAGCGTGCCGAAAAAGGCGCTTGGCGGCGCATCTTCACCCCGTCGCCTACAACACCCGCAGCACCGAGCCCCCCGGCTCCGAACGGCCTCCCGGTGCGCAACGCCAGTCAGATCGGCGACACGAGCTTCTCGAGCTGCTCGGTAAGCTTCATGTTCTCGCGGTAGTCGACCGGGCAGTCGACAATGGTGACCGTGTTCTCGGCGAGCGCCTGTCTCAGGGTCGGCACGAGGTCGGCGGTGCGGTCCACCCGATAGCCCTTGGCCCCGAAGCTCTCGGCGTACTTGACGAAGTCCGGATTGTTGAACGCGACATGGCTGGTGCGCCCGAAATGCCGCAGCTGGTGCCAGGTGATCAGCCCGTACTCGGAATCGTTCCAGATCAGCGCCACGAACGGCGCCTTGACCCGCAATGCCGTCTCGATCTCCTGCGAGTTCATCAGAAAGCCGGCATCACCGGTGACCGCGACGACTTTGCGCTCCGGATAGGCAAGCTTGGCTGCGATCGCACCCGGGACGGCCAGACCCATCGCCGCGAACCCGTTGGAGATGATGCAGGTGTTGGGCTGCTCGGCGCGGTAGTTGCGCGCCGTCCACATCTTGTGCGCACCCACGTCGGAGATCACGATGTCCTCGGGCGCGAGCACCTCGCGCAGGTCCCAGAGGATTTTCTGGGGCTTCACCGGGAACTCTCGATCGTCGGCGTAGCGGGCGCGGTCGGCCAGGATCGCGGCGCGCAGCGCCTTGAGCGGCGTGCCCGAATGCGGTTTCGCGCGCACCGCAATGCCGCGCAGGGCCTCGCCGATCTCGCCCAGCACGCCGACCGCAACGATGTAGCGCTCGTCGACCTCGGCGGGAAGCGCATCGACGTGCACGATGACCTTGTCGCCCGAAGGATTCCACATCTCGGGGTGGTACTCGACCATGTCGTAGCCCACGCAGATCACCACATCGGCCCGGGCAAAGGCGAACCAGGGGAAGTCGCGTGCCTTGAGCCCGATAGTGCCCAGCGACAGGTCGCTCGAGAACGGCATCACGCCCTTGGCCATGAAGGTGTTGGCCACGGGGATGCGCAGCAGCTCAGCGAAGCTCGCCAGCGAATCGGTCGCGCCCTGGCGAATGACGCCATTACCGGCCAGAATCACCGGGCATTTGGCTCGCGAGATCAGGCGCGCTGCCTCCTCGACCTTGTGCTCGGGCGCGACCGAGGTGTAGGCGCGCTGCACCTCGATCGGGGACTTGTCGACGCTGCTCTCGGCGATGTTCTCGGGAAAGTCGATGAAGGCCGCACCCGGCTTCTCGGTCTGCGCCACCTTGAAGGCCTTCCGGACGATCTCGGGGACAATCTCCGGTTCGCGGATCTGCGCCGTGTACTTGGTGATCGGGTGGAACAGGCTGGTGAGGTCGAGGATCTGATGGCTCTCCTTGTGCAGCCGCGTAGTCGCACCCTGCCCGGCGATCGCCACGACCGGAGCGCGGTCCATGTTCGCGTCCGCGACGCCGGTGATGAGGTTGGTCGCCCCCGGTCCGAGGGTGGACAGGCACACTCCCGCCTTGCCGGTAAGCCGGCCGTAGACGTCGGCCATGAAGGCCGCACCCTGCTCGTGGCGCGTGGTGATGAAGCGCATGCGGCTGTCGAGCAGCGCATCCATGACGTCGATGTTCTCTTCGCCCGGGAGCCCGAAGATGAAATCGACCTCTTCGTTCTCGAGGCATCTCACCAGCAGCTCGGCGGCTTTCATGCAGGCTCCTCCGACACCTGCACCAACAGCTTGCCGATATTCCCGCCCTCGTACATCCGCTGCATGGCCGCGATCGCGTTTTCCAACCCGTGGACGATGTCCACGCGATACTTGATGCGGCCTTCCTTCAGCCATTGCGCCAGCGGCTTCATCGCCTCCGCTGCGCGGTGGCGGAAGTCCGCAGTCAGGAACCCTTCCATGCGTGCGCGCCTGTACACCAGGTACATCAGGTTCGACGGTCCTTGCGGTTTGCCTGCGGCGTTGTACTGCGAAATCGCCCCGCACAGCGCAACGCGCGGGTGCAACCGCAGGCGCGCGAGGGCGGCGTCGAGTATCTCGCCGCCTACATTATCGAAATAGACATCGATCCCGTCCGGGCACAAGTGGTCGAGCGCCGCACCCACATCCCCGGTACGGTAGTTGATCGCGCGGTCGAAGCCCAGCTCCTGCGTGATCCAGCGGCACTTCTCGTCGCTGCCGGCAATGCCGATAACCCGGCAGTCGACGATCTTGCCGATCTGACCCACCAGCGAGCCGACCGCGCCGGCTGCACCCGATACCACCAGGGTCTCGCCGGCCTTGGCCTGACCCACTTCCAGCAACCCGAAGTACGCCGTGATCCCGATATGGCCGAAGACGGCGAGCGCAGCCTGCAGCGGCACTCCTGGCGGCAAGAGGTTCACCCCCTCCCCATTGCTGACGGCGTAGTCCTGCATGCCGAACAGCCCGCTGACCGCGGCCCCGGCCGGGTACCTCGCGTTGCGCGACTGCTCGACCACGCCAGCCGCGATCCCGCGCATCACCTCCCCGAGCGGGATCGGCGGCATGTAGCTCGCCTCCTCCCGCGCCCACAGGCGCTGGGTGGGATCGATGGACAGATAGACGTTGCGCACGAGGATCTGCCCATCCTGCAGGGTCGGGACGGCGCCGTCCGCAAGCTCGAAGTCCGACGGCTGCACCACACCCGCCGGCCGGCGCCTCAGGCGCCACTGCCGGTTGCGGGCTGCGCTCATCGCCAGCCTCTTACTTGCCTATGATCCCGCCGAACAGCTTCCACTCCTTGCCGTCGAAGCGGGCCAGCTGTCCGGACTCGATGAGAAAGAAGTCGGTGGGGCTGGTGTTCCACTTGATGCCGGGCAGCATCATCGGCATCTGCAGGTCGCGGATCGAGGTCATCTGCTTCATCACGTTCTCGCGCGAGAGGTCGTCACCGCAGGCCTTCAGCACCTGCACGACGCCGCGTGCGATCAGATATCCGGACACGTTGAAGACGTCTCTGATGTCGCCCTGCGGATAGTACTTCTCGAACCACGCCTGGTACTCCTTGAACGCGGGATCGTTTTGAAACTGCGGATCTGCGGGGTCGACCAGGTAGAGGGCGGTGATCAAGCCTACCGACTTGTCCAGCCCGGCCGGCGTGAGCACCGCGCCGACGGATGCCGAGACGTTGTTGAGGATATGCAGCGGGCGCCAGCCGATGTCGTACGCCTTGCGGATCGCCTGGGCGGCGAACTTCGGGGTGGTGACGTTGTAGAACGTGTCGGCCCCCGACGCCTGCAAGGTGACGATCTGCGAGTCGACGGTCGGGTCGGTGACCTCATAGCTCACCTCGGCGACGATCATCTTCTTCGCCTTGTCGCCGAGCCCGTCCTTCAGCCCCTTCACGTAGTCTTTGCCGTAGTCGTCGTTCTGATAGAGGATGCCGATCTTCGCGTCCGGCTTGTTCTTGAGCAGGTAATTCGCGTAGATGTCGCCTTCGGCCCCGTAGTTCAGGTTGAAGCCCATGGACCACGGGAAGTTCTTCGGGTCGCCCCACTTGACGGCGCCGGTGTTCACGAAGATGTGCGGCACCTTCTTGGCGTTGACGTACTTGTGGATGGCCGTGTTGGTGGGGGTGCCCAGCGTGCCGGCGAGGAGCAGCACCTGCTCCACTTCGACCAGCTTGCGGATCTGCTCCACCGTGCGCGGCGGGCTGTAGCCGTCGTCGAGGCTGATGAAGTTGATCTTGCGGCCGTTGATGCCGCCCTGGTCGTTGATCATCTTGAAATAGGCGGCTTCGGCGCGCCCGATCGTGCCGTAGGCCGATGCCGGCCCGCTGTAGGGGTTGGTACTGCCGATCTTGATCTCGCTGTCGGTCACACCAGGACCGTATTTCTTCTGCGCGAGCGCGGTTCCAGCGATAGAAAGCAGGCAAGCTGCGGCGGCGAGAGCAAGCACCCTCGCCCGAGGCAACTGTCGCATGGTGGTCTCCTCCTTTGTGGTTGAACCCGTGCACGCTAGGCACGGATCCTGAGAGTCTAACGCGCTGGCGCCGAGGGCGCTGACATGCTCTGCCCAGAGGCCCGCCCGGCGGGCTTTGCAGCAGCCCCCGACCGCAGCCGCATGCCGTGATTGCCGCAGCCGGCGGGCTCGGCTAGCATGCCGCGCTGCAAGAACAACTCCACTGCTCCGGATGCCCGCGCACCAGCCGCCCACCGTCGCCGCCTCGCCCCGCCGCTGGATCGGCCTGGCCGGGATCGGCACCGGCATCTTCATGTTCACGCTCGACGGCAGCATCGTGAACGTCGCGCTGCCCACGCTGGTCACCGAGCTGAGCACCGGCTTCGCCACCGTGCAATGGATCCCGCTGGCCTATCTGCTGGTGGTTTCCTCGCTGGTGCTGGGCGCCGCCCGCATGGGCGACCTGTACGGCAAGAAGCGCATCTACCTGACGGGGATGGCGGTCTTTACCGCAGCTTCGCTGGGTTGCGCACTGTCACCGGATGTGCGCTGGCTGATCGGAATGCGTGCCGTCCAGGGTCTGGGCGGGGTATTCGTAGCTGCACTGGGCGCGGCGATCATCGCCGAGATCTTCCCGCCCAGAGAGCGCGGGCGCGCGCTCGGTTTCATCGGCACGAGCGTCCTTCTCGGCGTGGCGCTCGGACCGTCGCTCGGCGGCTTGATCCTGCACTACGCGAGCTGGCACTGGATGTTCCTGGTGAACATCCCCGTGGGCTTGGTGGCGATTACGGTTCTGGGTCGGGTGCTGCCCGTCATTCCGCGCTCCCACGGGCGGGCGAAGTTCGATTGGCCCGGCACGGTTCTGCTGGCCGGCGGCCTGGTGAGTCTCGGGCTCGCGCTGACGTTCGGGCAGCGACATGGGTTCGGCACCGGGCCGGTGCTCGCGCTCTTTGCGCTGGCGGCCACGGGCATCGTCGCTTTTCTGGTGGTGCAGAAGCAGTCGGCCTCGCCGCTGGTCGACCTGCGGTTGTTCACCAACAGCCGCTTCGCCGGCGGGCTGGGCGCCTGCGCCCTGACCTTCGTCGTGATCGGCGGGATCTCCTTCATCCTTCCGTTCTTTCTGCAGCTGGTCGGCGGCTTCTCCGCCGCCCAGGTGGGGCTGTTGCTCGCCATCTCACCCGTAGTGGGCGGCATCACCGCTCCGATGGCTGGGCACCTCGCGGATCGGATCGGCTCGCGCTGGGTGACGGCATTGGGCACCTGCTCCATCGCGCTGGGCTGCTTTCTGCTCGCCACCCTCGACGAGAACGTGACTGCCCTGTCGTTCGGCCTGCGCGCAGCCTTCATCGGGCTCGGGACAGGCACGTTCAATGCCGCCAACAATTCGAGCGTGCTGAACTCTGTCGATCGCGAGCACCTGGGCGTGGCCTCCGGGCTGCTCTCGCTCATGCGCACGCTGGGCCAGTCCACCGGGGTTCCGTTGGCGGCCACGATCTTCGGGCTGCTCGCGCTCGGCCACGCCGGCACCAGGGACGCTCTCGTCCTGCTCGATCTCCCGCCGGCGTCCCTGGTGCACGGCACGCGTTGGGTGTTCCTCGCGGCGGGTCTGGTCGCGCTGGCCGCCGCCGTCGTGACGACGGCAGCCAAGCGCGGCGAGCAGGGGTCGAAGTCCGCCTAATCGTCGGGTTTGCTAGGAATCCCCCTGTTAGCGTGGCTTTCCGCCCGCGGCCAACGCCGGATCCGGATAAGGTCTGACGAGGCTCAGCTGCCCGGGCACCGAGCCGGTGCGGAACTGCCGCTCGTAGAGCCGAGCGTACAGCCCACCCTCGGCCAGCAGCTGTGCGTGCGACCCGACTTGGACGATACGGCCCTGATCCATCACGACGATCCGGTCGGCGTGCAGGATGGTGGACAGGCGGTGCGCGATGACCACGCTGGTACGGTAGCGCATGAGCTGACGAAGTGCATCCTGGATAAGGTGCTCGCTCTCGCTGTCCAGTGCGCTGGTGGCTTCGTCCAGGATCAGGATGCGTGGATCGCGTAGAAATGCGCGCGCGATCGCGATGCGCTGGCGCTGCCCTCCCGAGAGCTTGGCCCCGCGCTCCCCCAGCAGGGTGTCGTAGCCCTCGGGGAGCTGCGCGATGAACTCCTCGGCGTGGGCGGCGCGGGCAACCCGGCGCAGGGCCTCGTCGCTGGCGTCGGGCATGCTGTACACGATGTTCTCGCGCACGCTGCCGGAGAGCAGGACCGTGTCCTGCGCGACGATGCCGATTTGACTGCGCAGCGAGCGCAGGGTCACGTCGCGCAGGTCGTGGCCGTCGACCGTGACGCGCCCCACGTTGGGGTCGAAGAAGCGCGGGATGAGCTGCACCAGCGTGGTCTTGCCTGCACCGCTGGGACCGACCAGTGCAACCATTTCGCCAGCACGCATGTGCAGGTCCACCTCTCGCAGGCTGAGCTGACCCGCTCCGTAGCCGAAGGACACGCGTTCGAAGCGTATGTCCCCCGACAGTCTGGGCAACCGCAGCGCGCCGGGCCGCTCGCGCACCTCCGGCTGTGTATCGAATACTTCAAAGATGCGGTCGATAGCGGCGAGCGAGTTGTGCAGCACCGTATTCATCTCGCTGATGCGGTTGACCGGGAAGTAGAGCTGCCGCAACAGGTGGATGAAGGCCACCACTTCGCCGATGCTGGCCTGACCCCTGAAAATCAGATAGCCGCCGTACCAGATCAGCGCCAGGGTGGCCATTTCGGTCAGCCACTGCACGAGCGTGCTGGACAGGTTGGTGATGCGCACGTTGTCCATCACCAGCTCGTGCAAGCCGCGGGCACGAGCGAAGAAGCCGCGCACTTCGCGCTGCTCGGCGCCGAAGCTCTTCACCAGGGTATAGCCCCCGATGCGCTCCTGCATGTCGCCGGAGAACTCCTCCATCGCCTCCTGCACCTGCTTGGAGGTGCGCTTGGACGCCGCTCCGTAGATGCGCATGCAAGCGATGTAGAGCGGGAACACCGCCAGAGCAGCGATGGTGAGCTGGACGTTCATGGCCAGCAGCAGCGCCAGGTAGAACAGGCAGGCCACCACATCCATCCAGATGTTGGTCATCGCGGCGCCGACGAAATTCTGCGCTAGGGCGATGTCGGCGGTCAGGCGCGAGACGATGCCACCGGACTGGCGCGAGAGGAAGAACGAATGGCTCAGGCGCTGGATGTGCTGGAACAGGTCGGTGCGCAAGTCCAACATCACGCGATGCCCGGCGAGCTGTGCCCAGTAGCTGCGGTAGTACATGGCCACGCCCCAGACGGAGTAAACCGCCAGCAGCGTTCCGGCCAGGATATTGAACTGCCCCCAGGTGGTCTGTGCGTCCCACGCGGCCGGCAGATGCGCCGCCACCCAGCCCAGGTAGTCCTCAGTCGCCCTGAACACCGGGTCGGTGGGCACCGGCGCCTGCCCGAACTGCGGCACCAGCCGGTCGGTCATGAAGCGCAGCGCGATCGCAAAGGCCGCCGGGAGCGTGAACTTGAGGATGCCGCACAGCGTCGCGCCGACGATGAGCAGCCAGTACGGTTCGACGTAACGCAGAAACCGGCGCAGCGCGCTGGCCGGAGGCTCGGGGACGGACGACATGCAGGGAAACTGCCTCATGTAGCGGACTTTTGGCCCGCGAGTGCGGCTTCAGGCCGCCGTCCCTGCGGTCGGCCGGGATGGGGCGACTGCGATGGCCGCGTAACTGCATTATCGCAGAAGAGGCCGGCCGACTTTAGCCGTCCCGCGTGGCTGCTCGACGCTGGCGCAGACAGATCGCGTCGCAGCCAGCCGCGCCACGCCGGAAGGTGTCGGGGTGAGGCCCCGGCCAGGCAGCGAGCAGGTACGCGCTCGGCGCGACTCGGTCAGGCGGCTACTGCGGGATGCTCGCCTTATACATGCTGTTCTTCGGCTGCGAGAACAACCGGCGCACCATCGGCTCGAAGAACTCCAGCGGGAGGCACTCCATCCCGGCATCGAAAGCAGGATTGTCGTACAGGTCTACGAAGCGAGCGGTGCGTTCGAAGTGCGGATAGCCGCGGAACTGCTCGCGCATGTTCCGATCCATGTTGATGTGCTGGAAGAAGTTGTGCCCCTGAAAGATGCCATGCTTCTCCACCATCCAGTGGTTGGCCTCCGACACGAAGGGCTTGAGGATCGCAGCGGACACTTCCGGATGGTTCCAGGAGCCCAGCAGGTCGCCCACGTCGTGCAGCAACGCGCAGACGACGTACTCCTCGTCCTCGCCCCCCTTGTGCGCAAGGGTTGCGCTCAACAGCAAGTGGTGCAGCCGGTTGACAGCGTATCCGCCACCGTCGCCTCCCAGCATCCTGAGCTGCGCGAGCACGCGATCCGGCAACTGGGCAGCGAAGGGCATGTGATGGGCGATGATGATGTCCCAGTCGGTCTTGTTGCTCTCCTTGATCGTCTTGAAGGTTGCGCGGCGCGCGAGCAGGTTTTCCATAGGCCTTCTCCCAACGACTGCTGTCGTTGGGAGTATAGCTCGATGAAGAACGGGGATTGCGGCTAGTGCCTCTCAGCACTGGAGCCCCAGGGATACCTTCGAGCAGGTTGGCCGGTGGGCCGTGCGGAAGGCTTGGCTCCCTCCCCCTTGACCGGAGAAGGCGGGCCGAGGCGGGATTGTTGGTTGAAAACGCAGAGACCGCTCGGTCGGGGTCACCTTTGCGGCCCTTGCAGCCTCTGCGTTCTTTGCGCCACCGGATCGGAGTCCGGGGCAGGTCTTGCGTTGAGGTGCAAAAAAGCCGGAGTTTGGAGGCGCTACGCCGCGTGCATCGCCAGCA
>Ga0105095_10000322_pt1 | contig 22657 bp, 21 predicted proteins | sample PPLLak2March2015_2_FD_79180 | JGI IMG/M metagenome (GOLD analysis project Ga0105095, IMG submission 79180) | Freshwater sediment microbial communities from Prairie Pothole Lake near Jamestown, North Dakota, USA - PPLs Lake P8 Core (3) Depth... | ecosystem: Environmental > Aquatic > Freshwater >...
ATCCGCCGGCGGCACCGGCGCGGCTCGCCGCTGCGCACCCGCCGCATCGGCGATGCGCTCTATGCCGCGCCTCGCGGCGGCGCCGACCCGGCCGCGGCCTTTCCGTGCCTCGACCTCGACGCCAGCATCAGCCGCCGCTCGCGCGTGTTCTCGGGCGGCCTGTCGGTGGCGCTCCACGGGGGCCTGCTCGCGGCCCTGCTGCTCGCCGCCTGGCTGGCGCCGGTCGAGGAGATCGAGGAGCTGATCGAGCTCCAGCGCGTGCAGGACGAGGTGGCGAAGGAGGAGCCCGCCGCGCGGCCGCGCGTCGTGGCGGAGCGCGCCTCGCCGGTCTTCGACCCGCGCGCCATGGCCGTGGCGCCCCAGGTGGTGAACCCGGTCGTGATCCAGCAGCGGGCGCCGGCGGTGGTGGCGCAGCGGGTCGAGGTGGAATCGCTCTCCACCGTGAAGGCGCCGACCGAGATCGCGCGGGCAGCCCCGGTGGTGGTGGAGCAGGCGCGCGCCTACCAGAGCATTGCGGCGGTCGTCACCCAGCCGGTCGCCGTCGAGGGCGTCGCCCCCGCGGTGCGCGGGCCCGTCGAGCACGTGGCGCCGGTCGGCATCCAGTCGGGTCCGAAGCAGGTGGCCTCGGGTACGACGGCCGGGATCGCGGATGCCCGCGCCCTCGGCACCGGCTCCTCGGTCAAGGAAGGCATCGTCTCGGGCCGCGACGTGCACGGCGCGAAGACCGGCGCCCGCGCCGAGGTCCACTGGGCCGTCGGCAGCGGGAACCTGCGCGGCGGCGGCGGGGGCGACGGCACCGGCCCCGGCGGCGTCTCGAACGACGATTGCATGCGGCGGCCCGAGGTGGTGGCCTACATGGCGCGCGTGAAGCAGCGCATGTACGACCGCTGGGCGCTGCCGGTCGACCTGCCGGGGAACCAGAGCGTCGAGCTCCGCTTCCAGCTCGACCCGGCCGGCACCGCGAGCCGCGTGGAGTTCGTGCGCGCCCAGGACTCGCGTCTCGGCCAGAGCGCCGTCGAGGCGCTGCGCGCGGCGTCGCCCTTCGACCACATGCCCGATCGCGTGCGGTGCCTCGCCAACTCGATGCTCGTCGGCACCTTCCGGAACCCCGTGCAAAGTGCGACGAACTGAGCGCGCGCCGTGGCTCGCCGCGGCCCTGCTGGGTGCCGCCCTCGCGGCCGGCGCAGGCGTCCACGCCCAGCCCCAGGGCCAGGGCACGCGCAAGCCGGTCGTGCTCCTCTACGACCCCGACACCGAGGAGCTGCGCGAGAAGCGCTCGGACACCGACGCCGACGGCGTCCACGACGAGTTCATCTACTACGCCCCGGGCGGCAAGCCCGAGCGCGCCGAGCAGGACACCAACCGCGACGGGCGCAAGGACGTGTTCATCTGGTTCGAGCCGGGCTCCGGCCAGCCGGCGCGCCAGGAATCCGACACCAACCACGACGGGCGCACCGACCAGTGGGTCGAGTACCAGGGCGGCAAGCCCGCGCTCCAGAAGGACGACCGCAACGCGGACGGCAAGCCCGACGCGACGCTGCGCTTCCAGAACGGCGTGCCGGCGCGCGCCGAGGAGGACACGAACGGCGACGGCCGGGCCGACCGCCTGGTGACGTACCACGCCAGCGGCCAGCCGGCCCTCGTGGAGGAGGACACCACCGGCGACGGCAAGCCCGACATCCGCGCCGAGTTCGAGGCCGACGGCGCCAAGCGCTCCGAGGAGCAGGACGCGAATGGCGACGGCGTGCCCGACGCGCGCATCCACTACCAGGCCGGCAAGCGCGTGCGGACGGAAGCGGACACCGACGACGACGGCCGTATCGATACCGTCACCGAGTGGGACGGCGAGCTGATCCTCCGGCGCCGCGCCGACACCGACGCCAACGGCAGCTTCGAGACGGAGTCGAGCTACGAGCGCGGTGTGGAGCGCCGCCAGGTGCGCGACTCCGACCAGGACGGCCGTCCCGACGCCGTCATCACCTTCACCGCCGGCGGCGACCGCGAGCTCGAGGAGTACGACACCAAGGGCAGCGGCCGCTTCGACCTGGTGCGGCGCTTCGAGGGCGGCCGCAAGGTGCGCGAGGAGGAGGACACCGACGGCGACGGCAAGCCGGACCTCGTCACCTCCTTCGAGGGCGAGCAGGCGGGCCGCAGCGAGGCCGACACCAACGGCGACGGCCGGCCCGACACCTTCGTGACCCTCCAGGGCGGCGTGCGCGCGGCCCAGGAGGAGGACCGCAACCACGACAAGAAGATCGACGCCCGCTACCGCTACGCCGCAGACGGCAAGGCGCTGGCCTCCCAGGAGCTGGACGAGGACTTCGACGGCCGCTTCGAGACGAAGGTCAGCTACGCGGCCGGCGAGGTGCAGCGCAAGGAGGTCGACCGCCGCGGCAAAGGCCGCCCCGACCGCCTCGAGCAGTGGGGCGAAGGCCGGCTGGTGCGCGTCGAGCTCGACGAGGACGGCGACGGCCGCTTCGAGCTGTTCAACTTCTACGACCCTCAGGGCCGGCTCGAGAAGCAGGAGCAGGACACCGACGGCGACGCCCGCGCCGACGCCTTCGTCACCTTCGACACCGCCACCGGCAAGGAGGCGCGCGTGCTGCGCGACCGCGACGGCGACGGCAAGGTCGACTCCTGGCGGACCAACGACGCCCAGGGCGAGCCGGTGAAGCTCGAGGAGGACCAGGACAAGGACGGCAAGCCCGACCGCTTCGTCGAGTTCGCGAGCGGCAAGCCGGTGCGCTTCGCGGAAGACCGGGACCGCGACGGCAAGCCCGAGGTGCGCGGCGAGCTCGGCCCCGACGGCCAGGTGCTCGCCGAGGAGCAGCTCGGCGCGGGCGGCGGCGTGGGGGTGAAGGTCGCCTACGAGAACGGCGAGAAGGTGAGCGAGGAGCGCGACACCAACGGCGACGGCAAGCCCGACGTGACGACGCGCCTCGAGGGCGGCCAGGCGGTCTCCCAGGAGCAGGACACCAACGGCGACGGCCGCGTCGACGTGCGCATCGCCTTCGAGAATGGGCGGCGCGCGCGCCAGGAGCGCGACACGAACCACGACGGGCGCGGCGACGAGTTCGCCTGGTACGGCCCGGACGAGAAGCCGCTGCGCGAGGAGATCGACGCCAACGGCGACGGCCGGGCCGACTTCCGCCGCAGCTACGAGGGCGGCGCCGTGGCCCGCGAGGAGGAAGACAAGGACTTCGATGGACACTTCGAGCTCACCACCCGCTTCGAGGGCGGCGTGCCGGTGCGCTCGGAGCAGGACGCGAACCGCGACGGCAAGCCGGAGGTGGTGGCCGAGTACCGCGGCGGCAAGCGCACGCTGCAGAGCGAGGACCGCAACGGCGACGGCAAGCCGGACGTGGTGACCCATTTCTCCGCCGACGGCGCCACCGGACGCGTCGAGGAGGACCAGGACGGAGACGGTCGCGCCGAGACGGTGAGCTACCTGGAAGGCAACCAGCTCGTGCGCAGCGAGAAGGACCGCAACGGCGACGGCAAGGCCGACGTGGTGGTGACGTTCCGCGACGGCAAGCCCGCCCGCACCGAGCAGGACGACGACTTCGACGGCCGCTTCGAGAAGGGCGTCGCGTCCAGCGAAGGCGGCGGGCAGCGCCAGGAGCTCGACGAGAACGGCGACGGCCGCCCCGACGTCTGGGTGACCCTCGACGCCGCGGGCAACGTGGCGAAGCGGGAGCAGGACAAGAGCGGCGACGGCAAGCCCGACGAGGTCGCCGAGTTCAAGAACGGGAAGCTCTCGCGCCTGCGCAGCGACTCGAAGGGACGCGGCTGCATCGACCTCGAGCAGCGCTACGACGCCGGCGAGCAGCTCGTCGAGAGCGCCGAGGACAAGAACGGCGACTGCAAGATCGACGTCTGGTCCCACCTCAGCGGCGGGCGGGTCGACTGGCAGGCGCAGGACGGCAAGGGAGCGGGTCGGCCGACCGTGCTCACGCTGTTCGACGCGAGCGGCGCCGCGACCATCCAGGAGACGGTGTCGGACGGAGCGAAGCGGCCCGACGCTCGGCTCTTCCTGAACCCGGACGGCAGCGTGCGCCTGCAGTGCCGCGACACCGACCGCAACGGCAGCTTCGACGCCCGTGTGGCGATCGGCCCCGGCGGGCAGCCGAGCGAGGCCCTGGTCGACAGCAACGCCGACGGCAGCGCCGACCAGCGCCAGGTCTTCGAGGGCGGGGCCCTGGCCCGGGTCGAGATCGACACCAACGGCAACCGCCTCCCCGACGTGGTCCAGTACTACGCCGGGAACGCCGTGGCCCGGCAGTGCCAGGACGACGACCACGACGGCAAGATCGACGCCTGCTTCGAGGGGCAGAGCCCCGTCGCGCTGAGCGGCGTCCAGCAGCCCGAAGCCCTCGACAAGCTGGCCTGCGGGGCCGCCCACGAGTTCTGGCGCCGCTTCTGATCCGTCCCCATCATTGGCGATGGGGACGCCCGGCATCCGCAACCGGAGCCGCAGCCGTAATCACCCAGTAGATGCGACCCGCGGGTCGCGTTTTGCGCCCGACCCAAGGGACTGGAGGCGGCTCTGGCTCTCGAGACACCGCAGCACTATCGGAAGCGACCGCGCCAGGCGCGCTCGCAACAGACCGTGGGGACCCTGCTCGACGCCACCGAGGAGGTGCTCCGCACCCACGGCTACTCGGGTGCGTCCACCAACCGCATCGCCCGGGCCGCGGGCGTCTCGGTGGGCTCCCTCTACCAGTACTTCGGCGACAAGGACGGCCTGATCGGCGCCGCCCTCGAACGCGCCCTCGCCCGAGAGGGCGAGATCCTGGCGAAGATCGCCGACGACGCCCGCACGCGGCCGCTCGCCCAGGGCACCGCGCTCGTGGTGGGCGCCGTCGTGCGCAGCCGCATCGGCCAGCGCGCGCTGCTCTCGGTGCTGGCGGAGCACGGCCTTCGCTTCGGCCCGGGCACCACCGTGCAGCTCGTCCTGCGCCACCAGCGCGGCCATCCGGATCCGCTCCAGCGGCTGCTCGCCGGACGGCGCGCCGAGCTGCGCGAAGGAGACCTCGAGACGCTGCTGTTCGCGACGTCCTCGCTGCTCCAGTCGGCGAGCTTCGCCTACGCGGTGTCGCCCGCGAACGTCCGCTCCGACGTGCTGGTCGACCTGCTGTCCGAGGCCATCGCCGAGCACCTGATCGACGACTCCTCCGTGCCGGCGCCGCCTCCGGCGCCCGCCCGCGTGGCGCCCGTCGACGTCGCGCGGGTCCGCACCCTGCTGCACGACGCGTGTCGCTCGAGCAGCGCGCGCGCGGCGCTGATGGACGAGCTGGTCTACGAGGAGCAGACGCAGCTCGACGCCCTGTGCGCGGCGGGCGCCGCACCGGACGCGGTGTGCGGGGGCATGCTGCGCTTCTGGTCCGAGAGCGCGCGGCACCTGGCGCGCGCGGCGGGAGCCAGCTCGCTCACCGGCCCCGCCCTCGAGCCCGACGCCTGGACGCTGCGCGCCGAGCGCCGCAGCCGGCGCGTGCGGAGCTGGCTCCGCGGCCTCCAGGGTCCCGGCGACGGCGAGGGCATCGAGGCGGCCGTGTTCGTGCTCAGCCATGCCTTCCTCGAGCTGGGCCTCCTGTTCGCCCAGGCGCGTGAGCCGGCGGAGCTGGTCGAGGCTCGCGCCGGCGGCGCCGCGGCCTTGCTCGGACGGGTGGCGCGGCTCGCGGGGCGCACGGCGTTGGCGAGCGCTGCGGGTGGGGAGTAGCCTCCGGCCCCCAAGGGCCGCCGATGTCGAGCGCACAGCTCTCCCTCGCCCGTGGACCGGACGGGGGTCTGGTCCTCCAGCTCACGGGGTCCTGGCTGCTTCGCGCCGCCCGCCCGTCGCCGGAGCAGGTCGAAGACGCTCTGGATCCGGCGCGGGTCCGGCGGCTGGCGTTCGACGCCCGCGAGCTCGGCGGCTGGGACACCGCGCTCGTCGCGTTCCTGGTGCGCGTGCTGCGCACCTGCGCCGAGCGCGGCATCGACGCCGAGCGCGGGGGGCTGCCCGAGGGCGTGCGCCGCTTGCTGGCGCTCGCCGAGGCGGTGCCGGAGCGGACGGGCGCCCGCGGCGCCGGCGCGGAGGCGCCGCCCTGGCTCACGCGGCTCGGGGAGGCCACGCTGCGCGGGCTCGAAGGCCTCGCCGCGCCGGTGGCCTTCGTCGGCGAAGTGACCCTCGCGCTAGGCCGGCTGGCGACGCTGCGCGCGCGCTTTCCGGTGCAGGATTTCTGGCTCTACGTCCAGCGGACCGGCGCCCAGGCGCTGCCGATCGTCACGTTGATCGGCTTCCTGATCGGCCTGATCCTGGCCTTCATGGGCGCGGTCCAGCTGCTGCGCTTCGGGGCCACCATCTACGTGGCGGACCTCGTGGCGCTGGCGATGCTGCGCGAGATGGGCGCCGTGATGACGGCCGTGGTGATGGCCGGCCGCACCGGCGCGGCGTTCGCCGCGCAGCTCGGCACCATGAAGGTGACCGAGGAGATCGACGCGCTGCGCACCCTCGGCATCTCGCCCATCGAGTTCCTGGTGCTGCCGCGCACCCTGGCGCTGGTGGTGATGATGCCCCTGCTCTGCCTGTACGCGGACTTCTGGGGCATCGTGGGCGGCGTGTTCGTATCGGCGACCATGCTCGATCTCACCATCACCCAGTACCTGAACGAGACGTTCGCGGCGGCCACGCTGACGGACCTCGGGCTCGGCGTGGCGAAGAGCGTGATCTTCGGGGCGCTGGTCGGGGTGGCGGCCTGCTTCCAGGGCATGCGCACCGGCGACACCGCCTCGGCGGTCGGCGACTCCGCCACCCGCGCGGTGGTCAACGGCATCGTGCTGATCATCGTCACCGACGGCATCTTCGCGGTGATCTGCAACGTGCTGGGAATCTGAGCCTTGGCCGCCATCCCGCCGAGCGAGGCTCCCCACATCCGCGTACGGAACCTCACCATGGCCTTCGGCGACTTCGTGGTGGCGCGAGACCTCGACTTCACGATCCGCCGCGGCTCGGTGTTCGTGATCATGGGGGGCAGCGGCTGCGGCAAGAGCGTGCTGGTGCGCCACATGCTCGGCCTGCTGGAGCCCGCCGCCGGGGAGGTGCTCTACAACGAGGTGAGCTTCACCGCGGCCGCGCCGGAGCAGCGCGCGGAGATGCTGCGTCGCGTGGGCATCCTCTACCAGCGCAACGCGCTGTGGAGCTCGATGAGCCTGGCGGAGAACGTGGCGCTTCCGCTCCAGGTCTACACCGCCCTCTCGCCCGCCGAGATCCGCGAGATCACCGAGCTGAAGCTCGCGCTGGTCGGCCTGCGCGGCTTCGAGGACTACATGCCGAGCCAGATCAGCGGCGGCATGCAGAAGCGCGCGGCGCTCGCGCGGGCGATGGCCCTGGACCCGGAGGTGCTGTTCTTCGACGAGCCCTCCTCGGGTCTCGATCCCGTCACGGCGCGCCGGCTCGACGACCTGATGCTCGAGCTGCGCGACGACCTGGGCGCCACCCTGGTGGTGGTGAGCCACGATCTCGCCAGCATCCTCGCGATCGGCGACGACTCGATCCTGCTCGACGCCGAGGCGAAGGCGGCGATCGCGAGTGGCCCGCCCCGGGATCTCCTGGCACATTCCCGGGACCCGCGCGTGCGCCGTTTCCTCACGCGCGGAGGCGAGGGCGAGGCGAGGGGCGAAGGCGAGGCGGGCGCGCGGAGCGGAACGGCATGAGCAGACGCGCGAACCCGACCTGGGTAGGGGCCTTCGTGCTGGGCGCCGCGGTCCTGGCGGTGTTGGCCGTGGGCCTGTTCGGGTCCGGGCGGTTGTTCCGCGAGGCGCACCCGTTCGTGCTCTACTTCACGGGAAGCGTCAACGGCCTCGACCCCGGCGCTCCGGTCAAATTCAAGGGCGTCGAGGTGGGCTCGGTGCAGCGCATCATGGTGCGCTTCGAGCGCACCGCGGGCGAGGTCAGCATCCCCGTGTTCATCGAGCTCGACGCCGAGAAGCTGGCGCGCGCCGGCGCCCAGGTCGAGTTCACTCCCGACGCGATGCGCGCGGCCGTCGAGCAGGGGCTGCGCGGCCGGCTCGAGTCCCAGAGCCTGGTGACGGGCCTGCTGTTCGTGAACCTCGACTACTTCCCCGAAACGCCAGCCAAGCTGGTGGGCACCGGGGATTGGCCGCCCGAGATCCCGACGCTGCCCACCACCATCGAGCAGGCCACCCAGGTGGCGAAGGAGATCGTCGAGCGACTCGGCGAGATCGACCTCGAGGCGCTGGTGAAATCGGCTACGGAGACCCTCGACGCGCTGCGCGACCTCGCGGGGTCGAAGGAGGCGCGCAGCGCCGTGGCGAGCCTCGACGAGACGCTCGCCAGCCTGCGCGACCTGTCGCAGAGCCTCGACCGCACCATCGGCCCGCTGGGCGAGAGCCTGCGAACCACCGCCCAGGAGACGCAGCGGCTGGAGGAGCAGCTCGCCCGGACCCTCGGCGCCGTGCAGCAGATCGTGCAGCCCGGCTCGCCGCTCACCCAGCAGCTCGGCGTCGCGCTGCAGGACGTCTCGGCCGCCGCGCGCTCGGTGCGCGCGCTCGCGGACTCGCTCGAGCGTAACCCCGGCGCGATCGTGCGGGGCCGCTCCGTCGAAGGGAGGAGACCGTGATCCCCGCGACCCTGCGCCTGCTGCCGGTGGCCGCCCTGCTCGCGGCCGGCTGCACGTTGCTCGCGCCGGCCGCCGACCCGTCGCGCTTCTTCGTTCTCACGGCGCTCTCGACGGCCTCCGCCGACGGATCGTCGCTCGCCCTCGGCGTGGGGCCGGTGCGCGTGGCGACCTACCTCGCCGTGTCCGAGATCCAGGTACGCACCAGCGCGACGGAGCTGAGCCGCTCCGCCGTGGACCGCTGGGCGGAGCCGCTGGAGGAGGGAATCACCCGCGTGCTCGCCCAGAACCTCTCGGCGGAGCTCGGCACCCGGGACGTCGTGCTGTTCCCCTGGTACGCCGAGCAGAGCCCGAGCCATCAGGTGCACCTCTCGGTGCGACGCTTCGAGCTCGAGCCCGACGGCAGCGGCGTCCTCGAGGCGCGCTACGAGGTGACGGCGCTGGGCTCCCGCGGCGGCCACGTGATCCGCGACGTCGAGCTCCGCCAGGCGTCGACGGGCTCCGACGTCGCCGCCTCGGTCGCCGCGCTCTCCGAGTCGCTCGCCGAGCTCGCCCGCCGCATCGCCGCCGACCTCCGCACGCTTTAGTCCCCGATTCTAGACTTTAAGAAAGGGGCGGGAGCGCCTGCTCCGCGCACTTGCCGCAGACCGCGGTGTCCGGCGCCGCGCGCAGGCGATCGACGGCGATCGGGCTGCCGCAGCTCGCGCACGTCCCGTAGCGGCCCCGGCCCAGCGTCTCGAGGGCGCGCTCGAGCGCGTCGAGCCGCGCCGTGCGCAGCGCCTGCAGGTCCTCGTCCTGGAACACGGAGATGCCGGCGCGCGCGAGGTCGCCGCGGTCCGTGGGGATCGGCCGCGGGTTGCGCTGCAGGGCGCCTCCCGCCTCGGCGCGCAGCCGCCGGTTCTCCTCGATGATCTCGCGGTGCTCGTCCAGGAAGTCGGCGCGCAGCTCGTCGAGCTCGCCGGCGCGCGGGTCGGCGCCGTCCGCGAGCGACGAGCGCCCGCCTTCCTCGTCACGCAGGCGCGTGGCCCGCGCGACCAACAGCTCGCGCTTCTCGGCCGGCCCGAGGATGTCGCACTCCGCGAGCCCGACGCAGGGCGCGAGCTTGCGCGCCTCGCAGAGCTCCTCGAGGACCTCGGTGCCGCCCTTGCGCGCGTGGCTGCGCTCGGCCGCGTCGACCGAGAGCACGCGCAGATGTCCGCAGCGATGGAAATGGTGTCGCATAGCCTCCTCCCGGCGAGTGCCCGCTTCGATCGACTGCACCCGCCGTGCCACGGCCCCTGGGCGCCCGTACGACCCCCCGAAGAGAGCGCGGCGGGCATCCTGCCCCGGCAGCGGGGCCGGATGGGTCTCGCCGAGGCTGGCCGCGGCCGACACCGGCCTGGATCGGTGACGGCGCGTCACGGCGGCCGGACGCGGGCTTCGCTACCCGACCTCGGATGCTCGGGGAACCCCAGCGAAGCCGGAGCCCCTTCGCCCGCGCGTTCGCGTGGGCCGTGCTGGCTGTCGTCGCCGCCGGCGCGGCGCCGGCCGCCGCAGCCGACCCGCGCGCCCTCGAGGCGCTCGCCGCCGCCGCCCCGGCGCTCGACCGCGGCGTGCTGCGCCTCGCGCTGCGCGCTTCCGCGTGCGCGGAGCGCCGCGGGCTGCTGCCGGACGGCGACACGCTCACGGTGATCGACTACTCGAGGCCTTCGAGCGAGCCCCGGCTGTTCGTGCTCGACCTCGCGCAGCGCGCCCTGCGCCACCAGGAGCTCGTCGCCCACGGGCGCGCGAGCGGGGAGAACCTCGCCAAGAGCTTCTCCAACCAGCCCGGAAGCCTGCAGTCGAGCCTCGGTCTCTTCGTCACGCTCGGGACCTACATCGGCCGCCACGGCCGCTCGCTCCGCCTGCTCGGCCTCGAGCCAGGCGTGAACGACCGCGCGGAGGAGCGAGCCATCGTGATGCACGGCGCGGAGTACGTGAGCGCGGCCTTCGCAGCGCTCCACGGCCGGCTCGGCCGCAGCCTCGGCTGCCCGGCCCTCGCCCTCGACGTCGCGCCGCGCGTCATCGACGCGATCCGCGGCGGGAGCCCGCTGTTCGCCTACTACCCCGACCCCGCCTGGCTGCGCGGCTCGCCCTTCCTCGGGTCCTGCGGGCAGGCCGAGGCATCCTCTGGCGCCGACGCACTGACATCGCGCGCGAGGCCCTCGGCGGCGGCGATCGCCTCCGAAGCGCGCTCCCAGTCCAACTGACCGGTGAGGCCCGCCTCCGCCGCCTGGGCGCAGAGCGCCTGCCAAGGGGGCTCGGCGCGGCCATACACATCGGGGTGCACCTCGAGCAGAATGCGTCCGTCGCCGGTCTTCGCGAGGATCAGCGGCCGGTAGATCAGCTCGACGGGCTCCCCGACCTCCGCCTGCGCGAAGAGCCCCTCGATCTCTTCGGGGTGCACGCGGATGCAGCCGTGGCTGCGGAAACGGTAGATGCTCGCGGGCGCGATCGTGCTGTGGATGCCGCAGGCGATGCCCTCGAGGCCGAGCCAGTAGCCGCCGAGGGGGTTGTCCGGGCCGGGCGGCACCTCGGTCTTCACCGGCTTTCCCTGCGCGAGCATCTCGGCCTGGATCGAGGGCGGGACGATCCACGTCTTGTCGCGCACGCGGCTCCCGACCCGATGACGGCCCACCCCGGTGGGCCAGTCGGGGCGGCCGAGGCCGACGGGGACGGACGCAGCGACGCGCCCGCCGCGGAACAGGAACAGCATGCGCTGGGGCACGTTGATGAGGATCCCCCGCTCGAGGCGGCCGGGAACCAGATGCGGGTTCTCGATGCGGAGGCGCTGGCCGATCCGCAGCCAGGCCGTCGGCGCGAGCCCGTTGCCGCCGGCCAGACTGGCGACCTCGACGCCGAAGCGCGCGCTCACCGCGGTGAGGGAGTCGCCGGCGCGCACCTCGTACTCGAAGTCGCCGCCCACCAGGACGTCCGCCTGGGGGACGTCGGGCTGCAGCAGGACTTCCACCGGTGCCCGCTCGTCCGCGAGGGCGGCGGAAGGCCGCTCTCCTTCCGTCCCGCGAGCAGCGCACGCCGCGAGGGCAGCCGACGTCAGCGCGGCAAGCAGAGCCGCGCGGCCGACCCGGCCCTGCCAGGGTTTCAGCGCGTGCCCGCGTCCAGGGCGAGCCCCGGCGGCTCCCCGGAGAATGGCGGGCACCCGCCGACGTCGCCGCCGCGAAGCCCGCTGAGCATGAACACCCCCCGACGCCGAGCCGTGCATCATCCGTACCGATAGCCGGTCCGCTCGCGTCGCGACACGGTCGCGATCCGCCCCAAGCGCGGCAGCGGGGCGGGGCGGGAAGGTCCTCATCCGCGGACGGGATTCGGACGACGGGGCCATGCCGGGGGGCACGCGCCTTGCACATCGGCGAGAAGGAGGTCTGAGCCATGTCCGCAGGAGCGATCTGCGTGCGATCGGTGCAGGTGGCCTGGCCGGACGAGACGGTGCGCGCCGTCGCGGAGCGCATGGCCGCCGCGGGCGTGGGTACGGTCGTGGTCCTCGACTCCGACCAGCGCCCGACCGGGATCCTGACGGACCGCGACGTCGCCCTGCGTTGCGTCGCGGCGAGGCGCGACCCCGACACCACGGCGGTTCGCGACGTGATGAGCGCACCCGTCGCCTGCATCCACGAGTCGACACCCATCGAGAGCGCCCTCTCCCGCATGACGAGCGTCCGCGCGCGGCGCCTGGCGGTCGTCGACGACGAAGAACGGCTCGTCGGCGTCCTCGCGCTGGACGACGTGCTCGAGCTGCTCGCCGAAGAGGTCACGACGATCGGCAAGCTGCTGGGGCAGCGAGCGCGCTCGCGATAGCCGCCGCGCCCTCACGCCTCCGCGATCACCGCCGGGCCGGCGCCCTCGGGCTCACGGATCCGGTCGATCAGCGCGCGCACCTCTGCCGAAGGCGGAGGGAAGAGCGGCGTCAGCGCCAGGGTGACGGCAAAGTTCAGCAGCATGCCGACCGTCCCGATGCCCTGGGGCCCGATCCCGAAGCACCAGCGCGGCATGCCGCCGTAGACGCTGCCGAGGATGTACGCCGCCGTGAAGACGATGCCTGCGGTCATGCCCGCGATCGCCGGCACGGTGCCGACCCGACGCGAGAAGATGCCGAGGGCGATCACCGGGAAGAAGCTCGCGGCCGCCAGCCCGAAGGCGAAGGCCACCACCTGGCTGACGAAGCCGGGCGGGAAGATCCCGAAGAGCCCCGCCACCACCACGGCGAGGCCGATCACCAGGCGCCCGACCAGGAGCTGCTGCGCCTCGGACGCGTCCGGGCGCAGCATCCGGTAGTAGAGGTCGTGGGCGACGCTCGAGGAGATCACGAGCAGCAGGCCCGACGCCGTCGAGAGCGCGGCCGCGAGGCCGCCGGCCGCCACCAGCGCGACGATCCAGCTCGCGAGGCCCGCCATCTCCGGCGTCGCCAGCACGATGATGTCCGGGTCGGGCCCCGAAAGACCGCGCTCGCGCAGCGCCTGCCGTCCGTCCGCGCCCTCGCTGCCGCTGCTGCGCAGCCAGCGCTCGTGGCCGGCGCGCAGCTCCGCGAGGTCCGCGGCGCCGAGGGAGCCGGCGCGGAACAGCTCGTTCTCGGCGAGCGCCTCGCCGCCCGCATAGCGGACGCGGCCGTCCCCGTCGTCGAGCCAGAGGATCAGCCCGGTGTGGCTCCAGTGGCGGAACCACTCGGGGAGCTCCGCCTCGCTGCGCCCCTGCAGGCTCTCGATCAGGAAGTAACGCGCGAACGCGGCGGTGGCGGGCGCCGTCAGGTAGAGCAGCGCGATGAACCCGAGCGCCCAGAACCCGCTCCAGCGCGCCGCCGCGACGTTCCGCACCGTGTAGAAGCGCACGATCACGTGCGGCAGCCCCGCGGTGCCGACCATCAGCGCGAGCGCGGTGCAGAACACGTTCACGCGGTCCCAGCCGCCGGCGAACGCCTCGGTGTAGGGCGCGAAGCCCAGCTCCGCGTGCAGCCCGTCGAGCTTGGCGAGCAGCGGCACGCCTTCCCGGAGCAGCTCCGCGCCCATGCCCAGCTGCGGCAGCGGCTGCCCGGTGAGCTGGATACTGATGGCGATGGCCGGGATCAGGAAGGCGCTGATCAGCACCCAGTACTGCGCCACCTGCGTCCAGGTGATGCCCTTCATGCCGCCGAGCGTCGCGTAGACCAGCACCAGCGCCATGCCGATGGCGACGCCGACGTCGATGTCGACCTCGAGGAAGCGCGAGAACACGATGCCGACGCCGCGCATCTGCCCCGCCACGTAGGTGAAGCTCACGAACACCGCGCAGATCACCGCGACGGTGCGCGCCACGTTCGACTCGTAGCGGTCGCCGACGAAGTCCGGCACGGTGAAATGGCCGAACTTCCGCAGGTACGGCGCCAGCAGCAGCGCCAGCAGCACGAAGCCGCCGGTCCAGCCCATCAGGTACACGCCGCCGGCGTAGCCCATGGTGGAGATGATCCCGGCCATCGAGATGAACGAGGCCGCGCTCATCCAGTCCGCCGCGGTCGCCATGCCGTTGGCCGCCGCGGGGACGCCGCGGCCGGCCACGTAGAAGCCGTGGGTGTCGCGCACCCGCGTGCGCCAGGCGATGAACAGGTAGAGCGCGAAGCTGAGCCCCACCATGAGGAACGTCCAGCTCTTCTGGCTCATCCCTCGCGCGGCGCCCCGCTGCGGCGGAGCGCCTCGAGCTCCGCATGGTGGATGCGATCGAGCCGGCGCATCGCCAGCGCGTAGACGCCGATCAGCGCCACGAAGACCAGGATGCTCCCCTGCTGCGCGAACCAGAATCCCAGCGGGAAGCCGCCCAGACGGAAGGCGTTCAGGCGGTCGGCGAGCAGCACGCCGCAGCCGAGCCCGGCGAAGGCCCACACCGCGAGCAGCCCCGCCATGAGGCGCAGGTTGCGCCGCCAGTAGGCCTGGATGCAGGCGTGCAGGCGCGGATCCTCGCCGCCGCTCACGGGAGCACCTCGATCCCCGGCCGGTCCGCCACCACGCGGAAGCGCGCGAAGGTGGAGGCGACCGCCTCGGGGTCGAAGGTGTCGAGCACGCGGAACTCGCAGACCAGCTCCTCGGGGGTGGCGTCGACCACGGCGTAGCCCTGGTTCAGGAGGTCGATCTGCTTGAGGTAGGGGACGTTTGCCTCGAGCATGAGCTGCTCCGCGAGGTGCAGGAGCTCCTCGGAGGCGATGGTCCGGGGGTCGGGGTCGGCGGTCAGCGAGCCGGTCACGAACTCCATCGCCGTCACCGGCGACGCCGGGTCGTCGAAGTCGGGCATGATCTCGCTGGCCTTGTAGAAGTGGGTGTGGCCGCTGCACACCACGACGTTGCGGATGCGCTGGCGCGCGATGTGCTTCATCAGCTGGCGGCGCTCCCACTGGTAGTCGTCCCAGGCCTCGTTCGAGACGTAGGTGCCCCCGTTCTTCTGGAGGTCGGGGTTCTCGGCGCGCAGCTCGGGAGTGTCGCGATCCTGGATCTTCCAGGGCGCCATGTCGTAGCTGCTGCCGAGCAGGCGCCAGAGGGTGCGGCCGCGCGCCAGGCGGCGCTTCAGCCAGCGCTTCTGGCGCCGCCCGAGCGTGGTGCGCCCCGGCGCGAACATCTGCTCGCAGGGCGGCTTGCTCGTGTCCTGCGCGTCGATCACGCCGCCGAAGCTCGAGTTCGCGGGCACCTCGGGGTCGCGGTACTGGCGGGTGTCGAGGAGGTGCAGCTCGGCGAGCCGGCCCCAACGCAGCGAGCGGTAGGTGCGATCGTCAGGCGGGCGCGGCACGGGCATGTGCTCGAACCACGCCTGGCGCGCGGCGGCCAGCCGCTCCGGGGGCCCGGTGCGGTCGACGCCGTTGTAGAACTCGCCGTCGTCCCACACCGCGACGAGCGGCACGGCGGCGTGCAGCTCCTGGAGCAGCGGGTTCGAGTGGAAGGTGTGGTAGACGCCTCGGTAGTCGTCCAGAGCGAGCGTGCCGCCGTCGCTCACGTAGACGTAGTCGCCGAGGTGCATCAGGAAGTCGACGCCCTCCTGCGCGATCGCGCGGTGCGCCACGTAGTAGCTGTCGTTCCGCTGCTGGCAGCTCGCAAAAGCAAAGCGCAGGTGGTCGGCCCGCGCGCCCGGGGCGGGCGCGGTGCGCAGGCGCCCGACCGGGGACGCGGCGCCCGCGTGCTCGAAGCCGTAGTGGTACCAGCGGTCCGGCCCCAGGCCTTCGACCTCGACCTTCGCGGTGTACCCGCTCGCGGCGTCCGTCGCGACCGCCCCGCCCGCAACCACCTGCTGGAGCGCGGCGTCCTCCGCGACGGTCCAGAGCAGCGTCGCCGGCCCGCCGCCCGGCGGCGGCACGACGCGCGTCCAGAGCACCCCTGCGTCCGGCCGCGGATCGCCCGACTTCACGCCGTCAGGGAACACGGGCCCGAGCACACCCGCGAGCGCGCGCCCGCCGGGAACGGCGCGAAGCGCGGCGGCCCCGCCGAGCGCCGCCGCCACCAGCCGCAGGAACTCGCGGCGCGGCAGCGTGCGCCCCGTGCCGGACGGCGGGCGGATCGCGAGGAGCGGATGGCGAGTGCGGCTCAAGGCGCCTCCTGCGGCCGGGCGACGCTAGCCGAACTGCCCGGGGCGCACGACTCGCACGGCGGCGCCGCTTCGAGAGTGACCTCGATGTCCACGCCCACGGCCTCGACCAGCTCCGCCGGTTCCAGCTCGTCCTTGCCCTCGTTGAGGTTGTCGGTCGGCCGAGACCCCTCGCCGCCGGCGGGCCCGATCTCCTCGTCTATCTTCCCGTCGAATCCGAGCTGCACGGCGAGCCGGATTCGCGCCCCCTCGGTGTATCCAAGCTCCTCGCGCAGGAACCTCTCGAGCGCCTGCGCCCCGGGCTCGCTCTGAAGGGAGGCGTCGAACAGATCCTGATGGCTGATCCTGTTTCCCCAGCCGTGGGCGGGCTGGGTTCCCAGACACAGAGCGGCCGCCAAGGCGATCGAGAGCCTTGCGCTACGGCTCATGGCATCGCATCTCCTTGACGACTTCGATGCAGTGGGACCCGCCCGGCTCGTAGAGCCCACGGCAGAAGTATCGTACGCGCCTCTCTTCCTCGAACTCGCAGATCGCTTCTCGCTCGGCCTCAGACAGCTCCATACTGATGTAGAAATCTCGCACGGGATCGTCCCACCGCTCCGGCCGGTAGTCCGTGGCCTCGATGCCATATCGCTCGTCCATCACACGGACGATCGGCTCGTCCTCGAGGGTCCAGCGAAGTCCCCCGATGCGATAGGGCTTCCGGTCTCGAACCGCAGGGAAGTCGAAACGGCCGTTATCGTCGGTCTTCCGCCAGCGGTGACCGAAATTGACCCCTGTGGCACCGTGCCAGCTGTCGTGGCGCAGGGCGTTCCGGTAGACCATCACGTCGGCCCCGACCACCGGCTCTCTGGTCTTCGCGTCCAATACACGCCCTGCGATCCGCGGCGTCTCGGTCGTCGCGCAGCCGGACGCGACGAGCGCGACCAACAAGAACCCGGCGGCGCTCAGTAGTCGAAGATCTGCCACGTCCCATCCTCCGCACGCACGAGGTAGACCGGAAACCGGCGCAGCTCCGTTCCGATGCCGGTCGACAGCTCCGCCTCGATGCGCACGATGGCGCGATCCTCTCGGAGCAGGTCGATCGAGAGGGCGCCCATGGCGGCCGCATCGGTCTGAAGAGCCGCGCCCAGGTCCTCGTAGATCTCGGCGAAGACGAGGCGCTGGAGCGGCTCGAAGAGCGAGAGCGCGCCGGTCACGTCCCCGCTCCGCAGCCGCGTCTTCAGGCTCTCGACGGCGGGGAGCGGCGAGGGGACGGGCTGCGCGATCTCGAGCACGCGTTCGCCATCCGCCACGTAGATCGTGGGCACCTCGCGCCGAGCGCTCCCGAGCACCGCGCGCGGCGGGGGTCCGAGGCTTCGCGCGAGCGTGCGCTCGAAGCCCAGCCGCGCCGAGAGCTGAGTGACGGCTGCCCGGCCCGCATCCGCCACGAGGACGCCCTGCTCAGCGATGGCAACGTCGACCGGTGCGGCGACCTCGGGCAAAGCAAGGGATCGCGCGCGCACTCCGTCGCCTTCGGGGAGCGCGGCCCAGAGGCCGGCCGAGGGGCTCCCCACGACGAAGCCGTAGCCGGAGACTGCCTCGATCCCACGGGGCTCCTCGAGGGGGAGCTCGCCGAGGAAGCTCCCGTCGGTTCGCAAGAAGGCTACGCGGGCGTTTCCGGTGTCCGACACGGCGATCACGTCCCCGTCGACAGCGATCCCTCGAGGCCCTTCGAGGGCTGCGGGGCCCTCGACGCCAAGGCTCAATCGGTGCGTACCGTCCGGGCCAAAGACCTGGATCCGGTCGTTCCCCGTGTCGGCGACGTAGAGCGTGCCGTCGGGCGCTACCGCGAGTGCCTGGGGGTTGGAGAGCTGCGTGGTGCCGGCGCCTCCGCTCCCGATGGTGGAGACGGCGGTGTGAGACGAGTCGAAGCGCGTGGCGACGCCGGCCGCGCCGTCGAGCACGTAGAAGCCGCCTTCGGGTGCCTCGGAGAGGTCGACCGGGTTGCCCGGCGCAAAGGTGGCGAGGATCTCCTCCGGGAGGTGGGCCGCCACCCGAGCCGCGGCGGAGAGCTCCGCTCCCGAAGGAAGTGTGAAGTAGACGCGTGCGAGTCGCGGGCCGGCCTCGCTGTACGACACGAGCGCGGCCCCGTTCGGGCTCCCGACGAGATCGAGCTCGCGATCGCCGTCCAGGTCGAAGTCGATGCGAGAGACGGTGAAGGGCCGGCTCGCGGAAGCCCCCAGGCGCGCATCGAAGGGAACCGCGCCACTCCGGGGCTCCGCAACGAGGCGGATGGCGGGTGCCGCGTCGGCGACCGAGATGGCCACTGCGTCGCTGGCAGTCTCGGCTCCTTCTCCCAGCTGCGCCAGCGCTCCGACCGTCGCCGCACCCTGGGGAACCCGCACCTCGGGCACCTCGAACACGCCTTCGATGACCGGAGCGAAGCTGTCGGTGACCAGCGTCCGCGCCCGCTTCGCGCTCACGAACCCGCGCACGACGAGCCCGCTGCCCGGGATCGAGGCACCGTCCGGCGGCGAGAAGATCTCGACCGCGAGCACCGGCTCCTCCGCCCGCGTGACCGCGACGCCCTCGCTTGCCACCGGCGAGCCGAGCGCCGCTGCTGTCACCTGGAGCGTGTTCGCGCCCATCGCGAGCGGGACGCGGGTGAGTAGCGCGCGAGGATTTCGCCGCTCACCTGACCGGAGAGGAACACGTAGGGACGAGATGCGAGACCACTAGCTGCAGCTTTCGCTAGCTGTTCCAAGCCAGCGTCCGTCTTTCCGTGGTCCTCAAGCGACTGCCCGAGGAATATATCCTCGAGATTCAGGTGGTCGCCCACGAAATCGTTGCGGACGTGCGCGGGGCTCGTCATATCCTGGAGGACGTGAAGCACGTGACCGACGGCCAGGAAATGAAGCGCGAGGTAGTGCTCCCGCTCGTCCAGCCGCTCGACCGTCAGGGACCGGTAGAGGTAGCGCTCGGCATCGGGAAGGGCGAAGAAGTTCCGGATGTCGGCTTCCGAGGCGCCATCGAGGCCCAGCGCCCGGTCGCGGGCTGAGCGTCCCGTGAAATCGAAGTCTCCGCCACCTCGGATGCACGATGTAGTGCCGCGGCTCAGCGCTCTCAAGAACGCACCGGCTTCCTCGTGGTTGTCCATTCCTTGCTCGCCCGTCAGCTCGGGCTCGTGGAAATGGTGGCGAGCGCGCACGTTTGGATTGTCCTCGGCGAATACACCATTTTCAAGGAGATCGACGATCGAGAATCGGTGCAGGGCGCCGAAACACGCATCGAAGTCTGGGGTTCCAGGGGCATCCGCGCACCGGTCGTTGATCTTGATCGCGAGCTTGCCTGGCAGGTCTTCTCTGATGTCCATGCAGCCAAGGAGCAGCGCTCTCTTCTTCCGGTTGAAGCTCACCTCAAACCGGGACTCGCGCCCCCGGCTCGGATCGCGGAGATCGTCGTCGATCTCCGCAGGCCCGAAGCCAAACTGGACGGCAAGCTCCTCGGCGATCCCCCGTTCGAGGCCTAGCTCCTCGCGAAGGTAGACATCGAGCGGATCCCCGCGAGCGGCCAGAGCTCTCGCCGGAAGCCCAATCAGATCCGGGTGGGTGCGGAGGTTGTCCCACGCGGCGGCTGTGCCAGCCATGAGTTCGAGCGCAAGTCCCAGGCTGAAGGCGAGCGCGATCTTCATCGTTGACTGACTCACTCCTGCCCTAGTTCGGCGCAGGCCTCCGCACCGAAGGCCCACTCGCAGAGCGCATCGCAGGTCTTCTCGTCTGCAGAACGGCAGAGCCGGTACAAGTCCGGGGGATCCGAGAACCCATCCTGGCCGCGCTGAACTCGGATGACGAGCTCGTCGGTCACCGACTCATCGATCCAACCGAACGTATTGCCCGCCGTAAAATAGCCATGGTGGAAGACTGTGACCGAAGGGTCGGAGTTCGTACGCGTGTACTCCAAGAGATAGGGCGCCAAGCAGACGCGCCCCGGGAAGTGATATCGGCCGCTTTCGTCCGTGATTGTGTGCCTGACGCAAACGGATCTGCGGATCCCCCCACCGACGCGGGGCCCGGTCTGCTCGTAGCTGTAGAGAACAGCCGCATTCGAGACGGGCGATTCGTCCCCTGAATCGACGACCCGACCGGAAACCCCCTCCGCCCAGATCGGCCCCAGCACCAGGCAGCCCGATGAGAGGAGCGCGGCTCCGATCACGAGCAGAAGATGGATCGGCCGCCCCGCGATGGAGCCTGCCCCCGATCGACAGGGCGGAGCCGGGCGGCGCTGCGGCCCGGAGCGAAGCGCAGCCTCGATCAATACTCGAGCACCATCCACTGGCCACCCCTTCCACGCACGAGGAGCATCGGGAAGTCCTCGCGCACCAGCGATCCCTCGACCGGAACGCTGCCCGTCACCGTCGCGGCCACGCCATTCACCGTGAGGCTTGCGATCGGGCTGGCGTCAAAGACCGTCCCCGTGACCGCCGTGCTGGCCTCGGCGGTGAGCGAGCCGTTCGCGGGGGAGGTGATCGTCACCACCGGCGGCGTCGTATCGAGCGTGACCCCGGTGCTCGCCGAAGCCTCGCCGAAGGCGTTCGTCGCCGTGGCGGTGAGGGTGTTGCCCCCTTCGACCAGCGGAACGCTGGCCGTGAAGGAGCCGCCGCTCACGGCAGCGACGACGCCGTTCACTGTCACGCCGATCGGCTCCGTCCCGCTGAGGGTGCCCGTGACCGCGACGGGGCTCGCGGCGAGTAGCGCCCCAGCCGATGGGCTCCCGATGGCGAGCGCCGGCACCTCGCCGCGCGTCACCGAGACGAAGGCGCTCCCGGGGTGCCCGGCCGCATCGGTAGCCTCGGCGGTGATCGCCTGCGGCCCGAGGGCGAGCGGCACGGTCACGGCAAAGGAGCCATCGGGCGCGAGTGTCGCAGGGGCTCCGTTCACGGTGAAGCTCACGATGGGACTGGCATCGGAGACCGTACCCGTCACGAGGACGCTCGCCTCGGTCGTCTGCGTCCCGTCCGCGGGAGCCGTGATCGTGACGACGGGCGGGGTGGTGTCCACCGTGATCGAGACCGAGTCGGAGGCCGAGCCTGCCGCGTTCGTCGCCGTGGCGACGAGCGTGTGGGGGCCGTCCGCGAGCGTGAGCGTCGCCTCGAAGCTGTCGCTTCCTACGCTCGCCGGCGTGCCGTCGACGCTCACCGCGACCCCGGCGCCCGTCACGGACCCCGAGACCGGGACGGCGCTCGTCGGGAGCAGCGCGCCCTCCGCGGGGCTCGTGATCGCGATCGTCGGAGGCTCGCCGACGGGCGGCGTCCCCACCGCGAGGCCGAGCTTGCTGCTGCCCTCCGGCCCGGGCGTCCCCTGGATCCGCACGCCGAGTCACCCAGCCCTGCGTCGAGGCGCCGGTGATCGAGGCGACCGTGAGGCCCGGCGCGCGGAGGCCGAAGCTCGCCGAGGTCAGCGCGCCGCCGCCCCCACCCGTCTGGCCGAGCTTCACGCCGAAGTCGAAGGTCTTGACCGGCGACATCGTGTTCCCGCCGCCGACCTTCCAGACGGCGTTCGCCTGGAACTGCCACTGCGTGACGACGCCCGTCGGGTTCGCGACGGAGAGCTCGGGCACGAGCGACTCGGGTCCGACACTTCCGAAGAGGCCGAGGAGGTCGCCCGAGCCGGGCGCGATCGAGACGCTGAGGTCCACGCCACCCGGGACATCCTCGAGGCTCACCGTCACGGGCACGGCGTCGCCGCTGATCGGGGTCGCGAACTGATAGGTCACCGCCGCGGCGGGGCCCGCCCCGAGCCAGGCCACCGCAACGAGCAGCAGGCGCAGCGAGAGCAGGCGCATCAGAGTTCGACGTCGCCGCCGTCATCGCAGACGGCCGTCGTCGCGGGTCCGAAGGCGGCGAGCGAGGGGTCCCACTCCTCGTAGACCACGACGCCAGCGTCCGTGCAGACCTCGGCGGACGCGCCGAGCGCGAGCGGGCCGGAGAAGAGCACGCTGCCGCAGCCGCCCGAGGCATCCGGCTCGCACACGCGAAGGTCGAGGGTCGGGACCTCTGCGTCGACCTTCACCACGCGACAGCACGCTGCGCGCGCAGGCAGCGCAGCGAGCGCGGCGACCCCCCACAGCAGCAGCAGCAGAGCGAACGATCTCCAGCATCGGGTGGCGAGCAACGAGCCCCTCTCTTTCGAGCGAGCGCGATCATCGAGGCAGAGGACAAGCGGAGTCAAGCAGAATGTGAGCGGACTCCTCGAATCTCGAGCTGCGCCGGGCCGTGCCCCGCCGGGCAACCAGGAGCAGCCAGACCAGAAGAAAGCCGAGCGGCGGCGCGCACTGAGCCCTGCTCACACCCGCGCTTGCGACCGCTGTGAGGCGATTCGGCGGTGTCGAGCTCGGACCTTCCGATCGGATCCGACGCACCGTTTGCCCGGTCTCTCCCTGCCGCCCGAAACCGGCCGCCGATCGTGGCCGTGCGCCTCGCGCGCGCCGCCCTC
>Ga0105095_10000323_pt1 | contig 22644 bp, 21 predicted proteins | sample PPLLak2March2015_2_FD_79180 | JGI IMG/M metagenome (GOLD analysis project Ga0105095, IMG submission 79180) | Freshwater sediment microbial communities from Prairie Pothole Lake near Jamestown, North Dakota, USA - PPLs Lake P8 Core (3) Depth... | ecosystem: Environmental > Aquatic > Freshwater >...
TACAAAGCAGTGATACACACAATTTCAGGTGTTTACTCGTCAGAATACAAGTCGGACGATGACTTCAGGGAAGCAGGCATGCTTGTTGCAAGGTTTGCAAAAAAAGAGGGCCGGCAGCCCAGGATTCTTATCGCAAAGATGGGGCAGGATGGCCACGACCGGGGTGCAAAGGTGGTGGCAACCGGATATGCCGACATCGGATTTGATGTCGATATAGGGCCTTTATTCCAGACACCTGCCGAAGCAGCCAGGCAGGCTGTCGAAAACGATGTCCATGTACTCGGTGTTTCAAGCCTGGCTGCCGGACATAAGACCCTTGTTCCGGAAGTGATAGGAGAGCTTAAGAAACTTGGGAGGGAGGACATTTTGGTTATTGCGGGCGGGGTGATCCCGCCGCAGGACTACAAGTTACTTTACGATTCTGGTGTGGCAGCCATCTTTGGTCCGGGCACTCCGGTCTCGAAAGCCGCAAAGCAAATTATGGAGATTCTCCTGCACAACTTTGAATAAAAAGAGTTATTTTGGCTGATGGGGTTCAGGCATCAGGATAAAGCGTAATTTTTTTACAATGAGAAATGTTATATTGATATTGATTGTTGCTGCAGCGGTTTCGGGATGCAAAACAGGAAAACCGGCAGCCGGCCGGCAGACCCCGGGTACTCAGCCGGAAACGCAATCGCCGTATGCCAGATTTTCCGAACAGTCGACCTGGCTTCTCGGATATCTCTCTCCTTCGCAATTTTCGCAGCCGCCCCATTCAGAATGGTACATTAAAGGTTATGATGAGTACCAGCCTGAGCAAAAAGCGATTACTGACCTTCAGACCATAAAGGTTGATGATCTGAGCATTACCGTTGTCATGGGAACATGGTGCCCCGACAGCAGAAGGGAAGTGCCCCGCTTTATGCGGATCCTTGACCTCTGGCAATTTCCCACCGGAAAAGTTACCTTTATAGGTGTTGATAATACAAAACTGGCACCTGTCGGAGATTTTGACGGGCTTGAGATCGAATGGGTGCCCACCTTCATTATCCTGAAAAATAATGTTGAAGCCGGACGCATCATTGAAAATCCGGAAACGTCTTTAGAACAGGATATAATAAATATCCTCACCAGGAGTGAAAAATAATTAAAATAAAAGGTCATGGAAGATTTCACACAGAACACCAATCAAAGCACCTTGCCCCCACCAGAAAGGCGTCCGGGACAACCAGCGGGACAAAATCTCGGAATCGCGGCACTGATAACGGCAATAGTGACATTCGTTCTTGCAGTGATTCCCTGTGTTGGCATCATAGCAATTATTCCGGGGATTATTGCAATAGTACTTGCTTCGGTGGGATTATCCCAGGCCTCCAGAAACAGCTCGCCAAGAGGAATCCTGATCGCAGGACTCATCATTGCAATCGTGGCTTCCGTAATCTCTTTTTCCCAGATATTTGTAGCAGGCAGGATAGCCGATAAAGCTGACAAGGAGGATTGGGGAAATGAGATAGAGAACGTTATCAGGGATGTCCAGGAAAATGTTATCAATGAACTTGAAGATGCCAATGTTTCGATAAAAGTGGAAAGCAACGGCGACAAAGTGGAAATTAATACCAATACCGGTAAAGACGACAAGGTGCAGGAGCTTGAGGAGCTGGAAAAGGCTAACACTCAGACTAATGACACTACCAGCGGGACGAAGTGACAGTTATTTAAAGTTGTTCCGGGGGTTCAGGAATGAACCATATATCTTGATAAACATAATATTGGCCGGAGTTATCTTGCTTGTTTTCCTGTACTCCGGCCTATTTTCACCGGAAAAGGATAATTATCCGGTTGTCTGTATTCATGAAAAGATTACCGGAGAACCATGTGCATCATGCGGACTATCGCACAGCTTCTCCCTTATCGTCAGGGGAAGGATCTCCGAAGCATACGAATGGAATGTTTACGGAATGAGGATATTCCTTTTTTTTGCCCTCCAGCTTGTCATGAGAATTGTTTTTTCACTCCGCTTCCTTAAACATCCTGAAACGCGAAAACAGCTTATCATTTATGATGTTGCAGGTTCGATACTCCTGTTCTTTATTGCGTTCCTTCCCATGTTGAGGTTTATATTTCATTCAGGATATCATATATAAGGTCGCTCTCGAAGCCTCTTGACATAGCAAACCTCACCAGCTTGCCTTTCAGCTCATATGGGGTCCTGGCTTTTGTTACTTTCCGCTGCCGGGCAATAATATCCCTTAGCGTCAGCATGTACTGTTCCTCATCGATCGAATCGAGGGCTGAACTTATCATTTCTGACGAAATTCGTTTTGCCCTGAGCATCGCAGCAATCTTTATCTTCCCCCATTTATTCTGGCGGAATTTATCATTAACAAATGCCCGGGAATAACGTTTGTCGCTGACAAAATTATCCTTTTCGAGCCTGTTCAGTACTTCCCCGGCATCCCTGTCATTCAGCCCCCATGATCTGAGCTTAAAGAGGATGTCATCACTGCAGTGTTCATTTGTCGCACAAATAGCCATTGCTCTGCTTAGCGCTTCCCTGATGGGATCATTTTCCGCCATTTTTAACTCCTTTCGCTATTCTGTCTTTTCCGTTAATATCTTTTATAATACTTACCCCGGTATATTTAAATGAATCAAGCAGCCGGAACATTGATGCTCCCATCTCCCCGTTGATCTCAAAGTATAACCTGCCCCCCGGTTCCAGGATATTCTCCGCAGTCTCAAGTATAGCCCTGTAAAATCTAAGAGGGTCATCATCCGGAACAAACAGCGCCCCGGGAGGCTCAAATCCGGTAACATTTATGTGCATATACTTTCTTTCGGATTCTGTAACATAAGGGGGATTACTCACTATAATGCCGGTTTTATAATTAAAGGGTTTCCCCCGTTTTAAAATATCCCTTTTGATAAAATTTATATTTGCATTGTTAATCCCGGCATTTTCTGCTGCCTTTTTCAATGCTTTTGCCGAATTGTCAAGGGCAGTGATAACTGCGCCGGACATGTGAAGGGCCAGGGCTATCGCAATACAACCCGATCCGGTGCCAATATCAAGCACGTTCCCCCTGTAGTCTTTGTTTTCCTTCAATACGAAATCGACAAGCTCCTCTGTTTCCTGGCGGGGTATCAAAACACTTTCGTCGACCCTGATAGTGCAGCCATAGAACCGGGTCTCGCCGGTGATGTACTGGACCGGTTTCCCTCTTTTCAATTCACTGCAGATCCTGATCATCTCTTCAGATTGTTCCACAGTAAGTTGCCGGCCAGGCTCCGTAAGCAGGTGCAGCTTATCCGTTTTAAGGACATATGAAAGAATTACATTAATAAGGCTCCTGACCTCACGGCCGGAATAGATCGCGGCAAGTTCTCCGGAAATATAATTCCTTGTCTCTTTAATTGTTTGTAAATTACCGGACATATTCCAAAATTAGCATTTTCGGATAAATGACAGGAGAGGATGACAATAAATTCATGAGCAGATGCCTGGGGCTGGCCTCACAGGCCGAAGGGATGACTTACCCGAATCCTCTTGTCGGATCGGTAGTTGTTCATGAAGGCCTGATAATAGGTGAAGGATACCATTTAAAAGCCGGAAGTCCGCATGCAGAGGTAATGGCAATAAGGTCGGTAAAAGACCCCTTGCTTCTTCACTCATCGACTCTCTATGTTAACCTTGAACCCTGTTCACATTTCGGAAAAACGCCTCCGTGTGCCGACCTGATCATTTCTTCAGGGATACCCAGGGTTGTCATCGGGACGATTGACACCAGCGATAAGGTTTCAGGTAAGGGGGCTGCAAGGATCAGGGATGCCGGCATTGAGGTAATCACAGGAGTAGCCGAAGAGGAGTGCAGAATGATTAACAGGAGATTCTTTACCTTTCATGAAAAGAAACGGCCATATATTACGCTTAAGTGGGCGCAGAGCCATGATGGGTACATCGACCAGCTGAGGCATGAAGGGGGAAGCCAGGAGCCGAACTGGATAACAGGCAAGCCTGAAAGGATACTTGTTCACAGGTGGAGAGCCGCCGAACAGGCTATACTGGTCGGAGCCGGAACAATAAGGGCTGATAATCCGCGCCTCAATGTCCGGGAATGGAAGGGCAGCAATCCCGTCAGGATCATCCTGAGCGGTTCGGGTCTTTTACCGGCAGATCTTGAAGTTTATAAATCAACGGGAACCAATATTATATTTACATATTATCCCGGAAAGGCGGCGTTGCAGAATGCCGTGGTGGTAAAACTGAATCTCAATGAACCGGCTGCTGTGCAAATCTCTGACTATCTTTACAAATGGGGCATTCAGTCATTGTTTATCGAAGGCGGTGCACAGGTGCTTGAACACTTTATCACAACAGGTTTCTGGGATGAGGCTCATATCTTCACAGGCAGGAAAGATTTTAAAGACGGCATTAAGGCGCCTGAAATAAAGGGAAAAAGACTTTCTGTTCTTAACTTCACTCAAAGCTCGCTTGAAACCATAACTCCTGACCTCATTTAGATTTTTGCAATCCTCCGGGGATCATCTATCCAGCTTTTGTTCTTTGAAACTGCAATAAGGACCTCCTCTGGCGTATTGGCAATTTCCCACATCCCCTTATGTTCGAACCTGAGGAAATGTCCTGAGATCATCTGGTCAAGGAATTCAATAAATGATTTGTAGAAGTTAAGTGTATTCAGGATTACAACCGGACCTTTGAAAAGACCAAGCTGTCTCAGCGTAATGGCTTCCGTCAGCTCCTCAAGCGTACCGACTCCGCCGGGCAGGGCGACTACAGCGTCGGCTCTGGCAAACATCTCCTTTTTCCTTTCCCCCATATCGGTTGTGACTTTCATATCCTGAACATGGGGATGTCCCCAGCCTTCCTCATTCATGAACGACGGGATCACACCCATGATCACTCCTCCGTTTTCGATGACTGCGTCAGCAAGAACTCCCATCAGGCCTATCCCGCCGCCTCCGTAGATCACATTTATCCGGGACCTGGCGAATAGCGATCCGAGCTCAGCAGCAGCCAGCATATATCTCTTGTCAATACGGCTGCTCGAAGAAGCGAATACACAAACTGTCATGGGGTTATTGCAGAAGAGCGTTCAGCTTATTCACAAAATTTATCTTTGGCACGGCTCCGACCTGCTTGTCAACCACTTTCCCCTCTTTAAAATAGAGCACTGTCGGAATATTCCGTATCCCAAATTTCGCAGTTACCGAAGGGCTGTTGTCAACATCACATTTTGCAACAAGGGCTTTACCTGAATACTCACCGGATATCTCTTCAAGTGCGGGGGCGATCATCCTGCAGGGCCCGCACCATTCTGCCCAGAAATCAACGATTACGGGTTTGTCGGATTGAAGGACTATCTCCTCAAAGTTGCTGTCGTTTACCTCTAATGCCATATGGTTTCTATATATTATTATCTGTTAAGGTCTGCAAAGATAACTAATTAACTTTAAAATCTATGCCCGGGTGGTCCTCAAGGTAGGAAATTAATTCATTGTTGAGCCTGACCCGCAATGTTCTCGAAAACATCGGCAGGGAGATCTTATCCTCAGGGTCATAGAACAGGAATCTCAGCTCCGTTTCACCCTTGTTCTCCCTGAATAGCTCCATCAGTTCCGATATCATTTCACTGTTTATGTTTTCGGGACTTATCTTAAGTGTGACCGATTTGATAAGTTCATCCTTGACACTCGACAGGAGATTAATAGTCCTGATACTGAATTCGAGCTCATCTTCCCTGTATTTCCTTTTCCTCACCCTTCCCCTGACAAGGAGATAATAACCGATTACACAAAACTTGCTGAATTCAAGAAAATCCTTGTCGAACATCATGAATCTGAATGAATCGGAGTAATCCTGGATTGTCAGCGATCCGTATGGTTTTCCGTTTTTACCGATCCCGTTTTTGGTGTCAATTACCATTCCTGCAACAAAAACATCCCTGTCGAGCCATTCGGCGAGGTTTTGAAGATCGGCCAGTGTGGCATTTGTGAAGGTACTGATCTCAAGTTTAAAATCATCGAGCGGATGTGATGAAAGATAGATCCCGATCACTTCCTTTTCCTTGTTCAGTTTTTCAAGCTTGGGCCAGTCAGGGCATTGAACCGGTTCCGGCTTAAGTATGTCAAATCCTCCAATACCTCCGAAAAGAGACTGCTGGCTCGAGTTTTTTAAACTCTTCCAGGTATTGCCGTATCTGATCAGGCTCTCAATAAAGCTGGTGCCCCTGGTGTCGACTGAAAAATATTGTGCCCTGGAAATTCCGGGAAAACGGTCGAATGCTCCGGCAACAGCCATGGCTTCAAGGTTTTTCTTGTTAAGGGAGTTCAGGTTAACCCTCTCGACAAGGTCATAAATATCCTTGTAAAGCCCGTTCTTCTCTCTCTCTTCAATCATCTGAAGCACGGCAGCTTCACCGACGCCCTTTATACCTCCAAGTCCGAATCGTATGTTACCGTCCTTGTTTACCGTAAATTTTACATAACTCTCATTAACATCGGGGCCCAGAACCTCCATTCCCATTCTCCGGGTCTCATCCATGAATGTCGTGATCTTTTTTATGTCGCTGATGTTACGGCTCAGAACAGCGGCCATATACTCGGCAGGGTAGTGGGCTTTAAGATAGCCTGTCTGGAAAGCAACGAGCGCATAACATGTCGAATGCGACTTATTGAATGCATACTGTGCAAATGCTTCCCAGTCGGACCATATTTTATTAACAATGGTTTCATCATAGCCGTTTTTACTGCAGCCTTCCACAAACTTGACCTTCATCTCGTCCATGATCGACTTTTTCTTCTTCCCCATGGCCTTTCTGAGTGAATCGGCTTCACCTTTGGTAAAGCCTGCAAGCTCCTGCGAGAGAAGCATAACCTGTTCCTGGTAGACAGTGATCCCGTACGAGTCGTTAAGATATTTTTCCATTACTGGCAACGGGTAGTCGATAGGCTCGTTTCCAAGTTTCCTTCTGATGAACTGAGGGATATATTCCATCGGGCCCGGACGGTAGAGGGCATTCATAGCGACAAGGTCCTCAAACCGGTTGGGCTTCAGATCACGGAGGTATCGCTTCATACCTGTCGATTCAAACTGGAAGATCCCGGTTGTCTCCCCGTTACTGAAAAGCTCAAATGTTTTCTGGTCGTCAAGCGGCAGTGCGTCAACATCAATATCAATGCCTTTTGATTTTTTTATATTTTCAAGGGCATCCTTGATTATTGACAGTGTTTTAAGTCCGAGAAAATCCATTTTAAGGAGCCCTACCGACTCAACCTGGCTTCCCTCGTACTGTGTGGAGTAAAGGTCAGTATCCTTAGCCGTGCAGAGAGGTATATAGTTATCGAGCGAATCCCTTCCTATTATTATGCCGCAGGCGTGAACCCCGGTTTGGCGTACTGATCCCTCCAGCACTTCCGCATATTTCAGTGTCGTTGCGATCAGCTTGTTTGATGATTCGCGTTCCCTTGCAAGTTCAGGAACCTCAGCGTAAGCCTCTGAAAGAGTTATACCCGGCCGGTCGGGGATCATCTTTGCGAGCCTGTCCGCATCGGGCAGGGGCAGCTTTTGCACCCTGGCAACATCTCTTATGGCCATTTTGGCGGCCATTGTGCCGAAAGTTATTATATGGGCAACCTTGTCGTGGCCGTATTTATTTACAACATATCTCAAAACAGCTTCCCTGCCATCCTCATCGAAATCTATATCGATATCGGGAAGGGATATCCTGTCAGGATTCAGGAATCTCTCAAAAAGGAGTCCGTACTTAATGGGGTCAATATCCGTGATCCGAAGGCAGAAGGCCACTACGGAACCGGCTGCCGAACCTCTTCCAGGGCCGACTGAAACCCCCATTTCGCGGGCAGCCCTGAGAAAATCCTGAACGATCAGGAAATATCCGGGAAACCCCATTTTGGCGATAGTCTTCAGCTCAAAATCTATTCTTTCTTCCTGTTCCCCGGTCAGAGTTCCCCATCTCCTTTTTGCCCCCTCATATGTCAGGTACCGGAGGTACTGGTCTTTATCGCTGTAACCTTCAGGAAGTTCAAAATCGGGCATTACAGGTTCATGATCCAGCTTGTATTTTTCAATTTTCGCAACCAATCCTGCCACATTGTCAATCGCCTCGGGAATATCGCTGAAGATAACCCTCATCTCTTCCTCGCTCTTAAGGTACTCCTGCCTGGAATACCGGAGCCTGTCAGGATCATCAAAATCTTTTGCTGTGTTTATACAGATAAGCCTGTCGTGAGCTTCGGCATCTTCTGCGTTGATAAAGTGGACGTCATTTGTGGCGATGATCTTAACATCGAATTTTTCCGAAAGCTTTCTGAAAGCCTCAATTACTCTCTGCTGCAGCGGAAACGCTGACCTGTCAGCTTCAGGATCATATGTTTCATGTCTCTGTATTTCAAGATAAAAGTCATCGCCAAAGAGATCCTTGTAACCCTTCAGGACGCCTTCAGCCCCGTTCATTGTACCGTTAAGAATCTGATCCTGTATCTCTCCTGCAAGGCAGGCTGAAGATGCGATCAGCCCTTCCCTGTATTGGGCAAGCAGTTCCTTGTCAATTCGGGGTTTATAGTAAAAGCCTTTTATCCAGGCCGTTGAAACCAGCTTTACTAGATTCTTATAGCCTTTCAGATTTTTTGCAAGAAGTATCAGGTGGTCGCCTGACCGGTCCTCCTTGCCAGTCATTTCCGAAATGGATCTTTTTGCCACGTATATTTCACATCCAATGATTGGCTTGATTCCCTTCTTCGTGGCAACCGCATGGAATTCCTTGACTCCAAACATGTTGCCGTGGTCGGTTATGGCGATGGCCTCCATTCCAAGTCCTTTTGCCTTCTCGATCAGATTTGGGATATTGGAAGCTCCATCAAGGATAGAGTATTGGGTGTGAACATGCAGGTGTGAAAATATGGACATGCCGGTGAAAGATTATTTAAGAATGGAACACAAAAATAGACAAAAAATGTTCAATAAGCTCTGATTGGCTGATGGAGTTCCTTATTATAAAAATTTTAAATTAACGAAGAAAAAGTTCCAAAATGTTTATAAAAAAAGCAAATTGTTTTACTTTTACACTTATGCCATGGAAAATTAAGGACAGTATAAGTTATAAGAAATTCCGTGGATTTTTTTATTTGCTAACCTAAACTATAAGTTATGAAAAAACTTCTGGGAATCTTTTTTGTCCTGTGCGGGTTATGGCTGACTGTAAACGGCCAGCAGAAAACCATCACAGGTACGGTAACCGGCTCTGAAGATGGTCAGCCGGTAGCCGGTGCCACGGTTCTGGTAAAAGGTACGACCTCCGGAACAACCACTGACATAAGCGGCCGGTACCAGATACCTGCAGCGCCGGGTGACGTGCTCGAGTTCCGGTTCGTTGGAATGAAGACCAGCTCAGCTGTGGTCGGAACTTCCGATGTTATCAACATCTCGCTTGAATATGAAATGCTTGGTGTCGACGAAGTGGTCGTTGTCGGCTACGGCTCGGCTATTAAAAGGACAGTTTCGGGTTCGGTCGTGAAAGTTGATACAAAAGGTCTTTCCGATATGCCAACCGTAAGTTTTGAATCGGCCATCCAGGGAAAGACCGCAGGTGTATTTATTGAACAAGCCAGCGGAAAGCTTGGCGAAGCGGTTAAAATGAGGATCAGGGGTTCTTCCTCGGTTTCGGCAAATAACCAGCCTTTGTATGTTATTGACGGCGTTCCGATAACGACCGAGAGCATGAGCAACGGATCAAACCAGCCTGTCAGCCCCCTGGCCGATATAGCCATGTCGGATGTTGAATCGATCCAGGTCCTTAAGGATGCTTCGGCTGCTGCAATATATGGCTCAAGGGCATCAAACGGAGTTGTTATTATAACAACCAAGAAGGGCAAATCGGGAGCCACAAAGTTTAACGTTGATTATACAACAGGCATAAGCGAACCGAGCAACCTGCTCCAATGGCTTAATGCCGACCAGTACCTGGAACTTATCGATGAATCGATCGGGAACGCATATGAAGACGGACTCTTCTGGGGTTATTTACCCTGGACCAAGGAAGATGTATGGGATACATTTGTCGGATCTGACTGGACAAAAGGCTATGACACCGACTGGCAGAAAGAAGCATTTCAGAGAGGCTCCGTCAACAAGATAAACGTTTCGGGAAGCGGTGGAAATGAATTCACCACTTTCTACGCGGGGTTAAGCTATGATAACACGAAAGGCATCATCCGCGGTAACAGTATGACCAAGCTGAGCGGACGTCTTAACCTTGATCAGAAGGCAACCGAAAAGCTTTCGTTCGGGCTGCAGATGAACCTTATGAAAACTGAAATGGACAGGGTTGAGAACGACAATGCTTTTGCAACCCCGCTGCAGCTTGTAGCCCAGTCACCGCTGACCCCGGTTTATGATCCGGAGACCGGTGAACTGAATACCAACACCATTTATTACAATGGACTGATATCATTAAGGGATGGCATAAACAACCATACCGTGTTCAGATCACTCGCTAACGGGAGTGTTTCCTACAGGATCTTTAAGGACCTTACTTTCAGGTCGGAACTTGGTACAGATATCACGGACCTCCGTGAAAAGAATTTCTGGGGCAGGTATATGATTGGTACTGGTCCGGCAGGAGAGGCTCAGAACAGGTCGGTAAGGGTCGTAAACTACAACTGGGAAAACTTCCTTACATACTCAAAGAAATTTAATACTCATGATATCAACGTGGTTGCAGGTATGTCCTACCAGAAATCAAATACAACCGGATCAAATGTCGAGGGAAAGGGATTTCCGACAGACGATTTTCACAATATAGCAAATGCCGCGGAAGCAACCGCATTCTCAAGCTGGGATGAGGGATACAGTTACCTTTCATATTTTGCCAGGGCGAATTATAAACTTAACGAGAAATACCTGTTCTCAATCAGCGGCAGGGTTGACGGTTCATCGAGATTCGGCGTCGATAACAGATACGGCTTCTTCCCTGCAGTTTCAGCAGGCTGGATCATATCGGAGGAAGATTTCATGTCGGGAATTAAAAATGCGCTTCCTTACCTGAAACTTCGGGCCAGTTATGGGATAACAGGTAATTCCGGTATCCCCGACTATGCCCACCTCGCCCTTTACACCGGCGTTAATTATGCGGGACGGAATGCGTTGCAGCCTGCCCAGTTGCAGAGCCGGGAACTTGGATGGGAGAATACCGCGCAGACGGATTTAGGTATCGACTTCGGCTTGTTCAAAAACAGATTGACAGGAGAGCTCGATGTATATTATAAAAAAACAACCGACCTTCTGCTTTTCAGAACATTGCCTTCCACATCAGGATTTACAGGGGTTTGGAGCAATATCGGCGAACTGGAGAACAAAGGGCTTGAATTTGCACTTCACTCAAATAATTTCGTCGGCGGATTCAAATGGACCACAGACTTCAACATAGCTTTCAACAGGAACAAGATACTCAATATCAGCGGTCCGGAAATAACTCCCAATGGTATTAACTATGTCATTGAAGGCGAGCCTATTGGTGTTTTCAAGATGAGAAAATTTGCAGGTGCTGATCCCGACAATGGAGACGCTCTGTATTATACCAGTGAAGAAAGTGGGGGTACAACAAACAACTTTAACCTTGCAGAGGATATGATCGTGGGATCGCCGAATCCTGATTTTACCGGTGGTTTGAACAACTACTGGGAGTACAAGGGGATAGACCTGAATCTCCTCCTGAGTTTTGTTTATGGAAATGAAGTCTTCAACGGTGGTGGCAGATATCAGTCGGCCAATGGCGACTGGTTTGATAATCAAACTGTTGATCAAATGGACAGATGGCAGAATCCCGGTGATATTACTGATGTGCCACAGGCAAGGCTCGGTTACAGTAATGGAACAAACAATTCAAGCCGCTACCTTTCTGATGCCTCATACCTGAGGGTCAGGAATGTCAACCTGGGCTATAATCTGCCCGCACGGATCATAAGCAAGGTAAAGCTCTCAGGCGTGCGGATTTATGTGGGAGTGCAGAATCTGTACACCTTCACCGATTACAAAGGCTGGGATCCTGAGGTCAATTACACGGGGACCGGAAGAAGCACCCAGAACACCAATATTATACAGGGGTATGATTTTTACACGGCGCCACAGGCCAGAACATATACCCTTGGTGTAAACCTCTCATTTTAACCATAAATAATGACTATCATGAAAAAAATATTCTTTCAAAGCAAAAGATGGTTGCTGATCGTTCCGTTTGTACTGGCTCTTTTCGCCTGTGATGACAAACTGGATTTAAAACCCCAGCAATCGATAGATGCAAGCACTGCTCTCAATTCAGTTGAAAATATCAGGACCGCACTTGTCGGGGCATACCTTCAGGCAAGGAGCGCCGATATCTTTGGTTCCCAATTCAATGAGTTCAGCGAGCTTCTCGCTGCAACTACCGACCTTTCGTTTATCGGGACCTATGCACAACCGAAGGAAATTATCCAGAAGCAGATCACCGTTACAAACAGCTATGTTGAAGGGGCATGGATTGAAGCTTATGGCCTGATAAATATCTGCAATACAATTCTTGACGGGAACACTCTTTCGATCATTGAAGATACGGAGGAGAGAAGTATTGTTGAAGGTGAAGCCAAATTTTTGAGGGGCTGGGTCATGTTTGAGATGACAAGGCTTTTCGGGCTGCCATATGAACCCGGAGGCGCCAATTCGCAGCCGGGGATTCCGATCGTCCTTACGCCCACCCTTGATGTGGCGGACGCCATTGAAGTAGCCAGGAACACTGTTGAGGAGTGTTATGACCAGGCTTTAGCCGACCTCACCTCAGCGCGTGACCTTCTTCCCGAAGAGAATGGGATTTATGCCACGACATGGGCTGCCAGCGCCATTCTTGCAAGACTATACCTTCAGCAGGGCAACTTTGCAGCTGCAGCGACCGAAGCAAACAGCGTGATTGAAAGCGGATCATTCTCACTTGAACCGCATCCTCTCATGCCTTTTAATATAACCGGAACATCACCTGAGGTCATTTTTGCACTTCAGAACAATGTAGCCTCAAATACAGCCTGGCTGACCGTTATGTATGCTTCACTCAATGGTATGGGAAGGGGTGACTATGATATCCAGCCGGGATTCCTGACGAAATTTGACCCTGAAGACCTCAGGGGGATGCTGCAGACCGACACCGAAGCATCCTTCACAATTGCCGATATTAACATGATGTATTATATAGGTGTTGGTACAATTCTGAACGCTGATGGAATAAATACCTCAAAATGGGGCGATTATTATGCAAACATTCCTCTTATCCGCCTCGCGGAGATGTATCTTATCAGGGCAGAAGCCAATTTTGAGAAGGGTGGAACACTTACGGGACCGAATACCCCGACGGAGGATATAAATATTGTAAGGGAACGTTCGCTTGCTCCTGCTTATACATCCGATGTTACCCGCGATCAGATCAGGAACGAACGCTATTTTGAGCTTTGCTGGGAAGGCCACCGCCTCCATGATCTGAAGAGATGGCAAATGACTATCGGCTCAGATAATTACGATGCAGGAAACCTCATCCTTCCGATACCGTTCAGGGAACTCGAGGTAAACAGCCTGCTTGTTCAGAATCCATGGTATTTGGGACAATAGAGGATCTACGGGTTGCATGTTGCAGGTTGCAGGTTGCAGGTTGCTGATTAATTAACAAACCTGCAACCTGTAACCCGCAACTTTTACAAAGTCATTGTTTGCTTGGCAAATTTAATTATCTTTGCACCCACAATTTAAAAAAGCAGGTTAAATAAAAGCGTAAAAAATTAAATGGCAGTTAGAATCAGATTAGCTAGGAAAGGCCGCAAGAGGAAGGCCTTCTACCACATCGTGGTAGCAGATAGCAGGTCGCCACGGGATGGCAGGTATATTGAAAAGATCGGATCGTATAATCCGATCACTAACCCGGCAATAATCGAACTCGATTTCGATAAAGCCCTCGGTTGGCTGCTGAATGGCGCATTACCTACAGATACTTGTAGAGCTATCCTCTCGTCAAGGGGAGTAATGCTTAAGAAACACCTTCTTGAAGGCGTCAAAAAGGGCGCTTTTGATGATGCTGAAGCCACAAGACGGTTTGAGGCGTGGATGAAGCAGAACGAGGAAAAAACGGAAGTAAGGAAATCAGGCCTTGAGAAATCGCAGGATGATGAACTCGATAAACGAATTGCGGCAGAGAAGAAGGTAAACGAGGCCAGGGCAGCAAGGCTTGCGAAAAAACAGGCTGATCTGGCTGCAAAGGCTGAGGCTTCTGTTAAGGCTATAGTGGCTGAGGAGCAACCCGAAACCGATGAAACACCGGTTGAAGGTGAAAATCCTCCGGAAGCCGCTGCTGAGGAAAAGCCGCAGGAATAATTTTCCGGCTCATGGCCCGGCGATCGGATGAAATACGAAAATCGGATATTGCTTGGCCGCATTAGCAGGATCCACGGATACGAGGGTTCTGTTGTTATTAAACTGGAACAAGGCTTTATTGAAAATATTCCGGAAATGGAATCGGTCTTCATTGAAATTGAAGGAAGACCGGTTCCTTTTTTTATATCACAGACTGAATACCAGGGGGGTGATATACTGAAAATGAAGTTTGAGGGATATCAGACTGATAATAAGATCAGCGGATTCATTGGTTGCAGAGTCTTCCTGACCACTGCAGCTGAAACACAGGATGAGATTCAGGACTTTGAGATCCTTATCGGATTCAAAGTTCTTCTGAATGATAAACGGATCCTGGGCAAAATAACTCAGGTAGCTCATAATCCCGGTCAGGATCTTCTGAGTATCCTGACCCCTGAAAATAAGGAAATCCTGATTCCGCTTCATGAGGATTTCATCGCAAAAGTCGACAAAAGATCAAAAACCATCGTGATGGATCTGCCTGAGGGGCTGATTGAGCTTAATAATCCGTGATAGCCTGAACCCATCCATTATCTCCGGATCATTGTTTCAAAGCTGCCTTTGTAAAGATATGGTCAGGAATTTCCTGATCAAATTTTACATTTATCATCCTGAATTCAGTCCCATCTCCATCTTTAAGCATGTCCTTGTAGACGATTTTCATCGGGAACCACCGTCCCTGCACCTGTCTGACATCTGAGAGAGTTGTCCGCTTGAGCAGCTGTCCGCTCCTGGCAAACATTTCCTGTTTAAGCGGAACAAAACGCTCCGAATCTACCCAGATCTTTTGTTTATGATATGCAACGTCCTCCACCCTTGCGGTTAATTCCAGGACATAAGTATTTCTGCCGTCCAATATTTCATTCCCAACAACTTTAGCCGAATATAAATCTGTGAGCTTCCTGTCGTCCATCATATCTTCATACGAAAGGTCGGAACCCATAACCGATTGTCGGAGCATATGTCCGGAGATCTGGATTATTCTGTCGGTTGAAGGTGAATAGATCCAGAGCTGCTTTTCCAGCTTTAGCATTTTGGTACCCTTATCACGGGCAGGGGAGAGGTATTCGGTAAATGACTGCTTCAGGCCGACCGAGTATGATACTGATGTTATAGTACGGGTTGTACGGCGCCCCTTGATTATCATCTCAGATTCAAAAATCCTGTTCCTGGATGACATGTTTTTATCCAGTTTATTCAATATCATATCTGCTTCTGGTTCGCCGAAACCCGTTAAGCAAATCATAAATGAGACGAGGAAAAATGTCTTTTTCATTTCAAATTTTTTATTAAGAATTTTATTTCTTGCCGACACCTTGTTCGCAGCAATTTCAATCTAAACTTCAAGTTCATGAAACAACTGCGATGTTCTCCTTTTGTATATGGCAAAGCCTGCCAGGGCGCTTCCAAGCACGGTTGCAATCAATCCGGGAAAAAACCCTATAAAGAACAGTGATGGCGTCACTTCCGCCCTGTAAACAGAAGGCAGCATCATGCCGACATTTCCAATGAAGGCTGACATGTCCAGTCCATGAGACTGCATATAATATGCAGCGCCCAGGCCAATAGCTGTACCGATTACTGAACCGATGGTGCCAATCAGTAAAGCTTCATATATGGTTGTCTTATAGATATGTTTCTTTTCCTCACCCAGGGCCAGCCGGATACCGAATTCGCTGTACCTTCGGAGGCCACCAAGCAGACCTGTATTCCACAGGACTATTGACATGGCAAAAATAAATACTGAGACCATTATAGCGCTGGCATTATCAGCAAGCTTAAGGTAATCGCCAAACCCCTCCTGTTCAACCAGTCTTGACATTACCGGTGAAAATTCATCGCTTTCATTGCTGTATCTGGTGTTGAATGAGTTTTGAACCTGCTGCGCTTTCATATCATCATAGACACCGTCCTTAAAATAGCCGAGTACTTCGCTTGCACCATCGCTCATGTCGAGAGCCGTTTGAGCGTCGAGTATGTCCATGAAAATTGCTCCCCTGTCAAGCATCGTACTCCCGAACCTGAGTGTACCGCTGACAATAAAAGTCTGGAACATCATGCTTCCGTTCATGGTTGAGCCAAAGAGAGTTACTTCATCGCCCGGTGCCACTCCGAACCGTTCTGCAAAATCATCGCTGATAAGCGCCTCACCCTGTTTTGCCGGCAATAAGCCTTTCACAAGTGATTTCTGCAGGTTCATCCGTTCCACCTCGCCTGAGCCTGGGGATAGAAGGTTAACTGCCGTACCGACAGCCTGACCCTGACCCATGGTTTCACCCTGTGAATCCGGAACATCGAGCAGTCCTCCGGTATGGATCCGTTCCACCCACTCCATATCCGGGTAACCACTTGTGAGCTGACTCATCAGTTTCTTTACATCAAGCAATGCCAGGTCATTCGGGAGTTGCCCTTCATTTTCAGCATAAGCCCGGGTGAGAATTTTTACATGACCGGTCGTGAATTTTGCATTGAGATCAACAGCTTCGCTGAATACACCTTTCATAAATCCGCTCATGAAAACTGTAAGAAAGACCCCGAGTGCTACAACTATAACAGGCAATAAACTCCTGCTTTTATCTCTTATGATTCCCTTAAACAAAAACCTTATCATGATATTTTACCTTTTAATGCATCTGTTGGTTTCATCTTGGCAATTTTGCGTGCAGGCAGATAACTCACTATTGTAGCTGTTATAACGACCAGAATGATAGTAACAATGATCAGTCCCAGGCTGTAGTAGGGAAAGATCTTTTCGGCTACCGGGAGGTCAGTTGCCTGAGCTGCCTTCATCGGAATACCCACCTTGTCGAGCAACATGAATAACGGTATCCCGTAGGCAGCGCCTAAAAGAGTTGCAAGAATGCTGTGAGCGCCTCCTTCGACCGTGAAAATCCCGACAACCTGCCTTCGTGTCATGCCTAATGCAATATAAGTGCCGATCTCTTTCTGACGCCGGAAGATAGAGAGCACCTGTGTATCGAAAATTGCAATAAGTGCAATGATCAGCAGCAGACCTTCCATAATTGTACCGCCGGCTTTCTTTGCCTGGATAATTTTGTCCATGTCTGCAAGCAGAAAACCCTGATCTTTGAATTCCCAGTTTCCCGGATCCCTTATGACAAATCCGTTCCCTGCCACAAGCAAAGTTGCCTCATTTTCCATTCCCATCATTTTCTGAAGAACGTCGAGGCGAAGGTAAATCTGCCCTCTGTCGACAGCGGGGACGTCACACCTGAATATTGAAGCTATCTGGATTTCACGGGCGTCAAAAGTGCCGTTTTTATCGCGCCACCTTACCAGCAATTTATCGCCGACACCAAGCTTCGCTGATTCTGCCATTCTTTTGCCAATGATGGCATAGTCAAAATCATCGGAGGGTTTCATCTTGTCGACCGGGAGTTTAAGAACTGTCTGTTCCGGATCAACACCCCTCAGAACGACACCCTGCATACGTCCCTGGGGATACGCTGTAGCCTGGGCGATGAGTACGGGAACAAGGTTCTTATTCCTGATTTCGGTCAGTATCTCTTCTGACATGGTTTCATGTGCATCCTGGATTGTATAAGGGTCGTAACGGTCGTACCCGGGAACCCAATACTGGCCGTCACCCGTTTCCCACTCGCTGATATCGATGCGGCTTTGCCTGTTCCATCCGTCAATCATCCCGTTATAAAAGACTATTATGACAAAAGCGAAGGAAAGGACCGAAACATTGAGCCAGGTTCGAAGGCCGGCACCCATAAGGTTTTTAAATGCCAATTTAAAAGCTATCATGACCTTAGTTTTTGGATTCATTTATGAGATTGTCCTTCACTATTTTGCCGTCCTCAAGTGAGATTATCCGGTCAAGATATTTCATCACCTTCTCATCATGGGTTGCAAAAATGAAGGTTGTCTTAAGCTCCCGGTTCAGATTTTTCATTGTCTGAAGGATATTATGGGAGTTTTTTGAGTCGAGATTCGCAGTCGGTTCATCAGCGAGCACAATTTCGGGCCTTTTAACCATCGACCTTGCTATTGCAACGCGCTGACATTCACCTCCTGAAAGCATTGAAGGCTTCGACCTGACTTTATCAGTCAAACCAACCCATTCAAGCGCGTCCATGACAGCTTTTTTTCTCTGCGATCCGGACATGTTCTGTAATAAAAGTGCAAATTCCACATTTTCATATACTGTATAGACCGGTAACAGATTATAGGTCTGAAATATGAAGCCCATATGATGATTCCTGAGTTTTGCAGATTCCTTATGACTCAGCGATGAGATTGGCCTTTCGAGTACAGTTACCTCTCCCTCAGACGGCGAATCAAGTGAGCCGATAATATTAAGGAGCGTGGTCTTTCCTGATCCGCTGGGTCCGACAAGCCCTGCAAACTCCCCTGTCCCGAAACTTACAGTTATGCCGTTAAGAGCCGTAAATTCGGTTTTACCGACCGGGAACCGTTTAACCAGGTTTTCAATTTTAACGATCGAAGAGTTTTCCATAAAGACTATTTTAATGATTCAAAACTAACATTACCTGAACGCCCTTTCCTGCAAATAAATTTTGTCCGGTGCCCTGGGCCGGGATTTCATATTTATCAGGATTCCAGTATCCCATAACATACATTGAAATATTTCTGAACTGTTTTTGCCAGTTCAGAAAGTTGTAGCTGTTCCTGTTTTTCCAGTCATAATAAACTATTCCGCTTATGTTGTCGAAAAGTCCGACCGGATATGAAAGCGACAGAAGCGAAAATGAGGATGTGTTCTCGAAACGGAATGCCTCACTGTCCCCTGCGGCCAGGAGTTGTTCGAAAATGAGATATATACCATTGCCAACACCAAAGGTATAGTCGAAACCGGCATTCAGGATCACCTGGTTTGTAAACGGTCCCAGATCAGCATTCTTCTTTGTCCACGAACCTTCAAGCCAGAAGCCAACCACAAGATCGAGCCTGATGTCAAAGCCTATCTTGTCCTCCGCAACCTTTGCATACTGCGGGATAATACCATTAATACTCCTGGTATCCGCTACCCGGTGGTGATATGTCAGGGCAGCCTCACCTTTAGGTACAGGCAGCTGGATTCTTCCCCCGGCTTCGGGAAAATGATTATTGGTGCCGGCCAGCTCCCAACCCCTTGGATCTTTATTCCCGTAAAGCCCCCAAAGCCATATATTCGCATTATTGAGAAAATAGTACCTTCCCAGGACACCCCAGACTCCATCAGTGAGTTTTAAAGGATCCCGCGGGTCTACCTCATCAAACCACATAAGCGGACGCAGGAGGGAGGCCGAACCGAAATTAATTTTTTGAAGCCCCGCCCGGATTTCAAACTGCCTGGATGAATACCTTACCCATATCCTGTAAGGTTTAATCTGTCCGTCTGATCTGAGAGTGTCAAACGGGTGAAACCCGATATTTCCATTTATATTGACTGAAGCCTCAAAATCCACCTTGTTATCGTTCTTTGGCGTTAAACTGTAATTAATCTGAGGTATGTACCGGCCACCAGTATAAACAGGCAGGTCATTGCCCCCATTGAATAACGCCCAGGCTGAAGCCTGACCCTGAAAATTCAGACTGTCCTGTCCCGGACATTCTGGTTTATGAATCAATAGCAGAACAGCAAATACTATATGAATTTTCTTTAGCATTTATTGCTTTGGTAATATCCCATAAAGAAACATGTTGGCAAATTCCATTATAAGATCCTGCGGGGAACCGCATAATTTAAGCATTTCGTTATCTGTTATCAGAGGTGTGGTTTTTTGGAGGAATAAGAACATGAATTCCACATTCATGTCTTTCCTGATCCAGCCTTCATCCTGCCCCAATCTGAAAAGGCTTAAAGTTTCTGACCATATTGCCTTTGTTCTCTCTTCTATATAGGGTGTAAGGCCAAGTTCAGGAGTATTGTAAAAGTCGGCTAAAAACTCATTACTGATATTATTGGTTCCCTCAAGTTTCAACTGCAGGACTTTTTTCATCTTTTCAGAAGGTGAACTTTCTTCCTGCAGTATATTTTTAAAATTCGTAAGCCCTTCAGCTGCAACTCTGTCAAAGACAGCTTTTGCAACTTCAATCTTGTTTGGGAAGAAGCGGTAAAATGTCATTTTACTTGTATTTGCTTTGCGGCATATCTCCTCTATTGTGACACGCCGGAATCCATACTTCCAGAACAGATCTTTTGATGTTTCAAGGATCGATTTATACTTTTTGTTATTTGTGAAATCTTCCATAAATACCACGCCCTAAAAAGTTGTGTAAATATACGAAAAAATTAAAAATATACTAAAAAAGTACAAATATTTTAAAAAAGTATTAAAAGATTTTCGATGTCCGGTTATGCATCATTTAGTAAATTCTCCAGTCTTTACACAGATATCTATTATTTTAAATCAATCCATTATGAAAAAAGTATTTTTATTAGCTTCATTTTTGACAGCAATAATCTTTGTATCAGCTACTTCTAATGCACAGACAAAAGAAACCAGGGATGTCAGGGGTTTTACAAAAATAAGCTTTGGCGTTTCGGGGAATCTTTACATTAAAATTGGTCCTGAATTCAGGTTTGAGATTGAGGGCGACAGGAGAGCTGTTGAGGAAACAGAAACTGAAGTATCGGGCGACAGACTCGTTATTAAGAAGGAGAACTGGAGGATGTCATTTAATGGTGATCAACGGGTTACAATAAATATTACTATGCCCGGGATTGAAGGTCTTGGAGTTTCAGGTTCAGGAAAAGCGGAGATAATGGATGCCGTGCAGGCCGACGAGCTTAATCTGAACGTCAGCGGCAGCGGGAAGCTGTACACTGCCGAACTAAATGCCGACGAACTGGACTGTGGAATATCAGGCTCGGGCGATATAATTCTCGGTTCCGGAGGAAGTGTTGATGATGGCGAGATCTCGATCAGCGGATCAGGTAGTTTTTCAGGAGAAAATGTTGAAATTGACCATTTGAGTGTTCATGTTTCAGGAAGCGGCGACTGTCTTGTCAAGGTCGGCGATTCGCTGGAAGCAAGAATTTCAGGCAGCGGCGATGTCGATTATATTGGCCGTCCGAGTGTTGATGCCAGGGTTTCAGGTTCGGGCCACGTCAGATCGCGCTAAAGAGGTTATTCCCTTATTATTTTTATTGTTCCGTCCTTTCCCAGTCTTATGATTGATGAAGGTGGATAACTGCTAAAGTCATCCTGACGGAATTTTACCGTATAGTCTGCAGAACTGATGATCCGGTCGTCAATTTCAGAAAAATTTGCCGGTGAGGGTGAATTGCTTACGTTGGCTGAAGTAGAAACAACAGGCTTTTTGAACCGGGTTATCAGTTCATTGCAGAAACCGTCGTCAACTATCCTTATCCCCACCGAACCATCTTCTGCACATACCCATGGCGCCAGGTTCCTGCCGCCGGGATAGACAAGCGTAATCGGCTTATCGGCAACTTCAATTATTTCGAATGCAGTGTCCGGTATCTGAATCACATACCTTTCGAGCATTGTTAATCCGTTGACCAGGACTATAAGGCTCTTATCCTCCTTCCTCCTCTTGATTGTGAAGATCTTTTCAACAGCTTCTTCGTTGGTTGCATCACAGCCAAGCCCCCATATTGTATCGGTGGGATACAGGATAACCCCGCCCTCCTTCAGGACCTTCAGTGCCTGGTTCAGATCTTCCCTGTATTCCATACCTTCTCTTTTTAAAACGGACATCCACCCGGGACCGGCGAAAATAATAAAATATCACACATCCTGGGCAATTTGAGGACAAAAAAGGCCAGAATCAGGTTACACGAAGGCTAAAATAGTGTTGAAAGAAAATAGCTGACAATTTACGATCCGGGATTTGGCCAATATAAAAGAAATATGTATTATAATACGTATTATAATACATATTATAATGGCGCAGCACCTCACCCCCCCCAAAATGCCGCGGATTTGCAATTTTTCATAATATAGTGGAACCTCTCCGAGGTTCAAATCCATCAAATATTAATGAATGCTTCTAATATGATGGAACCTCTCCGAGGTTCAGGCAGCAATCCGAACCACGGAGTGGTTCCATCAAGATAACGCTTCCATCATTTCAGGATTTCTGCCGGGGATTTTCCAGAGGAACATAAATAATTGGTTTTTAAGCCCCTACCGTCTTAAGGGGAAAGGTCGGGGATAGGGTTCAGAAATTATATGGAACCATTAATGATTTGTGATGAAAGA
>Ga0105095_10000327_pt1 | contig 22473 bp, 19 predicted proteins | sample PPLLak2March2015_2_FD_79180 | JGI IMG/M metagenome (GOLD analysis project Ga0105095, IMG submission 79180) | Freshwater sediment microbial communities from Prairie Pothole Lake near Jamestown, North Dakota, USA - PPLs Lake P8 Core (3) Depth... | ecosystem: Environmental > Aquatic > Freshwater >...
AGGACTGTTGAGGAGGTTTTGAAGGAAGGTGATATTGTTGAAGTCAAGCTTATTGATATTGATCCAAAAACCGGAAAGCTTAAGCTTTCCAGGAAAGTTCTGCTTCCGCGTCCTCCCAGGGAGGAAGGTGATCCCGGAAAACACGAAGAGCACCACAGTCGGTAATTCCTCTTTGTCTCTTTGTTTCCCCCGGAGTAAGTTCTAAATTCCAAAGAATTCACTCTCGATGCAATTCAAGTACAATTACGTGGTTATTGAAGGGAACATTGGTGCCGGGAAAACAACACTTGCCACCCGTATAGCCGATCAGTTCAATGCCAGCCTGATACTTGAGAACTTTGCCGATAATCCGTTTCTCCCGAAGTTTTACCAGGATCCTGATAAGTATTCGTTTCCCCTTGAATTGTCATTTCTGGCAAGTCGTTACAAACAGCTCAACGACGAAATCGGAAGCCGCGATCTGTTCAGGACCTTTACGGTGGCTGATTATTACTTCACTAAATCACTCGTTTTTGCGGCTTCAACACTTACCGGTGACGAGTATAATCTTTACAGGCAAATTTTTTATATAATCTACGGTTCCCTGCCCAAACCGGATATTTATGTCTATCTGCATATTAGGCCTGAAAGACTATTGAAGAACATTGAAAAGCGGGGTCGTGATTATGAAAAAAGCATAACAAAAGATTATCTTCAGAAAATACAAGATAGTTATTTCACGTTCTTTAAGCAGAATACCGGGAACAGGTATCTCGTTATTGATATTAATGAGCTGGATTTCGTAACAAACAAAAGTCATTATTCGAAATTGATCGACGCCATTTTTTATGAAGATTACTGTGAAGGACTGAATAAAGTGATTTTAAGATAATTGTTTTCAATAGGGGATAGATAAAAAAACCAAAGAATTTCTGATTATGCCAGGTATCAAATGTGTGAATCTTGTAACTTAATAGTTTAATTTTGTAACAGTTATTATAATAAGAATGTACACCTTTGCCTTATAGCTATCTCTTATTGAATACGGGGAATGAGAAGGAAAACAAAACAAATCTTACCTGGATCCCGACGAATGGGTTTTTCACAATATAGTTCAATCTATCTGGTCGAGCTTTGTTATTTCCAGATAGTCATTTTGTTTTATTAAATTTTGTTTAAATTTGCATTTATGTTGAAAATCTATAATAATGTTCAATAAAGAGTATCAAACAAATTTCACAAACGAATAACTATTTAAACTATGAAAAAAATCAGAAGCTATTTTATTCTTTTCCTTGCAGCTGCTTTCTTAGCAAGTTGTAGCGGTCTGAACAAGATGAAAAAAGAGGCCGGAGAGATAAAGTATGAGGTTACTCCAAAAGTACTTGAAGCTCACGGCGGAATGGTGAATGTTACCATTAAGGGCACATTTCCGGAAAAATATTTCAACAAGAAAGCCACTCTTACAGTTACTCCGGTATTAACATATGGAGGAGGAGAAACAGCTTTTGACAAAGTACAGGTTCTTCAGGGAGAAAAAGTAGCTGCAAATAATAAAGTGATCACATATACCGGAGGTGATTTTACTTATACCAGCGTTATTCCCTACAGTGACGCTATGAAAATGTCGGAGCTTGTCCTTAGAACCAACGCCGTGATGGGTAAAAAAACAATTGATTTTGAACCCATCAAGCTGGCTGATGGTGTAATTGCAACCTCAACACTGGTGCAAAAACACGGCAGGACAATCGTGATGAAAGATAATTGGGTCAGAATTACCCCGGAAACACAGACGGCTGCCATCAATTATGTGATCAACCAGGCGAATATCCGCAGCAGCGAACTCAAGGACACTGACATCACAATGCTTAAGGAGTATATTGCACAGGTTACAGCTGATTCCAACAAACAGCTTAAAGGTGCAGTTGTCAGCTCATATGCATCCCCCGATGGTACATTTGAGCTCAATGAGAAACTATCAGTCAAGAGAGGCCAGTCAGCCGACAAATTCATTAAAAAGGAATTCAGCAAAATTGAAGCTGCCAAAGCCCCCGATTTCTTTGACGAATTAACAACCCCCGAAGACTGGGAAGGATTTAAGACTGAAGTTGAAAAATCAACCATCCAGGATAAGGACCTTATCCTCCGTGTTCTTTCGATGTATTCCGATCCTGTAGTCCGTGAAAGGGAGATCAAGAACATGTCTTCAGCATATGAAGAACTTAAAGAGGAGATACTTCCTGTCCTGAGAAGGTCTAAGCTGATGGTCAACGTTGATAACATCGGCCGCAGCGATGAACAGATCCTTGCACAGATGAAATCAAATCCAGGTATGCTGAGCGTTGAAGAAATGCTTTATTCAGCAGGACTGACCACTGATGCAAATGAAAAACTTACGTTCTACCAGGCAGCTGCCCAGAGCTTTCCGAAGGATGTCCGCACACACAATAACGTCGGGATCACACTCCTCGGTTTAGGCAGGGCAGACGAAGCCCTTGCAGCTTTCGAAAAAGCAAAAGCAATTGAGAATAACGATGTAGTTAAGAACAATATTGGCTTTGCTTACCTTGTAAAGGATGACATGGCAAAAGCAGAGGAACTGTTCAATTCGATGACTGCAGCAACAACCGAATCAAAATGGGGACTTGGCGTTATCGCAGTAACTAAAGGCGAGTATGATCAGGCTGTCAACCTGTTTGGCACCGAACCATGCTTCAACCTTGCACTTGCACAGCTTCTTAAAGGTGATGTCTCCAGGGCAAAAGCCACGCTTGACGCAATGAAGGAACCCTGCCCCGATGGCAGGTCACATTACCTGAAAGCAGTTGTAGGTGCCCGTCTTGATGACAAAAATTACATGGCCGCCGGTCTGAAGGAAGCTGTAACTGCCAATGCTGATTGGAAAGCTTATGCAAAAACTGACCTTGAATTTGCGAAATTCTTCGCTGACAGCGCCTTTACAGGACTGGTTCAGTAATTTATTGAGCAACAAAAATATTAAAGGCTGTCCGATTGGGCAGCCTTTTTTTTTATTGCCGGGGTCTGTTCACCTCCCACAACACAATCCCTGCACTTACCGCTATATTGAACGAGTGCTTGGTCCCGAACTGGGGTATCTCCACGCACATATCACTCATGTCAACCACCTCCTGGCTGACGCCGTTGACCTCATGTCCGAAAACCAGCGCGTATTTACCGTCCTTTTCAGGAACAAAATCCTGCAGCTCAACTGAGCCTTCTGCCTGCTCAACAGCTATTATCCTGTACCCTTCCCGCTTCAGTTCCTTTACGGCGTCGGCAGTGGTTTTAAAATAGGACCATTCGACCGATTCTGTTGCCCCAAGCGCTGTTTTTTGTATGTCGCGGTGAGGAGGTGTTGCCGTTATACCGCATAAATATATCCTGCGGGTCAGAAAGGCATCCGCAGTCCTGAATACCGATCCGACATTGTTATGGCTTCTCACGTTGTCGAGGACAATGACAAACTGTGACTTTTCAGACTCCCTGAACTGGTCAATGCTCTTTCTTCCCAATTCTTTGTTCAGAAGCTTGCGCATCCTTTTTTATACGAAAATAGAGAAAATATCGGTTTATTTTTCTAAATTTCCATCAACGAATCAGGTGGTTAAGCTGTAGCTAAAACTAAATTCTCATATCATGAACATACACGAGTACCAGGGCAAGTCGCTTCTAAAAGCTTATAACGTGGATATCCAGGAGGGTTTTGTTGCTGAGAATGCCTCCCATGCAGTCCTCGTGGCAGAACAGCTGAAGGAAAAGTGCGGGACCGTTTATTTTGTTGTGAAAGCGCAGATCCATGCCGGCGGCAGGGGGAAAGGCGGTGGGGTAAAACTGGCAAAATCAGTCGAGGAAGCAGGCGTCATTGCAGGAAAAATGATTGGGATGAACCTTGTAACCCCGCAGACCGGCCCTGCAGGGAGAAGAGTAAATAAAGTTCTGATAGCCCAGGATGTTTATTATGCAGGGGAGACCGAACCGGAAGAATTTTACATAAGCATTCTTCTTAACAGGAAGAGTGGAAGATATGTAATAATGTACTCCCCGCAGGGAGGAATGGACATTGAACAGGTAGCTGAGAAAACCCCCGGACTTATTTTTACCGAAGAGATCTCTCCCCTGACAGGGCTTACACAATTTCAGGCTAAAAATATTGCGTTTAATCTGGGACTGAAAGGAAAGGCTTTTCAGAACATGCTGAAATTCCTGGGCGGCATATATGAAACTTTCACCGGCTGCGATGCCCAGCTGCTCGAGATCAACCCAGTCCTCAAGACCAGTGACGAGCGGGTCCTGGCTGTCGACTGCAAGCTGATCCTTGATGATAATTCCCTGTTCAGGCATCCCGATCTTGCAGCGATGAGGGATCTCAACGAGGAGGATCCGGTTGAGGTGGAAGCCGGCAAATACAATCTGAACTATGTAAAGCTTGACGGTAATGTAGGATGTATGGTCAACGGGGCAGGCCTGGCAATGGCTACAATGGATATTATAAAGCTCTCCGGAGGATCGCCCGCCAATTTCCTTGATGTGGGAGGAAGTGCAAACGCCGGCACAGTTGAAGCAGGCTTCAGGATCATACTCAGCGATCCGGGGGTAAAAGCAATACTGATAAACATTTTTGGCGGGATAGTCAGGTGCGACAGGGTGGCCGTGGGAGTTGTCGAAGCTTATAAATCGATAGGGGAAATAAAGGTGCCTGTTGTTGTCAGGCTTCAGGGAACAAATGCCCTGGAAGCAAAGGAAATTATTGATAATTCAGGATTATCGGTTATTTCAGCTTTATCTTTCGGTGAAGCTGCAGTTAAAGTTGGTGAAGCCCTGGCTTCGGCCTGATCATTTTCAGCTGATCAGGGTATCTCATTTCGCGTCATCATGAGAATCGTCGCAAAAGGGGCCGTTCTGAGTACGGCCGCACAGACAAATCTTTAATTCAGCCGGAGTGCCGGAAGTATCGCGTTTCAGATCCCTGTAAATGATCTTCCCGGTTATCTTTAATGGTCCGCCTTCAACGATCTCGACAATAGGTAGCGTGTTCTCCTTATTTTCTGTTTCCATGTCATTCATTTATCTTCATACCCAATTTTTCGGTGAGCCCCGTCACAAAACGGCATTTGTTTGCTGGCTCCGCACCTGCAGATTGACAGGATCCCTTCTTTTACCTTCTTCTTTATGCCGTTGTATTGAAAGGTAAAATCTCCTTTCATGACTATTGGTCCGTCAGGCATAACCTTGACCGAAACCGGCCTGATTTCTTCGTTTGATTCTTCAGGCTTTAGAAGCTCGGGCCTTCTGAAGATCACGTGATTTGTCTGGTCAACACTGATATCCTTATTCTTTTCGTCATCATTCCATTTCCACGTAAGTGCTTCGGTAGGACACATGTTTACCACGTCTATGATCCTGTCAGTCGTCGATCCCGACATATCAACCCAGGGCCTTCTTCCAGGATCAAACACTTCAATAAGCTCTCTGTAACAGTAGGAAGCATGAACACAGGCGCCCGGTTTCCAGTACACAGTTATCTCTCCATTCTTGTATTTTCTCCCCTTGGGATAACCGTCATCATTCGTTTCCATCACTTAAAAACTTTTGTTCGCAATTTAGTACTTTTTGTGTAATAATTTGTCGGGATATTGGAGCCAATAATCGGGCGAATATTTATATTTGCCTGATATTCTTACGTTGAAAGTTAATTAGGGGTTTGAATTACAGAATATTCTAATGTCAGAGTCGGTACTAAATCTAATAATGATAATTCTTGTCGCATTGATTATCGTTTGCGTCACGATTATAATCTTTTCCAGAAAGCTCCGGAACTCCAACAGGGAACTAAGACAAAGAAACAGGCAGATAGAAGATATCAACGACAACCTTCAAAAGACCAACAGGGAGCTGGCTGTTCAGAAGGAGAACATTACAAGGGAATATTCCCATTCGGAAATGTTTTACAGAATGCTGGTCCAGTCAGCTGACGATGGCATCTCATTTTATGACCGGGACTGGAACCTGAAGTACGCCAACAAGGCATTTTATTCGATGGTTGGCCTTGACCAGGATCAGTATCATTCAATAAACCAGACAGATCTGATACACCCCGATGACCGGGAATATGAAAAGAACAGAACAGGTGCTCTCAATTCAAAGGGCTTTTTCGAATCGGAACTGAGGCTTAAGCACAAGGATGGGCAGTACATCAACCTGTCAACCCGTTCGGTAACTGTAAAAAATGAAGACGGGGAAATGATCGGCTCTCTGACAATTTCCAGGGATATTTCAACACTCAAAAATGCCCATGAAGACCTGATAAAGGCCAAGCTTGAAGCTGAAGCCAGCAACCGTCTCAAATCAAGCTTCCTGGCAAATATTTCACACGAGATAAGGACCCCGCTGAACAGTGTCGTCGGCTTCGCCAACCTCCTGCTGGCCAATGATATAACCAATGAAGTCAAGGAGGAATATATCGAACACATAAACCATAACAGCGAGAAGCTTCTGCAGATAATCGGCGATATCATCGATCTGTCGAGGCTCGAGAGTTCCCAGATAGAGATCACCTATGAGGAGGCCTCCGTCACCAGCATTGTTAATGAAATTGTTGAGGATGCAAGGAAAGTTGTTAAACGGAATGAGAAGTCGATCATCGTTGCTGCCATGAACCTTCTTGAAGATAACGGCGACCTTATCTTCACCGACAGGGTATGGCTGAAGCGGGTATTAAACCACCTGATGGACAATGCCGTTAAGTTTACTCTTGAAGGATCCGTAAGGCTGACCTATGCAAAGGAAAATGAAAACCTTGTCTTCAGGATCAGGGATACGGGAATCGGTATCAACAAGGAAAACCTTGACCACATCTTTGAAGAATTCAGGCAGGAGATTGATGGTCATCACCGCCCCTTCGAAGGACTTGGCGTCGGGCTGACCCTGGCGAAAGAAGTTGTGGAAAGGATGGGAGGCAGGATATATGTTCAGTCGGAAAAGGGTGTCGGTTCCGAATTTAGTTTTTCAATTCCCTACAGGCCGGCAGGAGGCAGTACCCGGCTTAAAACAAAGATAGCGGGTAGCAATGAGCCATCCGGTATTCCTCTTAACTGGAGCAGAAGAAAATGCCTGCTTGTCGACGATAATAAGGATATTCTTCTCTACCTGAACCGGGTGCTTGTCGATACCGGGATTTCCATCCTTACGGCACGCTCGGGGATGGAAGCCATTGAAATAGTCAGGAAAACCCCTGATATCGATGTAGTCCTGCTCGATATGCAGATGCCCGAAATGAACGGCATCGAAGCAACAAAGGAAATAAGAAAGATCAGGAGGGACATTCCCATAATCGCCCAGACAGCCTTTATTTTTGAGGATGACAAGGATATCATCCTGGAGGCCGGCTGTGACGCCTGCCTTATAAAACCCATCCGGAAAGACCATCTTCTGACAGTAATGTCGAGTTTTATTAAACCGAATTAGTTTCTTACTTTGCAATCAGCTAAAACAGATGATGAATAATCATTTTGCTGATATTATTTTGCCTCTCGCTGTAAAAGGTAAATTCACTTACCGTATTCCTGAAGGATTGATCGATAAGGTACTTCCCGGATCGAGGGTGCTTGTCCAGTTCGGCAGTAAAAAACTCTACTCCGGAATTGTGAGGGCAATCCATGAGAATTCACCGGATATCCCCAATGTCAGAACTTTAATTGAAGTTCTTGACCCGGCTCCTGCCGCTAATGAAATCATGCTGAAATTCTGGTCATGGATCTCAGAATATTACATGTGTACCGGTGGTGAGGTTATAAAAGCCGCATTGCCTTCGGTCCTTTGCCTGGAAGGTGAAACAACGGTCCCTGTCGTTGAAAAATATAAGCCAAGAAAGGAACCTTTTATCACCCTGGCTTCTGCTTTTACAGACAGGGAACTCAGCGAAATGCTCGATGCTCTTTCCAGGGCCCCCAGGCAGCAGGCAGTGCTAACGGCCTGGCTCAGTTTAAGCGGTTATTCGGAAGGTTCGGAGATCAGGCCGGTCAGGAAATGGGAGCTCCTTAAGCAAGGCGGAAACTCGCCGGGAGCCCTGGAGGGTCTTATTAAAAAGGGAATCCTCTCCACCGTGATCATTGAAGTTGGAAGGCTTGATGAGGTGCCGGTTACGCCGGAACCTCTCAGAATACTCAGCGGTTCGCAGGAGAAAGCATTAAATGCAATTCATAAAATCTTCATGGAGAAAGGCATTGCCCTGCTTCACGGAGTTACCTCAAGCGGGAAGACGGAGATCTACATTCATCTTATAGAAGAGCAGTTAAGCAGGGGAAAGCAGGTGCTTTACCTTCTTCCCGAAATCGGACTTACAACACAGATAATCCTCAGACTGAGGATGCATTTCAGCCGGGTAACGGGCGTTTACCATTCACGCTTCAGCGAACCGGAGAAAGCAGAGATATGGAACCGTGTCGCACTCAAAGATCCAACGAAAGGATACCAGCTCATTTTAGGTGTCAGGTCAGCTCTTTTCCTGCCTTTCAGTGACCTGGGGCTCATAATAGTAGATGAAGAACAGGACAGTTCATATAAGCAGAACGATCCTGCACCGCGATATAATGCCCGTGATTCGGCTGTCGTGCTCGCAGGCCTTCATGGGGCAAAGACAATACTCGGATCGGCATCACCCTCCATCGAAAGCTATAACAATGCACTGAGCGGCAAATACGGACTTGTCGAGCTGAACGAAAGGTTCGGGGCAGTCAGGCTGCCTGATATAATCATTGCCAATTCGCGTGAAGCCCACAGGAAGAAACTGATGGTTTCGCATTTCACACCCGAGTTGCTTGAGGTTATTGATGAAGCCCTGGGCAATAATGAGCAGGTGATCCTTTTCCAGAACAGACGGGGCTTTTCTCCATATATCGAGTGTCCTGAATGCGGCTGGATACCAAAATGCGTGCAATGTGCCGTCAATCTGACATATCATAAGGGCATAAACAGGATGGTCTGCCATTACTGCGGGTACTCGACAGGCATGCCTGCCCATTGCGGCAACTGCCATTCACCCGGCCTTGCAACACGCGGATTTGGCACCGAGAAGGTGGAAGATGAGATCAGAATCGTGTTCCCGTCCGCAAGGGTTGCCCGGATGGATCATGACACAACCAGGGGGAAGAACACATTCAACAGGCTTTTGGGGGCATTCGAAGAGCGTCAGATCGATATTATGATTGGAACCCAGATGATCTCTAAAGGGCTTGATTTTGAAAATCTTACAGTTGTTGGTGTGCTGAATGCCGACAACATGCTCAATTTCCCCGATTTCCGGGCGCACGAACGAAGCTTTCAGCTTATGGAGCAGGTCAGCGGCAGGGCGGGGAGAAGGAATAAACCAGGAAAAGTTGTGATCCAGACATCGGATCCCACTCATAAGATAATAAGGCTTGTACTGCGACACGACTATAAAACCATGTTCAGGATGCAGGCCGATGAACGAAGATTGTTCAACTACCCTCCGTTCTGCAGGATGATCAGGATCAGCATAAAGCACAAGGACCGGTCGCTTCTGAATAAATTCTCAGAGATACTGAGCCGAGACCTTAAATCACTGTTTGGCAACAGGATTCTCGGACCCGAATTCCCGTTGATATCACAGGTTCAGCTCTGGTATATAAAAACTATCCTGGTCAAGCTTGAAAGGGAAAAACCTGTCGCCCCGGCAAAACAATCCATCAGCGAAGCCATCGAACGCCTGGAAAAAGAGCAGGGTGCTTCGTCGCTCCGCATAGCTATTGATGTCGATCCGTATTAAGCTGATCCCCCGTCGAAAGAAATACGTATTATAATACGTATTTCTTTAAAAAATAATACGTATTATAATACGTATTTTATTCAATGTTTTTAAAAATTTTATTAAGAGATCCAGCCCCGGCGCCGGGGGTCTTCCTGTAATAATGGGCATTGGGGAGGAAAATCCCCTTGTTCCTCCGGAAAAACCTCTTAAATTTGAACTGATTAATCAGTGTATATGAAGATTGAAGTGTCAAACGGCGAGATCATTGATAAGCTTACAATTATCCAGATCAAACTCGAAAGGATCAGGGATAAATCGAAACTGAAAAATCTTCAGAAGGAATATGATATTCTTCGTGAAGCCTCCTCTTCAATACTGGCGCAGGATGATCCCCTTTACAAGGCCCTGTATGAAGTCAATTGCGAGCTTTGGGATATTGAGGATCAGATAAGGGACCTTGAGCGGAGAAAGAATTTCGGCGAAGAGTTTATTTCGATTGCCCGTTCGGTATATATTAAAAATGACATTAGATCGGAGCTTAAGAGAGAAATAAACATAAGGACATCATCGGGACTGATGGAGGAAAAATCATACGAAAAATACTGAAATGCGAATCCTGGTCATACGTATCTCCGCAATGGGTGATGTTGCTCTGACAACTCCGGTTTTGAAAGGAATGCTTGAACAACACCCTGAGGCCGAGATAACACTGATGACCAGGAAATCATTCTCCCCGTTTTTTACATCATTGAAAGGGTTGAAGCTCTTTTTCCCCGATTTTCAGAAGCGTCATAATGGAGTGGCAGGGATTTTCCGGCTCTTTGTCGATATCAGAAAAGAGGACAGATTCGACAAAGTTATTGACCTGCACGATGTGCTGAGAACTAAAATCCTTGGATTACTGTTCAGGCTGAGAGGGATCCCCGTTGAGGTTATTGACAAGGGAAGGAGAGAAAAGAGACTGCTGATCAGCGGGAAAAACAAGGTTCAGCTAAAGCATACCGTAGAACGGTACAGGGATGTATTTTCGAAAGCCGGATTTGAAACAACACCCTCAGACGGACCATGGATCATTCCACAGCCTGAAGCTGTGATCAATGCCGGAAAAATATCCGGTATTGCTCCCGGATTGAATATAGGTGTTGCCCCTTATTCAAAGCATGATCTTAAGATGTGGCCCGAGGAGAATATGGTTTCCCTTCTGAAGCTGATCAGCCGGAACCGGGATGCCAAATTCTGGCTTTTCGGCGGAAGTGATGAGCAGGAACGGCTGGATTCTTTTCAGAGAAAGGTTCCCGGATCGGTGAACATTTCCGGAAAGCTGAAGCTCGAAGAGGAGCTGGCCCTTATATCAAAGCTCAGCTTCATGATCGCCATGGATTCTTCAAATATGCACCTGGCAGCCCTGACGGGAACAAAAGTCATTTCAATCTGGGGGACGACAGATCCTCTGACCGGTTTCGGGGCATGGATGCAGCCCGAAGAGTATTTTGTCAGTATTTCCACAGATGATCTGACCTGCAGACCCTGCACGGTTTACGGGAAAGGGGAATGCTGGAGGGGCGACCATGCCTGCATGGAGTGGCTGACCCCAAAAACTGTGTATGATAAAATTGTCAATCTGAAAATATGTTAATCTGAAAATTTGAAAATGTTTGATTATTATGAGAAGTAATTCCTTTTGCACCGTTTTTTACTTTTTTTTACTTTTCTCAATCTATATCACAGGATGTTCTCCAAATGTCAGTGATCCTGAATTCGACCCCGTTGAACTTGTAAACCCACTTATGGGAACCGACTCGGAATTCAGGCTATCGACAGGCAATACCTACCCGGCAATTGCACTGCCCTGGGGAATGAATTTCTGGACTCCTCATACACGGAACATGAACAATGGATGGGCTTATACCTATAATGATTATAAAATCCAGGGAATAAAACAGACGCATCAGCCGAGTCCCTGGATAAACGACTACGCCGCATTTTCCGTCATGGCCCTCACCGGAGACCTGAAGTATAGAGGCGAAGAAAGGGCTTCATGGTTCTCTCATAAGGCTGAGGTCGTAAAGCCATATTACTACAGTGTTTATCTTGCCGACTATGATGTTACTGCCGAAGTAACTCCGACCGAGAGGGCAGCTGCTTTCAGGTTCACATTCCCGGATAACGACTCGTCCTTTATAATTATCGATGCTTTCGATAAAGGATCGATGGTAAAAATAATCCCCTCCGAAAGGAAGATCATTGGCTATTGCAGGAACAATCACGGGGGAGTCCCTGAAAATTTTCACAACTACTTTGTTGCCGTGTTTGACAGGGATTTCACTTCCACCAATACCTGGAACGGTGATGATCTGAACCTGAATGATCTTGAGGAGGAGGGAGCCCATGTCGGAGCAATTCTTGGATTTAAGACCACCAGGGGAGAAATGGTAAATATGCGGATCGCTTCTTCATTTATAAGCCATGAACAGGCAATGCTGAATCTTGCGCGCGAAACTGACGGAAAAGATTTTGATATTATCTGCAGCGAAGCCAGGACAGCCTGGAATAACCAGCTGAGCCGGATCAGGGTTGAAGGGGGAAGCGCCGATCAGATGAGGACATTTTATTCCTGCCTCTACCGGACACTACTCTTCCCGAGAAAGTTCTTCGAGATAAACGGCAGAGATGAAATAGTGCATTACAGTCCCTATAACGGGGAGGTATTACCTGGCTATATGTTCACTGACAATGGTTTCTGGGATACTTTCAGGTCGCTTTTCCCATTTTTGACGCTTATGTACCCGGAGTTGAACGGCCAGATCATGGAGGGGCTGGCCAATACCTACAGGGAGAGCGGCTGGCTTCCGGAATGGGCGAGCCCGGGGCATCGTGACTGCATGATCGGTTCGAATTCGGCGTCACTTATAGCCGATTCGTATCTGAAAGGAATCAGGGGATATGATATCACGACGCTGTACCAGGCTATCCTGAAAAACACCGACAGCGTTGGTCCGGTAACATCAGTGGGCAGGCTGGGAGCAAAATACTACAATGACCTGGGATATGTGCCTTATGATGCGGGCATCAACGAAAATGTTGCAAGGACCCTTGAATATGCCTATGCCGATTTTTGCATTGCCCGGCTTGCAGAATCCCTGGGCCGTCCCGTGGAGGAGATCGATCAGTTCAAAAGAAGGGCAATGAACTATAAAAAGGTATTTGATCCGGGCAGGAAGCTGATGCGGGGGAGGAATCTTGACGGATCATTCCAGTCTCCCTTCAGCCCTTATAAATGGGGTGATGCATTTACCGAAGGGAACAGCTGGCACTATACCTGGAGCGTTTTCCAGGATGTCAGCGGACTTATTGACCTGATGGGAGGGAAGGATAATTTTGTTTCAAAACTTGATTCTGTATTTACAGTACCTCCGATATTCGATTATTCCTATTATGGCCAGGTAATTCATGAGATACGGGAGATGCAGATAATGAACATGGGAAATTACGCTCATGGGAATCAGCCTGTTCAGCATATGATCTATCTGTACAACTATGCCGGTCAGCCATGGAAGACACAATTTCATGTTCGTGAGGTGATGGATAAGCTCTATACATACCTGCCCGACGGATACTGCGGTGATGAGGATAACGGGCAAACTTCGGCCTGGTATGTTTTTTCAGCGCTCGGGTTCTATCCGGTCACTCCGGGCACCGATGAATATGTTTTCGGATCGCCTCTCTTCAAAAAGGCTTCGATCACTTTTGAAAACGGGAATGAAATGGTAATTGAGGCTCCGGAAAACAGTTCAGAAAACATTTATACAGGCGGCATCAAGCTGAACGGGAAGGAGATTGAAAGGAACTTTATAAGGCATCCCGAATTACAGGCGGGAGGGACGCTATCCTTCGATATGCAGGGCGGGCCTGACAAGATCAGAGGCATTTCAGATGAGGCAATGCCGTTTTCGATGAGTAAGTTGAAATAATCACTATTTAATTATCTCTGAAGAACTTACACAGAGTTCCACGGAGGAGGCACGGAGTAACACAGAGGTTAGCTATGTAATTCTCTGTGTAACCAGTTAAGCTTTATATTCTTAACCTGATATTGATTTTTGCCAGAAGGGCCGTAAGCCACACCATCAGTAATGCCCAGACCAATGACCCCGCCACCGCGATAAGCGGTTCGGCTGATTGTTTGTAGATTAAGATCGGCAATCCTGTCATCCAGATCAGGTAATAAAGAATATCAGGAGCAAGGTAAGTGGTAAGCGAATTTTCACCTGCCGGCTTAAGGAAAGCAAACCAGGATTTCCTCTCTTTCACATCAGCCAGCCAGTACAACAGGGTAAATACGAGAAAGCTTATCCCGGTGCAGAGCATTCCCCAGCTTGGTGTGGCTTTTATCTTCGAAATAATGAACCACTCCCTTAAAACAAATCCCGCCAGCAGACAGAAAAAGCCGAGCGATATTAGTATCGGAAATAACTTCACTGGTCCGGCAGGAGCGAATTTCTTTAAGATAAGGCCTCCCAGTAAACCGGTCAATACTATTAAAGGAACATTTCCTCCGATAATAACGCCGAGCCAGGGTCTGACAGGATTTAAGAAATTGAGCAGGTCCAGTTCCGATAATATGTTCATTCCCAGGAAGAACATGATAACAACTGCCGTTTTGAAAATTGAATCGCGGCAGGCGACCCAGGTAAATGCCGATACCAGGTAGCCCCAGCCTATAAGTCCCAGGATCCCCCACCAGCCCGTGATCAGGGAACCGTTGTTTGCCGGGTCCCCCGATCTGAATTTAAAGACAAGGATAATAAAGATCGCAAGGGCAGCCAGCTTGAATCCGGTTATCGTATAGATCCTGTTCTCCTTATCACGGTAATCGTTCCAGAAAAGGAAAACGGCCAGGTACATTAAAAGGGCCCAGAGGTTTCTGCTCATTCCGGTCAGTTCTGGATTAACCCTTCCGGTATTGAGCATCAATACTCCGATTATTATCAGGCTGAGTGACCTGGTGAGGATATGCCGTGACATATCTGCAAACGACTCCCCTTTTGCAACTCTTCTGGAAAATGCAAAGGGTATTGCCATCCCGACAATGAAAAGGAATCCCGGGAATACCCAGTCGGCAAGCCCCATGCCATCAAAGTCAGCCTCCATATGACCGAGCCATGATGGTGCAACCTCCATGTTCAGGTCGTTTACAAAGAGCATCAGCAGGAGCGTGAAACCCCTCATTATATCGATTGAATAGATCCGTTCAGAGGTCATAGGGGCAAATTTTTCTGTTGTGACCGGTAATTTATAGTGCGTTAAGTTACAAAAACCGGTTCAGATAAATTCTACTTTGATTCCTTTTAACCAGCAGGATAAAGTAACCTGAGACAGTCTGCAAAGGATAAAACTTTGAAAAATAAACCTTTCAGACAGTCTGTTGGAAATGAGTTAACAGAATTAATCTAATCCAAAGACTCAATATTATGAAATCAGACCTGCAAACCCGCGGGACTATTAAGAGTTCTCAGAGTCAGGATTCTTTTCCCCAGGTAAGAACAATGACCATTGCGACAAGTCCGAAAACAACTGCTGAGATCAGCAGATCAACGATCAATACTGTAAGGCTGCTGTAAATTGTTGTCATCGACCAGAATGAAAAATCGACGATGCATGCATAAAGGAAGCCAAAAACAGTACCCAGCTTAAGCCCGCTGGAAATTCCACTGGCTTTTGACCAGTTCAGGAACAGGGTCAGCAGCAGACTGGCCGCCAGGTTTGAAAGGATCATCGCCCACCAGATCATTTCACCATCCGGCCGGTTGGTGCAGGTATTCATATTAGCCGACATGAAATCCATTAAAAGGATCCCCCATACAAGCCAGCCAAGGAGAAAATAAGTAATCCCTCCGAATAAAGTACCTCTGAGAATTTTCATAGCTGTAATTATTAAAGGTTGATGGATAAATTTATGATAATTTTTTGAATCAGGATGTATATAGACATTGGTTCCAATATCGGACCAGGTCGGGTGTAAAAATCCCGACTGTGGCGGGCTTTGGTAAAGGAGAATGCAACAGCAATCGGTACCGCGCTCTACTCAGCTCACTAAACCTTCTTCAACACTTTGGTTAATTCCTGAAGTTGATTTGAAAGTTCACCTAAAAGCTTGTTGTTATGATCGGTAAAACGGGCGATAACGTACTGGGTGTAAAGCTCAAGGTTATCCTCGACGTTTTTAAGACCGGTATCAGTGAGAAAATCAGCCTTAAATTCATTGAACCTGTTACGTGAAGTGAAAAGTGCCATAGATTTCTATTTTTAAGTTATTTATGATGTCCGGTTTTTACATTTTTCAATTACACCGTAAATTTAAGATTTTTCCCTTTTGCCGGATCTAATGAATCCGGACCACAATCAAATGCAGGGTATAACCTCAGGAACCAGACGCAGATCTATGAAATACTTAATATTTTTAGTGACACTTATAACTCAGAATCTTAATTAGTCAGTATGTTTACATAGGATTGGTAAAAACCCGAAAAAGCAATAAGATCATGAAGACAAACCGGCGCAAATTTATATCAACAACCATTACAGGCGGCCTTGCCGCTGCAACATTACCATTGTCATGCAATGCGGTAAAGCCGGAACCCGGCGACCTGTCAGAAGAAATTAAATCGAAGTATGCCAGGATAGATGAGATACTTAAAAAGCCGGTACTGAAAAAAGAACTGTTTACATCTCCCGTGGTCATTGAAACCGTCGAACTGCTGCGATATGAGGGCAATTTCCTGTGCAGGGTGCGTTCAAAAGATGGTGCGGAGGGTATCTCAGTGGGTCACAATGACCTTTCAATTCTTTTTCCAATTTTTCTCAGAAAGCTCCAGCCATTTTTTATCGGGCAGGATGCCAGGGAACTGGATTTGATACTGGACAGGATCTATATTTATAATTTCAATTTCAGGTACAATGGTATTTCACTCGGGCTTCCGCTGGCAACCATAGAATTTGCCGTCCTCGACATGCTTGGGAATATTGCAGGCATGCCTGTGGGACAACTGATAGGAGAGATCCGCAATCACGAAGTTGCCGTATATGTTGCTACTGAATTCCGTGAGAAACCCCTTGAAGAACATTTTGACCTGATCAGAAAGGCAGTGGCAGAATATGATGCCCACGCCCTTAAGGTCAAGGTAGGTTACCAGCATGCAGGTACAAAAGACATCCATTATCCCGGCGTGCCCGGAAAAACTGAAAAGCTGATCCCTCTTCTGCGGCAGGAGTATGGAAAGGAAATGGCACTTTATGCTGATTCGAACGGCTATTACAATGTCGATGAGGCGATACGGGTCGGCAGGCTTCTTGAGGAATATGACTACAGTTATTTTGAGGAGCCCGTAATGTACGACCATTTTGAAGAGATCAAGGAGGTGGCGGATGCACTTACAATTCCGGTTGCAAATGGGGAGCAGGACCAGAGCTTTGTCCATTTCCGGTGGTCGGTTGCAAACGACGGCCTCGATATAGTACAACCCGACATATACTATTTTGGCGGGATGATCAGGGCGATGAAAGTTGCTCTTATGGCCGATGCGTTCGGAAAAACCATTATTCCGCATATGTCAGGCGGCGGACTTGGATTTCTATATGATTATATTCTTGTTTCAGCTGTTCCCAATGCAGGTGCTCATCATGAATTCAAAGGGCTTGACACAGCTGTTAAGTTCGAATGTCCGACATCACCCCTGAAAATTACAGACGGGAAAATAAAAGTACCGACCGGTCCTGGTATGGGGGTCATCATCGATCCGGATTTTATTAAAAAACATCAACCGGTAAAGCTCTGACCCCAGTCACTGACAAAAATGCCGCCGAACCGGGGGAATGAAAAGATGCGGATCTTTGCGCCAGGAGGGAACTGCCCCTTTCCGGACTATTTTGTCAGTTTTTTTATTGGTGTTAATACCAGTTTCCTGAATTCCACTTCTGATCCTTCAGCCTGAATTGCGATCTGTCCCCTGTCGGCGGTGCAGTCATATCCATAATTGACCAGGTCGCCGTTTACCCATACTTTTATCTCCCGGTCCACACATTCGATGACCATGTTGTTCCATTCGCCGACGGGTTTTTCCGAGTTGTCTGTAAGGTTTTTAATGTTCCGGAGTTTATCTTCGGTGCCGCCCCATTTTTCCCTGGGACCCCTGCGAGCCTCCATGTCGGGTGTTGTGATATCCTCGACAATGCACCAGAAATCGCCGCCATTCTGATGCTCCATCTGCACTTCGAGCGAAGCCGGGAACATCCCGTAGAGGGCCCGGGGTGTCGATGCATGTACCAGGACTCCGCAATTTCCCGGCTTGCCGGCAAACCGGTACTCCACTTCGAGGTGGTAATTCATGTATATTTCATCCGTGATCAGATGGCCGCCTGGATTGCCGAGGCTGACAAGCTGTCCGTTGCGGACTATAAACGGATTAATTGTATCCGGATTACTGTCCATTGCCGGAACATCCCAGTGCCAGCCGGTCAGGTCAGTGCCGTTAAAAAGGCTTTTAGTCTCATTGCCCGGATTGGAGCATGACAGGAGTGCTAGCAGCAGGAAGAGGGAGATCAGGTGGATGGGTTTCATAACGACTCTTTTTTGTTTCACGTAATCAATTTAATTAAACTTAAACAAATAACAAAGGGTTATGAGTGGAATTGTTGAAAGATCATGACAAAAAGCTAATAGGAAAGTCCCTGGATGATCTTTTTCCCCTTGATAGCGACAGGCTCAGTAAAGAAATGCAGTCGGCCTTCTTACAGTAAACATTAAATAGTTTTAAAGTGTTTAAGGATCAATAAGGATAACTCTATTATATATCTCACAAAAAATTAGTGAGATATAGGTTTACATCCGGGGAGTGTACCTGCAATAACTTCCAGGTATGAAAGCAGGAGTGGTAGTATGCTATTAGAATTTCAATCACTGTCTTTTTAATTAAAATCAGTCTATTGACTTTAGTTTCAGGATAGTGTAATTTTATTCCAAGAATTAATGAACCTTGTATGCCGGTAAGCCCAAACAAGTTGATTAAATTCTGGCAGGAATTTAAAAGACGGAATGTCCACAGGACATTGACAATTTACATCGGGGTCGCTTTTGTCATAATCCAGGTTATTGATATCATCTTTCCCCGTTGGGGACTGCCTGACTGGACATTTAATCTGACCCTGTATCTCCTGATCATCGGAGCTGTAATTACAGCAATTATTTCCTGGATATATGAAATTACTCCCAAAGGAATTACTAAAAGCGAGCCACTGGATTCAGTTCATAAAAAGCAGGACATCAGTATTAAATCAGCAAGGGGGCTCAGGATAAGCAACATTATAATTGCAGTACTTATACTGATAATCGGCATTCTCTTATACCCTAAGATCTTCAGGGATGATTCGTCTCCATTAAGTGGAAGGACCAGGAATACGATCGCCGTCCTGCCTCTAAAGATCATCGGAGATGCTCCCGAAATAAATAATTTTGCCAGCGGCCTTGTTGAGTCCCTGACTTATATGTTGACCAGGATTGGCAATTCGCAACAATCCTTTTCAGTAATACCCATGGGTGATGTAAATGATTCCGTTTCGGCTTTTGAAGCATGGAAACGATTTGGAGCATCCATGGTCATATCCGGCAGTATTCAGATGGATGAAATCAATACCCGTTTGATCCTGAACCTCATTGATACAAAAAAACAGCGGGTCCTGCGGTCCGAAATGATTGATTACCTGAAAGACAATAACCTTATTTTGCAGGATGAAATTATTTCTGTAATGGTTAAAATGCTTGGAATAGAGCTGGAATCCAGGACGAAGGTACTGCTTACTGCCGGTGGTCCGATTTCAGTTCAGGCCAATGATTTTTATCTCGTGGGCAGAGGGATTTTACGAAATTATCAAACAATTGAAGATCTGGATGCAGCTATTGGTTATTTTAAGAGATCAATTGAAGAAGATACACTATTTGCGTTGGCCTATTCAGGGCTGGCAGATGCTAACTGGAAAATGTACAAAGTAACAAGTGATCCGGAATTCGCAAACCTGGCTTTATTAAACAGTAAGAAAGCGATCAGTTTGAGCGACAATGACGCGTCAATTTATATAAGCCTTGGAATGATCAGCGCCGGTAAAGGTGAATTTGAGGAAGCCTTAAAGTCATTTCAAAGAGCAGTGGAATTAGATCCGCAAAATGAACAGGCGTATATTCAAATCGGAGCATTATTTACTGAACAGGGTAAATTTGATAAAGCTGAAACATATTTTAAGCAGGCAATCAACCTGAAACCTGATTACTGGTATTGTTACTACTCTCTAGGGTCGTCATATTATTATGACGGACAATACAGGGAAGCGATTGATCAATTCAACTTAGGGTTACAGCTCGGACCTGCGAATAAGGCCATATTAAGTTACCTGGCAGCCTGTTACTGGCAGCTTCAGAGACTAAATGATGCCTTTCAGACATATGAACGGATTATTCAAACCTACCCGGATGATAGTTATTCAAATGCAAATTTAGGTACTGCATACTTCTTTAAGGGCAATTTTGATAAGGCAATTTTTTACTATAAAAAAAGTCTTTCAAAAAGTCCTGGTGATTATGTAAACCAGGGATTTCTGGGTGATGCCTATTACTGGTCGGGTGATAAACATGAATCAAATGAAATATATAAGACCGCAATTGAAACAGCCAGGCGAAATCTCGAATTTGACCACAATGCTGTACTTGGGATAGCTTACTTTTATGGGATGCGCGGGGTTGCTGATTCGGCTTTATATTACCTGGATCAGGCCAATATACCTGAAAATCGTGACAATACTGACACTTACAATGCACTTCAGATAGGGGAGATATACCTGTCTGTCGGTGAAAAGGATAAAGCGGTAGAATGGATCGAGAGTGCAATTAAAAGAGATTACGGATGGATACAGGTAAAATATCATCCGATGTATAAAAGTTTAATTAATTACCCTGATTTTCAAAGGATGATTGAGAAATATAAAGACCCCGGGGAATGATCATTACTGCTGAAACACTAATTAATAAGCTCCGGGGCCTGTTCTTTAAATATATTTGACAAGGGCTTTTAATAATACTAACTTAGATTACCTTTTTCTTTTGTTAGTAGCAGACCTGTATTAATTTAAACAATTTGATATGAGAGTAAAAATCTACTTAAGAGCTATCGTCAGGGGTAAGGAAAACTGCCTTGCCCTCTTCGATTCAAACGGCCAGGGCGAGATCAATGATCTTGAGACAGTTGCTGAAGGCGGAAGTACTGTTATCTGGAAATTAGACTGCTGCAGCAGGATAAGGAGTATAACAAAGATATACTGGAGTGTGAAGGAGCAGTCGGTATTTAAAAACAATCCGGTAAAGCGCTTTTTATGCGAAGGATTTAAACTCCGGATAGAAGAAGGAACCAAGGGAAAAGAAAAATACACAATTGAATGCCTTCTTCAGGATAATAAAACGAGACTGGTTATAGATCCTTTCATACGCGTTCCTCCCATCACTTTAAGGAGTTGAGCGGGAGGAGGTAAGGCAGGGGGAGCCAGCCTTCGCCTCTCCGGGGTTCCGTTGCCAACGATATGATCCGGATCTGAAACATCTTCAGGGCCGGCTTCAAGAGGAACAGGTGAATTTCCATCCGGGTTTCCCGCAGGCGGTCCGCTCTGCGGATTTGCGATATGAATTTTATTTGTCTCCACTAATTCCTTTTATATTCATTAAACTACCGGAAAATGAACTTTATAGTCCCAGGGGGCGGTAAGCGGCAGGAGGTGGCTTTGCGGGTATGTTTTTTTCTACTCCCGCGGATCATTCAGGATTTTGGTATCATAAAGCAAAAGAGGGAATCGGAGTGGAGAAAATTTAATTATATTTGTCCGCCGGTTTTAGCAATAATTCTCCTTCGCTAAAGCTTCGGAGAAACAAGTACTCCTGCTAAAGCTACGGAGTACAAAGTACTCCTTCGCTAAAGCTACGGAGTACAAAGCGGGGTGTAGCACAGTTGGTAGCGCGCTACGTTCGGGACGTAGAGGCCGGAAGTTCGAGTCTTCTCACCCCGACAAATGAAAAAGCCTGGCACGAAAGTGCCGGGCTTTATTTTTCCGGAGCGTTGAAAGCTTGCTTTCAAAAGCGAGAGGAAAAATAAAGACCGAAAATGAGCGCAGCGAATGTCAGGCTTTTTCATTTAGGTTCCCCCTCTGGAAGTCCGATCTGACCGACTGGAAGGAGAGTCAGATCAGTCTTCTCACCCCGACTGAGTAAATCAAATGGCCTTGTAAATCAGATATTTACGAGGCCATTTTCATTAGTAGTACAAAAAGTAGTACAAATTTTCTTTTTATTTATATAAATCCTGAAGTCAGATTTCTTCAAAGAATATTTCTTGTAATTCTTTGTAACTTTAAACTTACTTGCAAAAAACGGACAAATTAACCACTTCACGCCGGTATAAACTCAAAAATATGGTTTCAGATTCACCGATATGCTGCTCCGGTTCACTGACTACGATATTGAGGTTGAATCATAAGTTATGCTTGATGTTCTTCAGATGGATACCCCTTCCACAGCGCAACGGTAAAACCTTCACGATAGCGTAAATTTGAAAGCAGTGCTTCATTACAAAAAGGCACGTATTGCAAATCCGCGCCAGCAAACCTTAAACCTTAAC